>Ga0123334_1007185_pt1 | contig 10029 bp, 8 predicted proteins | sample BiotimSIPDNA_FD_89706 | JGI IMG/M metagenome (GOLD analysis project Ga0123334, IMG submission 89706) | Anaerobic biogas reactor microbial communites from Washington, USA - Biogas_R1 time_0 SIP DNA | ecosystem: Engineered > Bioreactor > Anaerobic > Unclassified | place: Washington, USA | collected... | reverse complement strand
TAGCCTTTGAGGTAAACCTCCCTGAAAAATGGAACGGCAGGTTTTATATGATAGGTAATGGCGGTCATGCAGGGCAGTCCCTTGATGATCCTATGCAGGTTCCCCAGGTAAAGGAGGCCATAGGCAAGGGGTTTGCAATTGCCCTCACCAATACAGGCCATGATACAACAAAAGAGCCAGGCGCCTCATTTGTAATGAGCAACCCTCAAAAGGCTATAGATTATGCATATCGGGCAGTCCACCTTACAGCAGTAACTGCCAAGGCAATAACTGCCGACTATTATGCTGCCCCCATAAAATATTCATACTGGAATTCCTGCTCAAACGGGGGGCGCCAGGGGATGATAGAGGCGCAGCGTTTTCCTGAAGATTTTGATGGTATAATAGCAAATGCCCCCTGGGTGGATCAGACAGGTTTTACCATAGGGGCCATATGGAATGAGAAGGCCTTGAATGGCATTACACTTACAGCAGAAAAAATGGCTCTTGTTGCAGAGAGGGTTATGGCAAAGTGTGATGAGATAGACGGTTTAAAGGATGGGCTTATTGATGACCCGCGTAAATGTGGTTTTGACCCTGTTAAAGATGTACCAGCATGTGAAGAGGGGGCAGATAGGTCTGATTGTCTCACGATAGCCCAGGCAGAGGCCATAGCAAAGGTCTATCAGGGGCCTGTAAGCAACGGCGAAAATATTTTTCCCGGTTTCATGCCAGGTAGTGAAGCAGTTATGCCGGGCATGTTTGGCGGGCCCTCGCAGAGCGGCTGGATGGGTCTTATCATAGGTGCGCGACCGGGTATGCCTTCAGCAGATTTTGGCCTGGCCCAGGATACCATGCGTTATCTTGTGCATAATCCGCCCAAACCTGACTATGACTGCATGACATTTGATTTTAATAAGGACATCCATATGCTGGATGATTGGGGAAAAATAGCAAATGCAAAAGATCCTGATCTATCAAGATTCAGGGATCGCGGCGGGAGACTATTAATGACATATGGGTGGGCAGACCCCGTGCTTCAGCCCATGATGGGGGTCAACTATTATGAAGAGGCCCTGAAGGTAAATGGCCCGGGCACCCCTGAATTTTTCAGGCTCTTCATGGTTCCTGGTATGTCACACTGCAGCGGTGGTGAGTGTCCCAACCAGTTTGATTCCGTAACCAATATCGTGAACTGGGTTGAAAAGGGAAAGGCCCCTGATAAAATAATCGCAAAACAGATTAAGAATGGAGAGATCATCCGCTCAAGGCCACTCTGCCCATATCCTGAAGTGGCCCGTTTCAAGGGCACAGGTAGCATTGATGATGCGGAAAACTTTGAATGCGTAACACCATAAAAAGGAGATGAAAATGGTTAACAGATTTAAATGGGTTTTTATACCGGTAATACTGGTTTTCCTGTCAACCTTTCCTGCCATGGCAGCAGATTCATGTGAGAGACTTGCCTCTCTTGTAATCAAGGATGGTAAGATAGATACAGCGGCAATTGTTGAGGCCGGTCAGTTTAAACCGCCCGCAGCAGGCTTTATGATGGGCGGGCCTGGAGGTAATCCATTTCAGGGCACCCCTGCATTCTGTCGTGTTACAGCCACACTTACTCCAACCTCTGACTCAGACATTAAAATAGAGGTATGGATGCCAAAAGAAAACTGGAACGGTAAACTTGTTGGTATTGGTAATGGTGTATGGGCAGGGACCATAAGTCATTCGTCCATGGCAGAGCCTGTATCAAAGGGGTATGCCGCGGTTGCTACAGACACCGGTCATGCTGGAAGCGGTATGGATGCAAAATGGGCTATAGGCCATAGAGAAAAGCTCGTTGATTTCGGCCACCGTGCCGTTCATGAGATGACAGTCAAGGCAAAGGAGTTGCTGGCTGCCTATTATGGCAAAAAAGAGGATAAGTCATTCTGGGTGAGCTGTTCAACAGGCGGGCGTCAGGGGCTTATGGCCGCATACAGATACCCGGATGACTTTGACGGCATCTCATCAATGGCCCCGGCCAACCCCATGGTTGGGCTTATGATCAGCTCATTATGGTCAGGTTATGTTGCCATGAAGGACAATGCCTATAATCTTTCTTCTGCTGATCTTATGCTTTCAAATAGGGCATATATGGATAAGTGCGATGAGAAGGATGGTGTAAAGGATGGTATTGTCTCATGGCCGGAGATGTGCAGTTATGACCCCAAAGTGCTTGCATGCAGTGAAGCGAAAAATGAGAATTGCCTGACTTTAACCCAGATTGAGGCGCTGAGTAATGTCTACGGCGGAGTAAAAAATCCACGGACAAAAGAGGTTGTATTCTCAGGTTTTACACCGGGAAGCGAGCAGATGCTTTCCATGCTTACCAGCGGGACTGAACCCTTTCCTGGTGCGGTTTCATATTTCAGGGACATTGTGTTTGAGGATCCTGCATGGGATTTCAAATCCTTTGACTATGATAAAGACCTTGCTGCATCATACAAGGCGGCATCTGATATACTGGATGTGCCGCCGGACGGGCTCTCAAAGTTTTTTAATGGTGGCGGAAAACTTCTGCTTTCACATGGCTGGGCAGATGGCCTTATACCTGCTGCAAATACTGTGGCATTTTATAAGACCATGACAGAAAAGCTCGATAAGGATAACGTTGCTGATTCCGCAAGGCTCTTCATGATCCCGGGGATGAGTCATTGTTCCGGTGGCACAGGGCCAAACGTTGTTGATATGCTATCTGTGATTGATAACTGGGTTACGAGCGGAAAGGCCCCTGAGACCATTATAGCAACCACTGCCCCGGTGCCGGGCCAGAAACAGATGACAAGGCCCCTTTGCCCATACCCGAAGGTAGCTGTATATAAGGGATCAGGAAGCACGGATGATGCAGCCAATTTTGAATGTAAGGTGAAATAGAACCAGACTTTTATGGAGTATTATCACCTATATTTCCCCTGAGAGCTTTACAGCCTTCAGGGGAAATTCTATTTTTTGGGCTTAACATCAGTGTAAAAAATCTAGATCAATGATTGAAAATAATATAAATGAAATAATAATTATCCGTCCTACCCGCGAAGGCGGGTATCCATTGATTTAACTTTTTGATATCCCAAGTGGATCCCCACCTGCGCGGGGATGACGTCAATGAGGTAAATTTAACTTTTTACGAGACTGACAACTTTGACACTTTATTAAAGCATTATTCAAACATTATGTCCGAAATTATTCTGGCAACCAAAAGGCTGCGACTGGAAAAAATTGGTGAAGAGCATAAAAAAGATCTCTTCAGTCTGCTCTCCAATCCAAAGGTTCATAAATATTTCCCTAAGACACTTGATGACAGGGAAAAGGAAGAATTCTTTGAAAAGATACAACACCAGTATAATACGATCGGATATTGCTTCTGGGCTGTTATCAGAAAAAAGGATGAAACATTCTTGGGTATATGCGGACTGTTAGCTCAGGTTATCGAGGAAAAAAAAGAGGTTGAGGTAGGGTATCGTTTATCAGATGAATTCTGGGGGAATGGATACGGCCCTGAAGCAGCATTGGGTTGTATTGAATATGCTAAAGAAAAATTAAAGGTGCCATCAATAATATCTCTAATTCGTTCTGTTAACATTCAATCCATAAGGGTAGCAGAGAAGAATGGTTTAGTTTTTGAGAAAGAGGTAATGTTTCATGATATGCCTCATAATCTTTATCGTGTTTTAACCTAAACCATCATGAAAGGAGATCTATCATGATTAAAAATCTGATTATAGTTGCTTTGGTTACTATTCTTTTATCAGCTTGCTCTCAATGGGTTTCTGTAAATCCTCTTTCCCCTCCGGCTGAACCGGATAAAAAAATGGAAGGTTTATGGAAACTGGAATCCAAGGAGAATGATACGGTATATCTTCACATCGGGGAAAAGGCTGATAATACTATGATAGCGCTTAGTATTGAGCATAAGGGGGATGGAAGCCTTGATATTGTAGAGATTCCCTTTTTTATATCCAGAACAGGTACAAATAATTATTTAAATGTCAGATATGAAGATATCGAAAAGGGTGTATCAGAAAGTGATAAAGGATTTATTTTTGTCAAATACTCCTTTTCTGATGATAACACTCTCTCTTTCTATCAATTTGATCCTGAGCTAATTATCTCCGCAGTACAATCAGGAAAACTGAAAGGAGAGGTATACTACAGGGAAACAAAAACTACTCCGACACCTGAAAGTACGGTTAGAGAAAAATCAACTCCAGAAAAAACAGTTGATAGTGTTAAGATGACTGATACATCCGAAAACCTTGTAAAATATTTCGAATCTGAAGGTGTCAAATTTTTACCTGAAGTATTAAAATTTATCAGGGTGAAACAGTAACCATATATAAAAGAGATCAATGATGGATTATATGCTGTCAAACAAGAAAGCCTGGGAAGAAGCATTTGATAACAGGCATGAAAATTGGGGCGATGATATAGCCAGTAGAATAAGAAATGAAAAATATCCATTCTTTAACCCGGAGACGATTAAATTTCTTAATAGGTATGATCTAAGGGATAAAACGGTAGTACAGTTTTGCTCTAACAATGGTCGTGAATTGCTTTCTCTAGTGAAGAATAGTGGAGCAAGGGAAGGGTTTGGCTTTGATATTGCGGAGAATCAGACACGTTATTCAAATCAAAAAGCTAACGAATTGGGCATAAGATGCAAGTTTGTACCGGTTAATATCCTTGATATTGGAAATGAATACTTTAACAGGTTTGATTTCATAATTATAACTGCCGGAGCATTATGCTGGTTTAAAGATCTGGATATCTTTTTTGACAAAGTCTCAAAGTGTCTATCAAAGAATGGGATACTGCTGGTTAACGAAATACATCCAGTTACAAATATGCTTGCTGCTTTGGGAGAAGATGATTTTGATGAATCCAGCCCATTAAAGTTAATACATTCATATTTCAATAAGGAGTGGGTTCAAAATGATGGCATGTATTATATGACCAAAAAAAAGTACGATTCAAAAACCTTTACAAGTTACACTCATCCTTATTCAGATATAATCAATGCGATGTGTCTATCAGGGATAAAGATTATTGCTATGAATGAGTATATGATTGATATTTCAGATTTGTTTGTGCATTTAAACAATAAAGAAATACCTCTGTCATTCATACTTGAAGGAAAAAAGGAATAAATTCGAAATCAATTAATGACAGTATCTATAATATGGAAAATAACCACATAGTGGTGTCATATTGATAGCGTTATCATTTTATTAAAACCATAATGATGAATATGTATCAGAAAATAAATGAAATAATTATACGTGACTGGCAGATGGAAGATATTCCATCACTGGTCAAGTATGCCGATAACATAAAGATATGGCAAAACCTTCGTGATGGATTTCCGCATCCTTATACTGAGAGTGATGCGGAAAAATTTATCACCCATATCGAAAATTCAAAACCGAAGACGATCTTTGCTATAGCAACTGAAAACGAGATTATTGGCAGCATCGGTATAATAATAGGTGAGGATGTCCACAGGTATACAGCAGAGATGGGGTACTGGCTTGCTGAGCCCTTCTGGGGTAAGGGCATAATGACTGAAGCGGTGAAATTTATAAGTGAATGGGCCTTTCATGAATTCAGTCTTCACAGAATTTATGCTACCCCTTATGCCACAAATACTGCCTCAGCCAGGGTGCTTGAAAAGGCGGGTTTTGAAAAGGAAGGTGTGATCCGTTCAGGGGCGTTCAAAGATGGTAAGATTGTGGATATGTTTATGTATAGCCTTATTAATATCAGTACTAATTCTGATATTCATTTGAATTTTTCATAAAGGAATTACTCATGGCAACTGTTAAGCAACACTACGAAGAGGTATTGGCTGATGTTTACTCATGGATGTATGGCGGTTTTGAGAACGGGTTACAGCGCAACAGAGAATTCATAAGTAAGCATGGATTGACCCCTGATGGTTCAACCTTGGCTGTTGACCTGGGTGCCGGAAGCGGATTCCAGTCAATCCCCCTTGCTGAGGCCGGATATTATGTAACAGCAATTGATCTCAGTGCAAAACTCCTTGATGAATTGAAGGCAAATTCGAAAGAACTTCCGATAACTATTGTTAAAGGTGATCTGTTGGAGTTTGATAATATCATCAATAAAAAACCGGAGTTGATTGTCTGCATGACAGATACGATTGTCCACCTTGACTCAAAGGATATGGTCTCTTTACTTTTTGGAAAGGTATTTAATGAATTGGAGCCTGATGGAAAATTCGTTATTTCCTTCCGCGATCTGGCCCATGAGTTAAAAGACCTTGATAGATTTATACCAGTAAGAAGTGATGATAATACTGTTTTTACCTGCTTTCTCGAATATGAACCTGAGCATGTTAATGTTCATGATATTGTATACAGGAAGATAGATGGCAAATGGAATCTGTTTAAAAGCTTTTTCAGAAAGCTGCGTCTGTCAAGGGAATGGGTTGAGGGACAAATGGTACAATATGGATTTAAAATATTGATATCTGATTTTGAAAATGGTTTTATAACTATGGTTGTTCAGAAGTAAGTAAATTTGCCAGGGGCCAAGGAGTCGATGGTTCAAGGGGTCGAGTGAAAATCGATTTACCGCTCGTTCACTTAGTCAGGTTGGGTTTAGTGAAGCAGCCCAACAGGATATTTATTTAAGGGTGTTGGGTTAAAACCCCGACCTGCTGGATGCCAGATCAAGTCTGGCATGACGTCATCCAACATTATTAGGCATATTCGTCATTCCCGACTTGATCGGGAATCTAGGGCTTTACCTCTCGTTCACACGGACATTGTGGGAATATTTACATTAACGCCCTGCGTTTTATCGCCAAAATTATGACCATTGTTAAAAGTTAGGTATTTGTTTTTACACTCGACCCCTTGACCCCTTACCTATCTCACCTTCACCCCCAGATACTTCTTCACATCATAATACCCTGCATTACGTGCCAGTGCCCCGAAGGTGCCTAATGTTAATCCGCTGGGTGGTGTTTTGCCAATCTCGTTAACTCCATAGAAGCACCCGCAGTCATGCATGGTTCTCTTGTTAAAAACGATTGTGCCCTGGCTGCCGTTGCACGCCTCTTCTATCCATGTGAAAAGGTATGTGTCTTCCCTCAGTTTTACATATTTGCATGGAGAACTCCACATCATGCCTGGCACATCATTCTTGTAAAAGATGGTCCATGAGTATGAGAAGGGTGTGCTGTATACATGGATGGATGTCATGAAATCACTGTATGACCATGTGAGTGAGGTACCCACCAGTTCATCAGTAAAGTGGTGCCTTAACATGCCGGGCGCCCTGACGCCTTCCATTTCAATAATGCCGAATATTACCTCCTGTGACACCTCATTTGCCATGTAAGGTGAACCAAGCATGGAGTAAACGCACGTGGTAAGTCCGTTTACAAGGTCTAATACAATGTAAACGCTTTCATGGGGGGTGGTATCACTATGGGGGTTAACGAAAACAATCATCTTTTCAGCTGGCTCAAATGCCTCATAAGGTTCTTCATGCCATTTTACCTCTCCTTCACGGCGGTATCTCAGTTTTTTTATCTCATCAAACCTGTAATTCCATACAGGGCCATTATTGTCGTAGCGGAGAGTAAGCTCTTTACCCACAAGTAAATCATTTAAGGGCATCTTGTTACCTAATGTGCCTGAATCCATAACCCCTGCATCGTTAAAGGGAGGCGGGCTTTTTTTTACTATTTCATTCACCTGTTTTTCCGTTAAAGGAGGGTGATTCTTAAGGGGCCGGTACACAGGCCTGAATCCTTTCTTTTTAATCACAGGGGGAGGCGGCTGAGGTTCTTTGCCTTTTGGCATAGGAGGTGTCTTCATTTCATAGATTATCTCTTTACCATGATCATCAAACCCATGGAATTGTGCTATCTGGCCTGTTATCTCCCCTTCTCCCCTGAACATGTAATATTCGAGTTCATCTTTTTCATTGAACCCCAGCCTTACCCCTGCCTGTGTGAGAGTGAACAGGTCAAGGATATACATGGTCATAATGCCTGCGAATTCGCATTCGACCCTGTCATATAAAAAGATATTTTCATCTATCTGGATAAAATCCGAAGGGGCGCAATATACAAGCTCATCATCATTTCGGGTCAGTTCGACAAATGATGAGTATGTAACAGAGGGGAAAAATTCTAGGGTCTCTATGCCCCTGTCCGATTTCCAGTGAAACCCCTTGCCTGATATTTTGTTGGTAATGTGGTGACGTTCATGAGGTAGATTTTTATTGGTAGCAACATAACCATAGTATATCTCCCTCTGTACCTCCCTGTTGTCTTCATATCCGCAGAACCACACCTCAATAACCGTGGCAAGCCCTGATTTCTGGTCAATAACGATGTTATAACCCCTCTGTGTGTCTGGGATCATATGTGAAAAGAAGACAACATGCTTAAGAGTCAGTGCGCCATAACCGCATTCAACAGTTTTTTTACCATCTTCAATAAGAGATAGTCTACTGATATCTCTAAATGAGTATTCAAGCAGAGGGCCGTTATCAGTTACAATTTTCATGGATTCGCCTGCAAGAAGATCAGAACGTTCAGAAACACATTCCGGTCCACCGAAAAGCGCACCCAGCCCTTCATCAATCTGTTCACTGGTGAGTTTTGTATATTGAAACCTGTGCATTAACATTTTTGACCCTCCTTGTTGTCTCTCTTTAATGACGTGTTTTTTAAGGGATGAAAGCCTGATGATATGGAATAGAGAATTTTGTGTCAAGGATGGAATTCACAAAGTAAGGATCTTGACTGAGCTTCGGATTTTTTTAGGGCTGTTTTGAGGAAAAAGCGTTGTATTCAAACGGGGCACACACTCTGAGTCAGTCATGATTTTTTACTGGATCGATCTGGCGCTAGAAACATCATTTAAATAAAAAAATAATCTGCACGGAATCATGTGCAGCATTGCAAACAAATGTGTGCTGTCCTTCTAATCTCTCAGATGCCGGGTTACTAACACTTCTTTAATTACCCGACCTTGTTTATTCAGCTCCTTACTATAATTGTTATAAAAACAGGTGGTTGGTGTAGCAATACCCTTTTATGTATTATTCTGCGATTATTCAATTATGTAATGGCATACATATTGTAAAAGATAAAGACTCATAGACCTGCCTTATTAAATAAAACATCAGGAGAAAAACCATGGAATTGATTGATATTAAAAAGATTGATCCTTCCCTTTCCAGCACAGGAAACTCATTAGCGCGGATAAACTCAGGGAGCTTGCCACGAGCATCATGCGTGAGGGGCTTTATTGAACCTGTAGTGTTAAGGCGTTGTAACGGGCGTTTTCAGGTCATATGCGGGGAGAGAAGATTCAGGGCTGTTAAGGAATATACTGATATCAAATCCATACTCGCAAGGGTCATTAAGGTAAATGACCTTGAAGCAAGGTGCATGTGCGCTGCGGAAAACCTGCAACGTGAAAAGTTGAACCACCTGTTCCATAAATTTATGAGACAGGTGGGAAATATCTTTAATAATCTGCCTAAACCATTGAAATGGCGGTCATTTTATGAAAATGACCTTCCTGTTTTACTGGACACTTCAGAGGATGTGCTGGTTACTGCAATAGATCACAATCTCAACCGGTCACAGGTAGGAAAGGCAGGCTGGAGCTGTTTAGGCTGAGGGCTGAAGGAAAAAATACAAAACACTAACAGCCTTCAGACTGAAAAGCTTCAGCCTCTTATTTAATGCTGACTGGAGGGATTTCCAGGGCAGACCTGCAGGGGAAGAAAAAAGGGAAAACGCCATTATGATAGATGATTATCTTACTGCCCTTTGAAAGGGCGGGTGGCAGGCAACACATATTATACAGGCCCCCATGTCTTCGGAACGTTTCAGCGCCGGTATTGTATCTGCCATGAAGAAAAAGAGGATACTGGGGGTAACAAACAGGTATATGATTGTAGCAAAGCATAGACTGTAGACTGGCAGGTTACAAGATACTATAAACCGCGAACCATCCGCCG
>Ga0123334_1007183_pt1 | contig 10032 bp, 8 predicted proteins | sample BiotimSIPDNA_FD_89706 | JGI IMG/M metagenome (GOLD analysis project Ga0123334, IMG submission 89706) | Anaerobic biogas reactor microbial communites from Washington, USA - Biogas_R1 time_0 SIP DNA | ecosystem: Engineered > Bioreactor > Anaerobic > Unclassified | place: Washington, USA | collected... | reverse complement strand
TCGCTGATGCGGCCGCGCTCCGCGAATTTGATTTGCTTCATCACGTCCAGGTCGATCCCCTGGTCGTCCACAACGCAGCCGCCGGAATCGCTCATCGCGATCACCTTGGCGCCCATTTCAGCGGCCTTTTCCGCGGCATAAATGGCCACATTGCCGGAACCGGAGATGGTGGCCTTCATGCCCTTGATGTCCAGCTTGTTGGCTTTGAGCATGGCATCCACCAGGTACAAGAGGCCATAGCCCGTCGCCTGGGTGCGGCCGATGGAGCCGCCAAAGGTGAGCCCCTTGCCGGTAAAGGTGCCGTCGTACTGGTTCACCAGCCGCTTGTACTGCCCCATCATGTAGCCCACCTCGCGCGCGCCCACGCCGATGTCGCCGGCGGGCACGTCCACGCTGGCGCCGATGTGGCGGTACAGCTCCGTCATCAGGCTTTGGCAAAAGCGCATGACCTCCTGCTCGGACTTGCCCTTGGGGTCAAAATCGCTCCCGCCCTTGCCGCCGCCAATGGGCAGGCCAGTTAAACTGTTTTTAAGCGTCTGTTCCAGCGCCAAAAATTTTAAAATGCTTAAATTGACATTGGGGTGAAAGCGCATGCCGCCCTTGTAGGGGCCAATGGCCGAGGAATGCTGTACGCGGTAGGCGCGGTTCACCTGCGGGCGGCCTTTGTCGTCCACCCAGGGCACGCGGAAGATGATGATGCGCTCCGCCTCCACAAAGCGTTCCAGCAGGTTGGCTTCAACAAACTCCGGATGCTGGTCAAAAACCGGGGACAGGCTGTGCAGCATCTCCTGCGCGGCCTGCAAAAATTCCGTCTCGTGCGCGTAGCGCTGTTTAAGGCCATCCAATACGCTTTGTACGTAGGTGTTCATACAATCTCCTTTACATTTTGCCGCCTTTCGCGCCGCTTTGCCTTCGGGCGATGGCAGAGGCAATGATGTCAGACTGGAAGGATGTGACCAGACGATCTTTTTCAGCGTAAGCGGCGAAAGCGCAGTCCACCAGCCGGTCAATCAGGGCCCGGTAGGACAGCCCTTCCCCCGTTTTCTCCCACAGGTAAAAGGCGAGGGAGCCGGGAATGGTGTTGATCTCAGTGATGTAGAGTGTGCCATCCGTCCTGTCCAACATAAAATCTACCCGGACCACGCCCTTGCAGTCCAGCGCTTTGAAGATATCCACCGCGATAGCCTGTACTTTTTGTGTGTCTTCCTCACTGATGGGCGCGGGAATCAACCGGCTGAGGGACGCCATGCCGGATTGCTGGGAAGAGGCCAGGTACTTGGTTTTGAAGTCCAACAGCGCGCCCTCGCGCACAGGCATCTCCACCACGGAGGGCATCACATCCTCATCAAAGCCCAGCACAGAGCAGTTGACCTCGATCGGGTCTTCCAGCCCCTGCTCAATCAAAACACGCCGGTCCAGCGTGAAAGCCAACGCCAGCGCGTCTATCAGTTCCGCCCGGTTGCCCGCGCGGCTCACACCAATGGAGGAGCCCAGATTGGCCGGCTTCACAAAGACGGGGTAGGGCAGCGCTTTTTCCACCTGCAAACAGGCTTCTTCCTGATTTTGCTCAAAAAAGCTGCGGGTCAAGGAGGTATCCTTCAACACCGGGAAGCCGCAACCGTCAAACAGACGCTTCATCATGATTTTGTCCATGCCCACAGCGCTGCCGGCAACCCCGGTGGCGGCGTAGGGCAGATCCATCAACTCCAGCAGGCCCATCATGCTGCCGTCCTCCCCGTGCTGGCCGTGTAAAACAGGGATAACCGCGTCCAAGCGAGCCGCCACATAGCGGCGCTCCCCCCGGAACACGCCGCCGCGCTCAAAGGCCATCAAGGCGCGGGAGCGCGCGGACACATCCGGGAATACCCGGGTGAGGCCGCTTTTGCGCGGGTCAAAATTGAGGTAGGTTTCCATTTTCCACAGAGCGCCGCCGATGTACCACTCCCCCTTTTTGCTGATGTAAATGGGGATGACATCATACTTGAAAGGGTTGGCCATGCTGGCCAATTGCAGCGCGCTGATAATGGACACCTCGTGCTCACAGGCGCGGCTGCCAAAGAGGATGCCCAGCTGAATTTTCTTGTTCATGTCATCCTCCTTTACGCGTAGTGGTCGGGCAGGTCGTTTTCATACAGCAGCACATCGCCTGGTCCGAAGATGTCCTCGATATACTGGTTGGCCTGGGACAGGGTGGGGAAGACCTTGATGTGCTCCTCTTCCATGCCGCTTTCCAGCAAGCCGGTTTTGATGGGGCGGGTGTGCTTTTCGCCGATCAAAATGGCCATGTCCGCCACCGCCGCGATGTCATTGCCCAAGCGGCGGTTGGAGCGCACTTCCTGTCGTCCCAATTCAATAAAGCCGGGGGTAACCACCACCAGCCTGCCGGTTTGGGCGGCCAGCACCTGCAGCGCCTTGCGGCTGGAATCCGGGTTGGAGTTAAAGCCATTGTTGATGACCTTGTAGCCCTTGTGGTGCGTGCTCATCTGCAGGCGTGAGGGGATGGGCGCGACCTCCGCCAGCGCCTGGACGATTTTGTCTGCCACTACGCCGTAATGCCGCGCCATGACCGCAGCCATCAGGATGTTGTTGATGTTGTGCTCCCCCACCAGGTTTGTGGTGACGGGCTGCTTGCTGCCATCTGAAAAGCACAGGGTGAACTGGCTGCCGTCTTCCAGCAGGGTCACATCCTCCGCCCAGGCGTCCGTCCCAGGCTGCCCCACGATGGCCTTGGGCTTTTCTGTTTTGTCATAGGCCGCGCGCACCAGCTTGCCATCGTCATAAAAGACGGCGAAACCGTCCTGCGGCAGCGCGTTGATTAAGTCATACTTGGTGGCAGCCACCTGTTTCACGCTACCCATGGTTTGCAAATGCTGCGGGCCGATGGAGGTCAAGATGCCTGCCTCGGGCACAATCAGCCTGCACAGCACGCGGATGTCCTGCGGGTGGCGGGCGCCCATCTCCGCGATGAAGAAGTGGTGGTGCTGGCCCAGCTCCTCCCGGATGCAGCGGGAGAGGCCCATGGGCGTATTGAAGCTGGCCGGGCTGGCCAGGGTGGGGTAGGTTTGGGAAAGCATGGCGTGCAGCAGGTTTTTAACCGTGGTTTTGCCATAGGAGCCTGTGATGCCGATAACGCGCAGGCCCGTTTTTTTGTAGCCTTCCAGAATTTGTTTGGCATCCGCGCGGAAAAGCAGCTGGATCGCCTTCTCAAGCGGCCAGATAACCAGCAGCGCGATGAGCAGCAGCAGGGGCGCCAGAAGCGGCACCAGGGCATTGGTGCCAAAGGCCCAGCCCGCGCGGTAGATGAGGAGGGTGACCAGCGATGACACCACAAACAGCGCGGCGTACAGGCGCTTCACCCGCACGGTATATACCAGGCGCACCTTCACGCGTTTTTCCTGGTAGGCGAAAAAGCCAATCATGTAGGCGATGGCGGCAATCAGCGCCGCCAGCAGGATTGCGAACAGGAACGCCAGCACACCCGGCAGGCGCAGGATGAGCGAGCCGATGAACAAGAAGAGGATGCAGACCGCGGACAGCACCGCCCCCGGCCACACCGCCTTGATGGGCAGCCGGATAAAGGCGCGGACCAGCCCGCCCGCCTGGTAGCTGGCCAGTTGGGCAAACTGCATCAGCTGCTTGGAGGAAAACAACAGGCCGATTGCCGGCGCAATCCAGAGCAGGACGCGGGCTAATATGTGAAAGATGTTCATGCCCCTGCCACCTCCTGCAAAAAGGCATCCACCGCGGTCGCAAAGCGCGCGGTCTGGTTAAAGTAGGCGAAGTGATCATCCGCTTCATACACAAGCAGCCGCGCGTTGGGCAGCTCTTTTTGCATCAATTCCCCCATCCACAAGGGGGTGGCGGTGTCCTTCTCGCCCCAGACCAAGAGGGTAGGCTGCGTAATCTGCGGAAGCAGGGGACGCAGATCTTCACGCACAATTTTGTTGAAACTGCCGCGCAATTCGGCGGGCGTTGCCAGGTAATCCTGGGAGGAGAAGGCCACGCGCAGCGCGTCCACCGCGTGCTTTGATTTCTCCGCAAATACGGGGATGGCACCCAAAGCCTGCATGCCCACCCGCGCGATTTGGTACATCCGGGTACGCACCCAGCCTTTTAAGGTGCGCTTGGGGCGCAGGCCCGCACAGCCGGTCAACACCAGGGCTTCCACCCGGTCGGGGTGGTGCGCTGCCAGATACAGGGCGACACGGCCGCCAAAGGAGTGCGCGATGATGACCGGCCTGTGCAGCGCCATTTGATCCATGAGGGCCAGCGTCCACTGCGCGTATTCCTTCACGCCGTAGTCTCCGCTTGGCTTTCTGGATTCGCCGTGGCCGGGGAAATCGGCCATGGTGATTTCATAGCGGTTTTTTAACTGCTGCGCAAGCGGCATCAAGTGCTTTTGCAGCGTTACGCTGCGCGGCCCCCAGCCATGCAACAGCAAAACAGGGCGGCCCTGTCCAACGCGCTCCACATGGGAGGGAATGCCGTCAACCTGCAGGTTCATGCAACACAGTCCTTTCAGCGTCTGATTGACGCGGGAAATAAATATAGCGGCACTTGGCGGGCGAGTGCATGCACAATTCCCTGTATTTGCGCGGCACAGGGACGATGTTTTCCAGCACACAGCCCAGGTTTTCACAGGTCTTGCGGGAGGGGATGTTGTCCGTATCGGTCGTGATGGACAGGCTGTAAAACCGCTCGTCCAGAATCAGGGGCGTGAGCGCCCGCACCGCGCGCGCCGCCAGCCCAAACCCGCGGTAGGGCGGGTTGACCCGGTAGCCGATGTGCCCCAGGTAGTAAATCTCCGGGCTTTCGCCGGTCCTGAGGCTGACATAGCCCGCGTAAGCGCGCTGATTTGGCAAAAAGATGTCGTAGGTGAAGGTCTCCGCAATCCCGTGGTTGCGGTCTCTTGTGGTGCGCTCGCTTAAGTGCAGCTCCAGCCCCTCCCCCAGCAACTTTTGATGCGCAAAGAACAAGCGTCGGAACAATTCCAGCCTCCAAGTCCAAAAATCACAGATTCAGTATAGCACACAAGGGAAAGCCGCTCAATGAAACCAAATGAAGAGGCCAGGCAGATTTGCCTGGCCTCCAGTATTTGGGATGGAATTATTTCAGCTCATAGGTGATGGTCACAATGGCGTTGACCAGCACGTTGCCGGAGAGGATGGTGGTGTCCATGGCTTCCTTGGCCGCGGGGACTTCGAAGTTCAAGGAGTAGTTGGGGCTGTAGGTATCGATGGACTCGGCCTTGAGCACGCGGCCCAGCGTCATCCCGTTGGCGGCAGCCAGTACTTCTGCCTTGGTCTTGGCGTCTGTCACCGCTTCCTTTAGCGCTTCCAGGTAGGTCTCCGCGTATTTGCTGGACTGGAAGTTGAGGCCATAGATGTGGTTGGCGCCGGCGGCAGAGGCCGCGTCGATCACAGCGGAGACCTTGGCGATATCCACAATCTTGATGCGCAGCATGTTGTTGACCACAAAAGAGCCGTTGATCAAGCTTTGCGCGGTGCCCATGACGCTGTGGTCCTGCTCAAAGTACACATTGTAGTTGCTGGTGGTGATGTATTTCTTCTCAACGCCCACCTTTTCCACCTCGGCGATGATGGCGTCGATGACCTTGATGTTCTCCTGGTTGGCTTCGGCCACGGTTTTGCCGCGGGTCTGCGCGCCCACCTCCAGGGTTGCGGTGTCCGCTTCCAGGCTGATGATGGCGTTGCCGGTGATGACCAGTTTGCTCATGTCGTCTACGTCGTTTTCAGCCAGCGCGGGCAGGGCAAGGGACAGCATCAGGGCCAGGGTAAGGGCGATGGTAATCAGTTTCTTCATTTGTTTTTTCTCCTTTTGATAACCAGTCGAATGAGGATGATCAGAATAATCAGTACCAGGATGTAGGGCAGGGCAACGGTGAGGAAGACCACCAGATCGCCCATGAGGTAGGTAAACTCGGTAAAGGCCGCGGACATGCCGTTTTTGATGCGCTCAAGCAGGGTCTCGTCCTGGTCCTTGGAGGTCTCAATGGGGCTCAGTTCGTTCAAGGTAAGGTTCAGGGTGGAATAATCCACCTTGCTGTCCATGCCGCGCAACAGGCCGGTTAAGCGGTCCAGTTCGTACTGCGTATCGGAAATGCTGCCTTCAATGGCGATGAGGTCCTCCACGCTCTCTGCCTTTTTTAGCAGCTCCTGCAGGCGTTCCATCTTGGTCTGCTGGGTTGTCAAGCGGTTTTGCGTATCGGTATAGCGCTCACTGATGTCCTCGGCGGACTCGGTGAAGTAAACCAATTTGCCAACACCTTTTAGTGACGCGGTGACGCTGTCCAACTCCTTGCTGGGCACCCGCAGGGTAAGGTCCAGCCTGCGCAAGTTGCCAGAAGTGGTATAGAGCTGGGACTGCTCGATACGGCCGCCGTACCGGGCGACCAGGCCACGGATGGCCTCCTGGTCCTCTTCAAAGGTGCGGGTGGACAGCTCCATGCGCACGGTGCGGATGATCTTCTCCGCCGCTTTTTCGGCTTCCTTGGGGGCCTGGTCCGCCTCGCGCATGGACATCATCATGTCGCCGGACTCTTCCATCGCGGGCATGATACCCGGCTGCGCGCCAGCGCCATAACTTGCCTGGTCTGTGCTCCTGGGGACAAGGTGCGCGCTTCTTCGCTGCTGCCCTGTTAAATAGGTCCCGCCCATGAGGAGCACCAGCACTGCCGCCATGGACAGCCACCTAAGCGCTCTGTTGCCTTGTTTCACGGGGTTTGCCTCCTCTTTGATGTGTTGCTGCCACGCGCTGGTGAAGGAAGCGGGTACCTCGCTGTCCTCATCCAGGCTGCGGCTGTCCTCAAGGACGGTCAGCTTGAAGCGGCAGCTGGCGCAAGCGGTGATGTGTTCTTCAACCACCCGCTGCTGCTCTTCAATCAGTTCGCCCCCCAGGTACTGGTCAAGGAGGAGTTCAATGTCATGACAGTTCATTGCGTTCCCTCCTTTCATCATTAAGACGTGCGTCCCCCAAAAATAGTTCCCGGTTTTCCAATAATATTTTATAAAGCGCTTTCCGGGCGCGGTTTACCCGGCTTTTGACCGTGCCTTCGGGCACGTCCAGAGCCTGCGCCGCCTCCTGATAGGGCAAGCCCTGCAGATCCACCAATACCAGGGCCGCGCGGAAATCCGGCGGCAATTGCTTGATGCCCTCCCGCAAGGCGGCCTTACGGTCCTTTTCCTCCAGCTGCAGGTATAATTCCGCCTCATCCGAGGAAACCTCAAAGCCCTCCTCCCGCAACAGATCCAGGGAGTAGATCTCCCGCCGTTTGCGCAGGGCGTCCATGCACACCCGGGTTGTCAAGGTGTACAGCCAGGTGGAGAACTGGGAATCGCCGCGGAAGGTATGAAAGCGCTCATACGCCTTTTGTAGCGCGTCCTGCGCGCAGTCCTCCGCGTCCTCCCGGTTGGTCATCAAATGCAGGCAGGTAAAATAGACCTTGCGCTCAAGCGGCGCGACCAGATCCATGAACTGCTGCGCGTCCGCCCGCTTTCCTCTGGCCAAGCGCTCACCTCCTTTGGAATACCAGACTCATTTGTTAATGCTTTGATGGGCTGGTTCTTTTGCGTCTCCGCGTTGTCTCGCTCAGTCGGCGTAGGACTGCGGCTACGCCTCCTTCCCTCGGCTTAGCGGAGCCATCAAAATCCCTCAGCCCATCTTTGCATTAACGCGTTCGTCTGGTATTAAATATACCCCGACAAATATAATAACGGCTAAACGAACAGGCTTCATGCGAAGCCTGCGAAGTTTTTCTATGAAGGTAGGTTTTTCCTATGGTTTATCCGCGGGTTCAGGTGCCTTGATGCCCCTGAGCATCATGACAAACTGCAGCGCGCGCACTTGGTTTTCATCATCCGTAAAAGAGCGCAGCGGGCGGCCCTGCATCTGTGTCATCAGGTTGCCCATCAGGCCGGATACCGCCCCTTCCAGCGGGGAGCCGGCCAGCGAATCCGCCGCCACCTGCTGGTACATCTGCGTGTCCATGCCAATGCGGACCGCCGCGATCTGGACATCCTCCATCATGAAGTTTTGCGCATCACAAGTAAAAGTATATTCCGCGCTTTGACCCGGCAATACCACGAAGCTGAGCGTGCGGCTGCCGCCAGACAAGGCGTAGGTGGCCTTCTCCGCCTGGATATTCAGCGCGCGCGCGCCGTCAAAGGTGACGGTAATTTGCAGGGACAGGCTGTCGGCGAAGGCGCGCAGGCTGTCGTTGACAGATACCCTCAGGGTGGCTTCCAGTTTGCCGCTGGCGCCGGAGAGGTCCCCGGCGGTGACGGCCTTGCCATCTAAGGTGTAGGACATGTCAAAGACCCAAGGCAAATCTGTCTGCTTCAGGTTGCCCTGGTAGCTGAAACGGCCTGTTGGCATGGTGAACTTGACCTGGTTGTCCGCGTAGGCAAAGCCGTCCGCGTCGCCCAGGGGCTGGACGCTCTCATACTGTCCGCGGTCAGTCACCTCGCTTGGCTCGTCGGCCTCAAAGGCGTTGATGACATAGGCTACAAGCGGCTGGCCTTCCTCGTTGAGGCTGACAAAGACCACCTCATCCTTATAGACCGCGGCGGAAGCCGCGATGCCCAGGGACAGGAATAGACATATCATCAAAATAAAGACGGACTTTTTGCGGTTCATGGGGTTTTCTTTCTCCTTCGCAGCGTGGTTTTTTGAATCAGTCTGTCGCTGTATGCCAATACCAGGGGCAGCACCAGCAGCACCATCACAGCGGACATGAACGCGCCCCGGCCGATGATAAAACCCATCTCGCTGATGATGCCGTTGTCGCGCACCAACAGGCCCAGGGCGTAGCCAGCCAACGTAAGGATGGCTGCCGGCGGCAGGATGGAGCCGGTAGCGGTCTCCAGCGCGAATACCGCCGCTTCCCTGGGCGTTTTAGCCTGCCTGCCTTCCAAATAGCGCTGCGACAGCAAAATGCCGTAATCCACCGTCGCGCCCAATTGGACGGAGGACACAATCTGGTAGCCCACATAGTTGAGCGCGGAGCCCGTGATATAGGGCCAGGCCATGTTCAGCCAAATGGAACCCTGGATGATGACCAGCAGGATGACCGGGATGGACAGGTTTTTAAAATTGATCAGCAGCACCAGGCCGATGGACAAAATGCCCGCCAAAAGCACCTTGACGCTGTCAGCGGTGATGTAGTTTTTGAGATCGAAATTCACCGCCGCCTCGCCCAGCAGGTGGCTGTCCCGCGGGTAGTACTCCTCCGACAGCGCGCGCAGGCGGTCGATCATCTGGAAGGTGTCCGGGCCTTCATCCGCCAAATTGGTGGTGATGATGAAGCGCGCGTAGCCGTCCGCGTAGAAATTGCTGGTGACTTTCTCCGGCAACACCTCCGGCGGGATGTCGGTTGAGACGGTGTTGGCATAGGACATGACGGAGGTGATGCCGGGCGTTTGGGTCAGCGCCTCGCTGAAGCGGGCCTCCTTTGCCCGGTCGCCTTCCGGCGCCAGCAGCAGCATTAATTTTTCATCGCTGAACTTGTCCTTGATGCGCTGCGCTTCCTGACGGATGGGCGAGTCCGGACTGTGCATGCCCGCGCTGCCGTAGATAAAGGTGTTTCCCTTTTGCATCATGAAGGCGGCGGGCAGCGCCAGCAGGAGCACAATGGCCAGCGGCAAACAAAAGCGGACCACAAAGCGCCCAAAACCGCGGAAGGACGGCAGGAAGCTGCGGTGCGTGGTCTTGTCAATCCATTTCACCAACATGACGGAGATGGCGGGCAGGATGATCATCACCGACAAGCCGCTGAGCAGCACGCCCTTGGCCAGTACCAGGCCCATGTCGCGGCCCAGTTCAAAGCTCATCAAGAGGAGCGCCAAAAAGCCGAAGATGGTGGTCATGGCGCTGGCGGTGATGGCGCTGGAAGCGGCGCGCATTGCCTCTTTCATGGCGGCGACCGGCTCCAAGCCCTCCTCCCGGTAATCCCCGAAGCGGTGCAGCAGGAAGATGGCGTAATCAATGGATACCGCCAGCTGCAGGATAGCCGCG
>Ga0123334_1007180_pt1 | contig 10040 bp, 5 predicted proteins | sample BiotimSIPDNA_FD_89706 | JGI IMG/M metagenome (GOLD analysis project Ga0123334, IMG submission 89706) | Anaerobic biogas reactor microbial communites from Washington, USA - Biogas_R1 time_0 SIP DNA | ecosystem: Engineered > Bioreactor > Anaerobic > Unclassified | place: Washington, USA | collected... | reverse complement strand
ATGCTCAGTTTATCGTCGTGCGGAATGGGAAAATCGTTACATTGAAAGCGCCCGTGTTACGGGGATTTATCTATACGTCCTATCGAATCCTGAGTTGGAGAGCTCAAGACCCCGATTATCAAGGCAAAGACGATCTGGACTTCTGGTGGGGACGCCTCCCGGCGAATGTACCGGATATTGGAATCCGTTCCAAGTTTCAGCCGGATGCTCAACCATATCCATATCCTGCATATGAAACCGGATATATCAAGTTTCCCGAAAGCGCTCAGGCCGCTCGCTTTTATAATATTTGGCAAAATGATGATATGAGCGGTTTAGTGATTGGTAAATTGGATGCCGATACGCTGGCCGCCAAGGCGGGACTTTCCAGCTATGCGGCCCTGGTGGACGTGACGCTGCCCAGTGATATTCAGCCGGGTAGAGATAAGGATGGGAACCCGCTGCCGGCGACATTATTCGAGGAACGTAACGCAGCCCAGAGAATCAACAGCCTGGCTCACTTCTATACGCTCCTGGAAATGGAGTGGATGCGTTCGGGTTCGTTGGACCAGGTGACACTCTATGGATATGATGGAGCCAATGAAGAGATGCTGTGGATGAATCTGGATACAGACAGTCCGGAGCGCTTCGGAATTGACACCGCTCGCAGCTATATAGAAAAACAGGATGAGATTCTGGAGTCAGAGGCAAACCAGGTGCGCAGTCTTATTTCTCCCAACCAGGCAGGAAAAGAAAGACAAAAAGCGCCCGCAACCTCTTCCGTGGTCACTGTTCAAAAGCGAGTGGAAACGGTTACTCAGCCCGTTGATAAAAACGTGTTCGAGGGCACTGCCACCCTCGGCAGCGGAGCGCAGCAGGTTCTTTCCCCCTCGATTACGGGACTCTTCGACGACCGCCGTGAAGCCCTGGCTAAAGAATGGAAAGAATGCTCTGACTTAATAGATAGCGGGAAGATTGGTCCTGACGGCGAAAAGGTGATGGAAATGAAGAGAAAGCAGATCGAAGCGGAATTGGACCGGATGGATTTCTACTTCGGCCCCAATGCGCTGAATCGTCCGCTGAAGGCACCTCAAAATGAAGCCATCGAGGCCAAGCTGGCTGAGCTGGCACAGAAATGGAAAGAGATCAGTGAGCGGCTGGATGATGAAATTAATAAAACCAGAGGGTTTGGTCCTAATTTTTTCCGTACTGAAATCGTAAAAATGCAGCTACAGCGCGGTGAAATAGAGACAGAAATGAAATTGCTTCAGAATGTTGTTTTGCCCGGCAGCGTGGTCGTTGATCCATTCGAGAGACGGAAATCGGAATTGGCTGCCGATTGGATGACAATGTCTATTTTTCTGAACGATGAACCGGAAGGTAGCGACAACTATGAGCAGACCTTAAAAAACAGAGAAAAGATCGCCAGGGAATTGGAGACCATTCAGAAACGTTTTAGCCTGAGTGTCTCAGATAATTCCGTGACATACACGACGAATCAACCACCGGCAAACCTCGCTCAGTAAAGGAGGTTGCACAATGGCCCCGCCAGAGGACACGTCTGCCGGGGCCCGGGATTCCAATCTATTCTGTGCCCTTTAATTTCTCTCGGGCCGCTTGGTGGATGCTCCGGCTCAAGAGGCGGTAAAGGGTCTGCATCTCGGGCTCATGGCTGAGCGCTTCCAGATGTTTGCCGATCACGTTCTCGTCATAGCGGATAGCCGGACCGGTCTGAGCCTCCTGCGGCGCCAGTTCATGGACCTTGCGCGCGGTTTCATCAATCAGCGGCTGCAATAACTCGAAGGGGAGCCCCTGGGCGGCGAGTAATTTCTCGGCCATGGCGTAGCAGTGATTGGTGAAATTGCAGGCGAAGACTCCGGCCATGTGGATTGCCTGCCGCTGCCGGCTCGTAGCCTCACGGACGTTGCCCGAAAGCGTGGAGGCGATTTCTCTGAGCAGGTTCATCTGGGCCAGCGCGTTGGCTTCGAGCAGAATCGGGATGGAGCGGAAATCGACCCGCCGCGCTTTGCTAAAGGTCTGCATCGGGTAGAAGACGCCGTAGCGCTTCACGCCCGGGACCCGCTCCCAGAGGCTCAGCGGGAGGCTGCCGGCGGTATGGACCCAGAAGCGCTCTTCGCGGCCGTGGAGAATCTCGGGCAGCCGTGATTCGAGCGCGCTATCCTTCAGGGCGGTGATATAAAGCTCGGCGTCCGGGCGGAGGTCTTGCAGGCTGACCGTCGCTTCGCAGCCGAGCCGTCCGGCCAGTGCCGAGGCAGCTCCCTCACTGCGGCTATAGACCTGCAGAATCGGGAACCCGGCCTGCTTCAAAGCCAACCCGAGGTTTGTCGCCAGATTCCCGGCCCCGACCAGAACAATCGGAAAAGTAGAGGTCTCCATCAGATTTTGATCTTCGCAATCAGTTTGCGGATTTTCCCTTCGCCGATGATTGGCGCGTGGGGGTCTTCGGGGTAGATGATGGCGAACTGACCCGGCAGAAGGTCGATAAAGAGGCTCGGCGTATCGGAGTAGAGGGCCATGTCGCAATCCTCGCTGAAATCCTGCGTCTTGTTCTTGAGCTCGGAGGGTGCCAGCCAGCCGATCCGCTCCTTGCCCGAGAGGAGGATATGGACGTCGATATATTTGCGGTGAACTTCCAGCGGACGTTTCTCCGGCGGCTCGCCCTCGACATCCATGTAATTGATAAAGAGGTTATCGCCGTCGAGCTCGATGCGGCCCGGTTCTTTTTGGCTGAAGTCCGTGGCTTTGACGTAACTGAAAAGCTTTTTGAATGCCGGGTGGAATGCCTCGGCCCGTGCGCTGTCTTCTAAAGTTGAGATGATCATTTTTTTCTCCGACCTGTGTAAATTTTAAACGCTCTTTCGCACCCCTTCAAGTTTTCCCGCCCGCTTGACAAAAAAGAGATGTGACTGTACGTTTTGGCAGGTGCTGAAAGCGGGCAAAAACAAGAGTCAAAAGAGAAGGCGACTCGCAAGATTGAAATTTGCGGGGCTCCATTCCGTTTCGCTGTTTTTGCTGGGGGTGCTTCTCTTCCTGCCGCTGCATCTGCTGCTCAGCAGCCATCATGGCTTCCATGGGGCCGCTGCGCAGAGCTCCGGCGCTGTTTGCGCCACAGGGGAGACTGCCGACGCTGCGCATCACCATTGTTGCCCGAGCGTTCATGAGTCATTCGTGGTGCGTAATGTTTGCCCCACCCAGTCGGAGCTTCTCCCTTTGTTGGATGTTCCTTTGAGCGAGCGTGATATTGAGTTGGATACGCTGTTTCTTTTCCCAGAGTCTGAGCCGCTCCCTCCCAGCGGGGTTACTTCCAGCCGGATTCGGTTTTCGCTTCATCTTCCACTTCTCATCTGATTTTTGCCGCTCCCACCAGAGGAGTCTCTAAAAAACGGTGAAAGGCATTTCTTGCGGGAGAACTCTCTATTTTTCTCTCCTCACGCCAGAAAAAAACAACAGATGATTAAAAAAGAAGATGAAAATAAATTTTAAAAAAATAAATATAAAATATGGAGCCTCTGGCCTGTACGGGCTAACAGCTCTTTTGGCGGCGCTGCTCGCGGCAGGCTGCACCGAGCACTTCCACCCCGCCAACGAAGCGGGAGCCCATGCCGAGCTGGAGGAGTATGAAGAGGAGCACGAGCACGGAGAGGGAGTCCACTTCAGCCTGGAGCAGCAGGAGCGGCTGGGGCTGGAGTTTGACCAGGCGTGTACGATGGATTTGAGCCAGCGCATCCGTGTCCCTGGCTGGGTGGAGCTGCCGCCCGGCGGTTCGGCCACGATCAAGGCTGGCGTGGAGGGAGTACTGATTGAGCTGGCGGCTGGTCTGGCCCCGGGCCGGGAGGTCCGCAAAGGGGAGGTGCTGGGCAAAATCCGGCCGCTGGTCTCCGCCATGGATATGGGGGAACTGGAGGCGAATTACCTCAAAGCAAAAGCGACCCGGGAGCAGAGCCAGACGAATTACGCACGGATAGAGCGGCTCTTTGCCGCCGGTGCCAAATCCCAAAGAGAATGGGAAGAGGCGCGGCTGGCGCTCTCGATGGCGGAGGCTGACTGGGAAAAGGCGCTTGCCTGGCGTGCCGTCTACCAGGGCGGAGCGGCGGAGCCGGAAAAGGTGCCGGCACTGGAATTGATCGCCCCGCTCGATGGAGTGGTCGCGAGCCTCTCCAGCGGTCTGGGGCTTCACGTGAGCGCCGGAGAGGAGCTCCTGAGGCTGATCAACGGTGAGAAACTCTGGATTAGCGCCTCCATTCCGCAAAACCGGATTAACCGAATCGAGGATTTCCAGAATGCGTTCTATGAAGCGAGCCCGGGCGTTTTCCTGAGCACGGCGGGCGCGCCGCTCTACCGGAGCCCCGTCCTGGACCCGGTCAGCCAAATGGGACGCATCACCTGGGAGCTCAGCGCTGATGCCGCGGAGTTACGGGCCGGCCAGGCGCTCAATCTCTACCTGGCCAGCGGTGAGCGCCGGCAGGCTCTGGCCGTTCCGGAGAGCGCCGTGACGGAGGTGGCCGGTGAGACGGTGGTCTTTGTCCGCGAGCATGAGGATTTTTTTGAGAAGCGGCCCGTGGAGCTTGGTCTTCGCGATGGCGCCTGGGTGGAGGTGCTCTCGGGCGTTGAATCTGGTGAAAGCGTTGTGAGTCAGGGCGCCTATACGCTCAAGCTGGCCATGAGCCAGAGCGCTTTGCCTGACCCTCATGCCGGCCACAGCCACTAACCGCAGGAGCTCTCAACCATGATGGATTATTTAATCAACTGGGCGCTGCGCAACCGCGCGCTCACTCTGGCCTGTGCGCTCATCCTGCTCGGGGTCGGTATCTACAACTCGCTGCGGATGCAGGTGGATGTCTTGCCGGATTTAACTTCGCCATCAGTCACGGTGATGACCGATGCGGAGGGAATGGCGCCGGTAGAGGTAGAAAATCTGGTGACGCGGCCAATCGAAGCCGCTTTGAATGGCGCTCCGGGTGTCCGGCGCATCCGCTCCACTTCATCGGTCGGCCTCTCGGAGGTCTGGGTCGATTTTGATTGGGGTCAGAAGGTGATGGAGTCGCGCCAGGTGGTGGCCGAGCGGCTCGCCTCGGTGGTGGATGAACTGCCGCCCGGGGTGGAGCGCCCGCTCATGGCGCCGGACTCCTCAATCATGGGTGAGGTGATGTTCGTCGGGATGACTTCGACGAACCACTCGCTCATGGAGCTGAAGAAGTATGCGCGTGGAGAATTCCGGCGGCGGATTCTGTCGGCCCCCGGGGTTGCCGAAGCCATCGTCTCCGGCGGTGAGGAGCGCCAGTACCAGGTGCGGATAGAGCCGACGCTCCTGGCCCAATATGGGTTGACCCTGGACCAGGTGAGCACGGCGCTCAGGGAGGCGAACCAGAACGTCTCTGCCGGCGTCATCAATGAACGGGGGAACCAGTGGCTCGTGCTCGGTGAGGGGCGCCTGCGCACTGTGGAGGAGATCGGCAAAATCCTGATCGACCTCAGGGAGGGCCAGCCGCTCACGATAGCCGACGTGGCGCGCGTGGAGATCGCCGCCCCTCTGGCCCGCGGCTCGGCCGGCGTCAATGGCATGGATGGAGTGGTCATCGGGATTTTGAAGCAGACCGGCGTCAATACGCTGGAATTGACGCGGACTCTGGACCTGCTCTTTGACGATATCGAGCTTCATCTGCCGGCTGGGGTCAGCCTGCATCGGGGTCTCTTCCGTCAGGCCGATTTCATCGAGACGGCGATTGCCAACGTGGAGCGGGTCCTGCTTGAGGGGATTGTGCTGGTGATTCTGGTGGTCTTTGTCTTCCTTGGCAATGTGCGGGCGACGCTGATCACCATTGTGGCGATTCCGCTTTCATTGGTCTCGGCGGTTCTCTTCCTGAAAGGCTTCGGGGTGACGATTAACACGATGAGCCTGGGCGGCATGGCGATTGCGATTGGGGCCCTGGTGGATGACGCGGTGATTGACGTGGAGAACGTCTTCCGCCGGCTGCGCCAGAACCAAAACCTGCCGCCGCAGGAGCGCGCTTCGAGCCTTCGGACGGTTCTCACGGCCAGCATCGAGATACGTTCTTCTATCGTCTTTGCGACGCTCATCATCGGGCTGGTCTTCATCCCGCTTTTCTTCCTCTCCGGCGTGGAGGGGCGTCTGATGGCGCCGCTGGGTCTGGCCTATCTGGCCGCTCTTTTCACCTCGCTGCTGGTGGCTGTGACGGTGACGCCGGTCCTCTGCTATCTTTTATTGCCGGGCAGCGCGGCGGTGAAGAAGCCAGCCGGCGCGCCCTGGGTAGTGGCGATGCAGCAGGGGTACCGGAAGTTTCTGGGGCGGGTGATTGATTATCCTCGCTCGTGGAGCTTTTCCACCCTGTTTTTGCTTCTCATTGCTCTCTTGGCGCTCGGTTTGGCGGGACGCTCCTTCCTGCCCGATTTCAACGAGGGCTCGCTGACGATTAATGCCGTGACGCTTCCGGGGAGCTCGCTGCCCGAGTCCGAGCGAGTCGCCCGCGCCGTGGAGAAGACGCTGCTCTCCTTCCCAGAGGTCGTTTCTGTGGGCAGACGTACCGGCCGCGGCGATAACGACACCCACGGCAGCGACGTGGAGGGCTCCGAGTTTGACGTCAACCTGCGGCTGGATAAGCGCTCGCGCGAAGAGTTCCTGCATGAGCTGCGCGAAGAGCTGGCAGAGATACCGGGGGTGAGCGTCACCATTGGCCAGCCGATTTCCCATCGCGTCGAGTTCATGCTCTCGGGTTCCAAGGCGTCCGTGGCGGTGAAAATCTTCGGCCCTGACCTCTATAAACTCCGTGCCCTGGCCGATAAGGTTCAGGAAGAGATGGCGGAGGTCCGCGGCGTGACGGATCTCAATGTGGAGATGCTCAGCGATATTCCGATTTTGCAGACCCGCTTTGAGCGTGAGGCGTTGGCCCGCTACGGGCTCTCACTGCGCCAGGCGGCCGATTACCTGCAATCAGCCGTCAACGGTCTCAAGGTCGGGGAAATACTGGAGGACAACCTCACCTTCGACCTGATGGTGAATCTGCGCGGTGATGAACCGTGGCGGCTGGATACGCTCCAGACGGTTTTGATAAAGACGCCATCGGGTGCGAAGATTCCCTTGAGCGCGCTCGGCAGGGTTGAGCGGCTGAGCGGCCCCAACCGGGTGAGCCACGAGGGGAGCGAACGCAAAATCATCATCTCCTGCAATACGGCCGGACGCGACGCGGTCTCGGTCGTGAAGGATTGCCAGAAAAAAATCGCCCCGCTCTTTGAGGGTGAGACGGAGTACCGCGTGGAGTATGGCGGGCAGTTCGAAAGCGCGCATCATGCCTCACGCACGCTGCTCTTCGTCGGGCTGGCCGTGGTGGTGGGGGTCGCGATGCTGTTGCAGGTGGCGTTCAAATCGATGCGCGACGCCCTCCTCATCATGGTGAACCTGCCATTGGCGTTGATGGGTGGGGTGATCGGCGTTTATGTTTCGGGCGGGGTGGTCTCGGTGGCCTCCCTGATCGGTTTTATTACCGTGTTTGGCATTGCCGCCCGCAACGGGATCATGCTCGTCTCGCACATCCGGCACTTGCAGATATTTGAAGGAGTCCGTGAGTTTCGCGAAGCGGTTTTGCGTGGCTCGCAGGAGCGGCTGGTGCCGATTCTGATGACGGCGCTCTCGGCCGGTCTGGCACTGGTGCCGCTGGCGCTGGCCGCCGATAAACCGGGCAACGAAATCCAAAGCCCCATGGCGATCGTGATTCTCTTTGGGCTGTTGAGCTCAATGCTGCTCAACATGTTCATCGTGCCGACCCTCTATCTGGCCTGGGGCAGGCCTGTATCCAAACAAAATGAAAGTGAAGAATAAAATGCGAAAACAGATATTACTTTTCTCTCTCTGGATGCTCTGGAGCGCCGCCGCATTCTCTGCGGAGCCGCAAAGCGCCGCCGCCGTGCCGGAAAAACTCTCGCTACGGGATGCCATCGCGCTGGCCGAGCAAAAACATCCGGGGCTGCTGGAGCTCGAGGCGGAGCGTCAAGCCGCCTGGGCACGTGCCAGAGCCGCCACCGCATGGGATAACCCGGAGCTGCTCCTGAGAACCGAAGGAACCACCTTCAGCTCCGAAGAGGGCGACTACATGGTCGGTATCGGCCAGAGCATCCCCATCGGAGGGAGCCCCGGGAAGGCTCGCAAAGCGGGCCAAATGGAGGCCGCCCTGAACGCCAGCGCCAAAGAGCTCCGGCTCCTGGAGATACTCCAAAAAATACGCTCCGCCTATAGCACCGCCGCCTACCAGCAAGAGGCCCTGCGCGAACGCGAGTCTCTGCTGAGCGAGGCGACGGAGCGACTCGGAATCGCCGAAGCGCGCCGTGAACTGGGGCAGGCAAGCCAGGAGCAGGAGGCCGCCGCACGGCTCCTGAACCTCGAAGCCCGTTCTGAATATGAGCGGGCCGAAGCGCTCTGGCAGAACGCCTTGAGTGAGCTCAAAGCGGCCATCGGATTGCAGGGGCGGATAATCTCCCTGGCCGATACGCTGGAGAGCTCCCTCTCGCTGAACGAGCTTGATTCGCTCTCCGCGTTTGCCGAGGATGAGCATCCGGCCCTCTCGGAAGCCCGTGCCCAAAGCGCTCTGCAGGAGGCCCTGATGGCACTGGCCAAAGCCGAGCGGATTCCCCCCATCAACGTCGAAATCCTCTACCGGCGAATGGAATCCGAACGCAAAGACGGAGTCGATTTTGGAATCGGAATCCCGCTGCCCATTTTCAGCAGCGGCCGGCATCAGGTGGAGGCCGCGCGCCAGGAGGTCGCCGCCGCCAAAGAGCGTGAACGGCTCACGGCGGTTGAGCTGGAGCGGCGCCGGGAGAGTGCCTGGCAGAACTTGAAGCTGGCTCTCTCCAATGACCAGCGCTGGAAGAAAGAGATTCTCCCTGCCGTACGGACGATTCTCCAGACGCGGGAGGATTGCTACGCCGCGGGCGATATCAGCCTGGAGACCCTCCTGAAGGGGCGGGGCGCCGCGGCCGAGTACCGGCTGGCCCGGCTTGAATCGCTGCGTGAGCTCCTGCTCGCCTTCTTCGAATACAAAGCCGCCATCGGGAATTAAAAAAGATTTCCGATCCTCCGCAATGACTCGTTTCGGCTGAGATTGCCCCGGAGCGAGTCATTTTTTTTAAATGAATCGCTGTTTTTCCAAAAAAAAGGGTTGCGCTTCCTGTTCAAAACGTGATATAGAGATACGGTTTGAGTCAGCACAATTTATCTTACCAGAAGTAAAAAGCTTCATTTTGTGTTCGGACGCGCGAGTGCGCCCTCCGTCAGACTGAACTGTTTTGAAATTATAAATATAGAGAATCCACTAAGAGAAAGGATGAATTATGCCGAGTGAACAAGAGACTATTAATATGTTAGAAGAAGCGCTAAAATCGCCAGAATCTTTATACAATTCTGCTGTGATTAGCTATGCCGGAATGCCGCCTGATTCAGATAAATATTATTCAGAGATATGTTCAGAATATCTGTTAAAAAAATTAAATAATAATCAAAATATTTTTGGAAAAACTCAATCAATAAGAAATAAAAATTATTTTCAAAAGGACCACCTAAATGGAAAAGTGAAAATAAATATAGATAATCATAGAGAAGAAACCACTGTAATGCGTATGGTTTTTGGTAATTTTAATCTTGGAGAACTGGGTATGCCAGTTGATTTTCAAATTCCATTAAATGAAAAAAGAAGTAATAAGCGTGGAGATATTGATCTCCTTACATTTAATAGAGAAACAAACTCTTTTTATATTGTTGAAACAAAATCTATAAAATCATGCGAGCAAGCATTAAGAGCTATATTAGAGATTGCGACATATAGGAAAATGGTTGATCAAGAAAAAATTAAAACAGAATACCCAAAAGTATTAAAAGATTATTATAATTACGAATTAGTTGAAAAATCAAAAATTTCTTTAAAAACAGCAGTTTTATTATTTAAAGGAAGTAACCCGGCAGATCAAATTATGGCTAATGATAACCGTGGAGAAAAGTTAAGGGCTCTTGCGCAAAAATTGAATGTACAAGT
>Ga0123334_1007178_pt1 | contig 10041 bp, 8 predicted proteins | sample BiotimSIPDNA_FD_89706 | JGI IMG/M metagenome (GOLD analysis project Ga0123334, IMG submission 89706) | Anaerobic biogas reactor microbial communites from Washington, USA - Biogas_R1 time_0 SIP DNA | ecosystem: Engineered > Bioreactor > Anaerobic > Unclassified | place: Washington, USA | collected... | reverse complement strand
GATTCAAATCATAAGGAGCGTTGTCGTGCATGAAAGGCCGTATTCGGAGGATTTTTCTTACAAGAGCTTGGAAAAATCTCTCAAAACGGCTTGAAAAAAACATACTATCTTTTGAGTACGAAAGCATGAAATAATCGGCAAGGACAGCCATTGCAGAACGTGTTCTGCGAGTTCGGCACAATGGCGGCTTTTTTGCAAGAATGACCTTTGGTTTGTTGATTTCACCTCATTCCACAATACATTACAAAAAGTAGTGTCCTACCCAAACATAAAACCATATTAACCTAAGGAAATCGCAATGTACTTCACAGGATTCGCAGACGAGGCGGCAAGGGACTTGGCAGGCCAAATCAGGGCAACCAAGGAACTGGGATGGAAATTCATCGAATCAAGGGCAATCGACGGTGTCAACATCCATGACCTGCCCCAAGACAAGTTCGACTTGGTCGCAAATACGCTGGACAAGGAAGGGATCAAAGTCAATTGCTTCGGCTCAACTATCGCAAACTGGGCAAAGAAGATAACCGATCCCTTCGATTCGTCACTAGCAGAAGCCGAACGTGCCATCCCAAGAATGAAAAGACTGGGAACGAAACTGATCAGAATCATGAGTTTCGCCAGGCTCGACGACCGCGAACCCAATGACCAAATGCAGGACGAACGATTCAGAAGACTCAGAATCCTTACGAAAATGTTCCTCGACAACGGCATCCAACCCGTTCACGAAAACTGCATGAACTACGGCGGAATGGGGTGGCCCTTCACACTAAAGCTCCTCGATGAAGTCCCGGGACTCAAACTTGTATTCGATACCGGAAACCCAATATCAACACTCGACAAGTCAAAGCCAAAACCCTATCCCTACGAAAGCTCCTGGGAATTCTACGACCACGTCAAGGATCATATCGTCTATGTCCATATCAAGGACGGAATCAGAAACCCGGAAGACGGAAAGATGACCTATACCTGGGCGGGTGATGGGCAAGGCGACGTCAGGAAAATCGTCACAGACCTCCTGAAAAACGGCTATGACGGCGGATTCTCGATGGAACCGCACATGCAAGTCGTCTTCCACGAGGAAAGCAAGCAGGAAGACAAGACAAAGGCGATGTACGACAACTATGTCGAGTACGGACGCAGATTCGAGAAGCTCGTCGAGGAATGCCGCCGATCCATCAAGGCCTGATTCGGTCATGATTTCCAAAAAGGTCAAAGGGTTGTCGCTCGGTATGGCGGCAACCTGCTTCTGGGGTGGTTTCTATCCAGTTTCGCGCATGCTTTTCGGCTATGACGACGGTTCGGTCGACCCGCTCAACTTCACCCTCATCCGCTTTGCGCTGGCCACGCTCTTCTTGTCGCCGCTCTTCTTGTCGAAGATCCAGCGGCAACGCGCCGCCGACATGCTTCGCAACGATGCCTTGATGATCCTTTCCCTAGGCGCAATCGGCATTCTTGGCGAAGGGCTATGCGTCTTTTGGGCGCTCAAGTACACCACCTCCGCCCGTGCGTCGCTTCTGGCGAACGCCTCGCCAATCACCACGCTTCTGATCTCATGGATGGCAGGACGAGAATACCTGACCAGGAACAAGGTCGCGGGCATGATTATCGGCTTCCTGGGCATCCTCTTGGCTTTCAGTGGACAAGGCAAGGACCGTTTCGTCCACGATGCCTCGACCCTGGCAGGCGATGTCCTCGCCTTCACCAGCGGGATTTGCTGGTCCTACTTCACCGTGTTCGGGGGTGATGTTGCAAAAAAGTACGGTGGGCTCCTCTGCTGCGAAATGATGTTCATCGCAGGACTGATCTTCCTGCTCCCCTTAACCCTCGTCGTCAACGGCGGCATCCAGTTCAATCTATCCTGGCAAGCCTGGCTGGGAGCGCTCTACCTGGGCGTTCTGTCATACGGATTGGCCAACAGCCTATGGTACATGGCACTCTACTACGTGACGCCGGGCGAACTGGGCTCGCTGGGTTACGTCTCCGCCCTGCTGACCATCTCGCTGTCAATCATCTTCCTGGACGAGCAGATCACCGCAACCTTCTGCGTGGCTGTCGTCCTCGTCCTTATTGGCGTCGCCTTGATGCTCAAGCAAAAGAAACCTGCAACAACCTAAGGAGTTACTTCAACATGTCTTTCTGCCAAATAAACTGGTTCAGCAACACCCTGCGCAAAGCAATCGACACCTGGGTCATCCTTCCCAACCAGGGGGACGGTCCCTTCCCGGTCTTCTATCTCCTGCACGGGATATCGGACGACCACACATCCTGGATGAGGCGCTCGCGAATCGAATGGTATGTCCGCGAGCTACCGCTCATCGTGGTGATGCCTGACGGAGGACGGGGATTCTACACCGACCACATTAACGGTCCCAAATGGGGCACCTACATTGCACAGGAACTCCCAGATTTCATCGAGCGCACATTCCCCGCACGAAAAGACGCAGGCGGGCGCGCCGTCGGCGGACTCTCAATGGGTGGTTACGGCGCCCTGAGAGTCGCCTTGGGAAACCCGGGTCGGTACGCATCGGTCAACTGCCACTCGGGACCACTCGACATCGGCCACGTGCTGCAGCAATCTGGCAAGGATCCGCAATGGCAGGCAGAACGAGAAGCCATGCTCGGAGATTCAGTCCCGGGCGGTCCATTCGACCTCTATGAACTGACGAAGCACTGCCTGGAAATCAACAAGCTTCCGGCAATCAAAATCGACCATGGCACCGAGGATTGGCTCCTCCCGCAAGCCCGTAGCTACGTGGCATTCCTAAAAGAACTCGGCATCCCGCACCAATATGACGAATACCCAGGCGACCACAACTGGGACTACTGGGATACCCACATCCAGGAAGCCCTCCAGTTCCACATCAAAAACCTGACCTGAAAAGACACATAAATATTAAGCGCACCCGAATCGAGCTTTCGACAGGGTGCGCTTGTTTTTTGTCAAGTTTCAGGATAAGCCATCAAGGCTTGTTGGGACCGCGTCCAACCGCCAACTGGTAGTAGACGCCCTTCTTCGCAAACACGTCAACATGGCCGTCAACGAAGAGCACATTGACATTGCCGGAGTGGTCCCAGTCCATGCGATAGCCATCAAACAAGGTGTCGATAGTTTTCCATTGCGAATGGATATTGTGATTTCCATCCGAAGCATATGCCGTAATCGTAGGCTTCTCGATGAACGTGGTCTTGCAACCAACCTTCCAGGCCTCGTAATCCCAACCACCAATCACAATCTTGGAATTGAACATCATGCTGCAGCTGTTCCAAGTGCTCCATTCCCCGCCGCTGCAGGTGAATTCGCTATAACCGCCAGTGTTGTTCATACGATAGACGGTATAGTTGTCAGGCGTCTGGTCTGCCGGGCAAACGTATGTCTTGGGTTCTTTGCCGACATAGGGGAACAGCAACACGTGGACAGGCGTATGATGCGGGTAATTTGCCGCGTCATTTATCGAACTGATATCTTTCCCTGTAAGACACCAGGTGATGTAGTTCTTGTTGTCCGAATTATACAAGGCAGATGCGACACCGACTTGCTTGAAGTTGTTCACGCAGGCTATCGACTCGGCTTTCTCACGCGCCTTCGACAAGGCAGGCAGCAGCATCGCCGCCAAGATCGCGATGATCGCAATCACGACCAACAATTCAATCAAGGTAAATTTCCTTTTCACTTCCTCTCCTTATGATGATTTTGATTTTGGGAGCTATTTTCACAAAGCAAGCCAAGTAACGTTAGCGATAGTCTCCACTCGGCAGAACCACATAGCGGAAGCCATATGTCCTGGCCATTCCTTCGGTAAGGGCACCTGCATGACCATCGGCATAGGAGACATTGCCCATGTTGTTATGGTGAACGGAAAGGGTGCCGCCTTCAACCAAGGAATCGGGTTCAAAGCACCATTCTCCAGCGCCCACCCAACCGGCGGTATACGCATTGTTGCGCTTCGTGTCAGCCCAGATGATCAGCTCGGATGGCTTCAACATGGCGGACAGGTTGTAGTAGTTTCCGTCATGGGGACGTACCGCAAACGCTCCATGCTCGCTCTTGTATTTATTGTACCATCCGGCTCCATTCATGTCATAGCGGTAAACTCCAATGCACAACCATTCGTTGGTATTGCCAACGGCGATGTTGGGGCAATGGAAAATCTTTTTGTCCAAATAGCCAAGCTGATCGCAAAGGACACGACGCGGCGGCGTGGCGGGAACGTGCGAGAACATGAAGTTGTTGTAGTCATCAGCATACATGATCTGAGCCAACATCAACTGCTTGTGCTGACTGGTGCAGGTAATCGCACGCGCCTTTTCGCGCGCCTTCGACAAGGCCGGCAGCAGCATCGCAGCCAAGATCGCGATAATCGCAATGACGACCAACAACTCAATCAAGGTAAATGACCTGCGTTTCATGGCTTCCTCCAGTTAAAATTTGATTTTTATTCCCAAGAAAACTTACAGACAATAACTATATGTCATATTTTACCCTTTTCCAATAGAATAATCAAGGGGTAAAGTAGAATTTTGTTAAATTTACATTTCAGGCATACGCCATCATGGTCATGTCGCCACTTTTGGCGTCCCACTGTCGTGTCAAATCAATTCAATCATGATGGAATCATTGAAGAGAAGGCCTTGCGGGGTTGGCTTGCAGGTAGTTTTGTCCAGTTCGACCAGGCCTGCTTTTTGTAGTTTTTGCAATTGTTGTCCCCTCAATTGGAGCGGGTCGACCTCCGTCAAGTTCCGGAACTCGACCAGGTTCCAGCCTTCGACGGTACGCAATCCGAATGCAAGGATTTCTGCGGCGCGATCCAATGGGGGGATTCGATCGATTTCCGGATCCTGCCCGTCAATCCATTGCCGGAGATTGGCTGGCTGCGTCCATCTGTCCACGCCGTCGAACGAGGTCGCAGCCGGTCCGAGTCCCAGGTATGCCGCTCCATGCCAAATGGAATCGTTGTGCCGGCACCGTCCCTTGGGTGTTGCGAAATTCGAGATCTCGTATCGATGCAATCCTCGGGTTGCCAAGGTCGCCTCAATGAGGTTCCAAGCTTCGACGAAGTCATCGTCATCGGCTTCGATCTGCCGTTCGGCGAGGCGGGTCCCCTCCTCCACGGTCAAAGCGTAGGCGGAGATGTGGTCTGGTTCAAACTCGAGAGAACAATTCAAATCTTGCTCCAACATCTTCATGGTTTGCGTTGGCACATTCCAGATGAGATCGAGGTTGACGTGGCTGACCCCGGCATCTCGGAGACCTCGAATCTTCTGCTCGAGTCCGTCAAGCGTACCCCGACGTCCCAACATCTTTCGGCACGATTGGTTGAAGCTTTGGATGCCCAGGCTAGCGCGAGTCACCCCGATCTCGCCCATCATGTCGATCTTGGCTTCCGTCAGGCTTTCCGGATTGCACTCCACGGTCCATTCACATTGGGACGACAGATCGAAGCGTTCTCGAATCCCCTGGAGCAATCGTTGAAAAGCCCGGTCATGCAAGACGGTTGGAGTGCCACCGCCGACAAAGACCGAGTCCAGGGTGCCGCAAGACTTCGCGTGCCGGGTCATTTCCGCCAGGACGGAATCCAGGTACATATCCTGAAGCTCGTCATCCCAATCGCATCCTTCCGAATAGAAGGCGCAATAATCGCACTTCCCGTTGCAAAACGGGACATGGACATAGAGTGCGGTCGGGACGCGGCGCTTCAGGGAAAATGCAGTCTGGATTCCCTCCATCTTTCGTTACAGTTGGACGACTTGTCCCGTACGTGCGCTTTGGATTTCCGCCTTGATGACACGAATCGTCTCCCTGGCGGCGGCAGGCGTGACAGTCTTTGGCTTGATTCCCCTGCGGATGCAATCGAAGAAATAGACCTGCTCGTTGAAATAGGGACCGGCCTGCTTGATGTTCAAGCCACTCCTGAGTTCTTCAAATTCGGCGCCAAGATCCACGGCGATCGGTTCCCCGCCCTTGTACAAGAGAAGTGACGGTTTATTGCGACCATTGAACTCAAGCACGGCATTGTCGAAAAATGCGCGATATGCGGCCGTGAACGGGAATCCCTTGGGCGCATCGGCGCTGCCTTCCGCACTGACGACGATTTCGTCGCCGTAGAGATAGTTCGTGAAGCTATGCACGATTCCGCCTTGAGTCCTGTTGTCGCGTTCGAAACCTCGTGCTTGCACTGCCTTCGGGGTGCCGAGCATCCAGATTATCGCATCTGTATCGTGGATATGGCGGTCGAAGATTTGCATGCCGCCTCGTTCCTCGTCGAGGAACCAACCTTCCCAGCCGACCGAGACGCCTCCGACCCGAGTCATCGAGAGTGCCCTGAGCTTGCCGAACTCGCCGCTGTCAACGCATTTTTTGAGATAGACGTATTCGTCCCAGAACCTGAGGACTTGCCCGATCATCAGGTTTTTGCCTGCTTTTTCGGAAGCCTTCAGCATGTCGGTGCAGCCATCCACATTGATCGACATTGGTTTTTCGCAGAACACATGGCATCCTGACTCGAGCGCCTTGATGGTCATCGGTGCATGCAAATAGGTTGGGCCGCAGACGAAAATCACATCGAACCCGCCTGCCTTGATCATCTCGAAGCCATCTTCGTACGTCTTGACTCCCAGGTCGCGTTCAGCCCATTGACGCAAGTTAGCCTGCACATCGGCGACTGCGAGCAGCTTCACATCATCATGCTTGGACATCAGGGATGCGTGTGTGCGTCCCATCCCGCCAAAACCTATCAAACCTACCTTCATCATCCGTCTGTCCTCTTTTATGCTTTTTGTTCTGATATGATTTTCTTCCAGTGGCGAAGCCATTCGCGCCTCGCCACTGGATTTGATTTTATTGCTGGACCAACACGGTCATCTTGATCTTGGAGTAGTTCTTGGAGCTGCTGGTGAACGTCCAGTCGGGATGCTCCGAAGCCGAGTTTCCAATTCCGAAATCCGGCGTTGGCGAGCGGAAGTTATTGAATGCGAAGAGGGTTTGGCGTTCACCAAAGAGGTGGACTTGCATCGATCCATAGCCAGGCTTGGGTTCGCCATCCGAGACATCGTCACCAAAGTCGTACTTGTTTCCAGACGCGCCCGGGAAACCCCATTTGTTGCCTGTCCCGTAGTTGTTGGGCCAGAATTCAATATTGCCTTCCTTGTGTTCGCCGCACTTGATTCCGGGAACATTGGAGATGACGACCAGGTTGAAGACACGCTTGGCGAGGATCGCATGAAGAGGAAGGCCGAAGTCCTTCACATTGTCGCTGAAGGCATCCATGGACACGGCAATCCACTTGTCATCGCCGTCAACCGTCTTGGATTCGACGAAATACGTCACTCGCTTCGCAGTCCTGATATCGGCAGACTTGTCAGCGATGTACTTGGCTTTGCCATCCGCCAAAGGAACACGCAAATCGATTTCATACAAGGTCTGTGCGTCTTTCGCCAAGTATTCCTTGACTTCATCGATGGTCGCCTCATGGCCAAACCGGAACGCGCCCAAGGGGAAGCCGGCTTCGTTGAACAGATTGCCCTCGTTCAACTGATGCCAGTGATAGCGGACGGATTTCGCCTTTTCGGCACCATCAGCCGTAACGATCAACTTGGCGCCATCGATCTTGACTTTCGCCTCGCGATGAACACCGTCGATGCCAGCCAAGGTGAAATTCTTCACCGCTTCATCATTGGTGGTCTTCCAGCCTTCGGCGTTCTTGAAGGTAAGGATCGCTTGCCCGCCGACGAATTCGCAAGAGGCGAGGGTCGGCGAATCGGCCTTGATGTCCTTGCCGTAGTCCCGCTTCAGCGCCAGGGCGGCAAGTCTCTTTCCGACGGTTTGCTTGTCGTGGGGATGGATGTCTCCCAGGTCGCCGACGTCATTGATGACCGCCATTCCGACTGCGGGTCCATTGGCATCTGCGAACGCCTGTTGCGCTTCCATCAGGCGCGGAAGGCGTTCTGGATCGCCGCCGTAGTTGAACGGAGCTAGCTGGACGAAATAGAACTTGAGGTCGGGGTTTTGGAAGACTACTTTCCAGCCATTGAAGAGCGCCTGCATTTTATGGCGATAGAGCATGCCATCGCCGAGGTTTGAGCATCCCTGGTACCAGATCGCTCCGCGGAACGCAAAGGGGACGAAGGGATACAGCATCTTGTTGTACAGAACGGTAGATTGCTGATGGCTGTTTGACCAAACCAGCTCACCCGGAAAATCCGGAGCTTTAGGGAGTTCCTCTCCAGCGTCTTTCGCGGCCTGGAATTTTTCGAGCCATTCCTTGTAGGTCTGGATCGTCTTGTCGGCGACTTCGCTGTACGTTTTCGTGCCTGGCAGCTTTGCATTGACTTCGTGTGCGATATTTGCCACTTCGGGAACGGAGTCAAAGCCACACGGAGGCGTCCAGGGTTCGATGCGCGTTCCGCCCCAGTGCGACGTAACCAAGCCGATCGGAATCTTCAGTTCCCGCTGCAACTCCTGCCCGAAGAAGAAAGCGCAAGCCGAAAGCGAGAGTCCGTTTTCCGTGTCGAGCGCTTCCCACTTCATCGGGAAATCCGTCCTGGGGAATTTGGACCATCCGTAGGGGACCATCTTCGTGAAACGGATCAGGGGGTTGGCGCCTTCCGCCACGAACTTGTTGCCGTCGGTATTTCTCCAGCGCGCATTGTCGGTCCACATCGGCATTTCCATATTGGACTGTCCGCTGCACAGCCACACTTCGCCAACCAGGACGTTCTTGACGGTTATCGTTTCCGCAGAGCCTTTGATCACCAATTCCGCTCCTTCGGCATTGGCAGTCAACGGGGACAACCTGGCCATCCACTTGCCGGAATTATCTGCGACAGCCTTCACAGTCTGGCCGGCAAATGCAACCTCGACCAACTCGCCGACATCCGCAGTGCCCCACACGGGAACCGACATCTCGCGCTGCAAGACCATATTGTCAACAAAGATGGGCGCAGGCACCAATTTCGCCAACAATGGCAACGACAGCAACAGCAATCCAATCAACAAACTACGATTCGCTTGCATTTTTTACTCCTTGGTTTAAAAATAAATCTTATTTCAATCTCAAGAATACGACTTCCAACGGCTCCAACGCAATCTTCAACTTGTTCCCCTCAATCACGGGCTTCGCTTCGCCAAGATCCGTGCCGACGCAACGAAGCGACGCGACAGGCGCCTCGAAAGCGGCATCGCAGGCTTTCTTTTCCGAGCTGTTGACCAGAAGCAACCACGTTTCGCCGTCCTTGCCGAAGCTCCTCCAGGCGATATCGGCATTGCCGGAGACCTCCTTGAGTTCGAGAGGCTTTTCAATGGACAAAAGAACCTGGTCCAGCCTGCCGATGTCGGCGGCCATCCTCTTGACCTCAGCCCAGCGGACGTCGAAGGGATCGACGCGCAATGCCACGCCGCCCTGCCCCTTCAACTTGTTCATCTTGTGCAAGTCAAACCACGAATAGAAGATCAACCCGTTGGCGCCGCCGGCAATGCACATCCATGCCATCGACTTCATCTCCTGGAAGGTAGGGGCGCGGCAGGCAAGGACCTCCGCATCCGACCTGCCGTATCCTCCCCAGTAGGACGCCCAGTTGAAAACCTGGGGCACCATCCAGTTCGCGTGGCACTCGAAGCCGCCTTGCGTGGTCCGAACCGCCCAATCATAGGCCATCGACGGCGACTTCGTCGGAATCGGATAGGGATCCGTGCCGATGATGTCAAAGGTTGGAAGGTAGTCCGTGACTTCGTTGATTTGGTACAGGACAACCCAGGCGGGACGGCCGGGATCGATTTCCTCGACCAGGTCGCGCTTCGCGGTCAGCTCCTCCAACCTGGTTATGGGCAATTCGTCGTTGATGTACCATGCGATGATGCCTGGGTGGTCCATCACAGCTTCCATCTTTTCCCGCGTCTGCTTGGCAGCCTCTTCCCAATTGGGAATCTTCGACCACTGCATGTTAGGATAGATGTCCTTGACGCTGTAGATCACCTTGATTCCGTTCTTGTAGGCGTTATCGAGCTTCTCACGGCTGATCATCGTATACGGCATCAGGCAGTTGAAG
>Ga0123334_1007176_pt1 | contig 10041 bp, 10 predicted proteins | sample BiotimSIPDNA_FD_89706 | JGI IMG/M metagenome (GOLD analysis project Ga0123334, IMG submission 89706) | Anaerobic biogas reactor microbial communites from Washington, USA - Biogas_R1 time_0 SIP DNA | ecosystem: Engineered > Bioreactor > Anaerobic > Unclassified | place: Washington, USA... | reverse complement strand
CCTCATCTGCTGAATGGATATCATTGCCGTCGCTCCATGTCTTGCCAACTGTGATGTCGCCTTCTGTCTTGTCGCTGAGAGGCTGCATGAAGTAGGCCATATGAGTTTCGCCTTCAACTGTAACATCCTGGGCTATGAATGTACCGTTGGTGTTGTTTACATGAAGATCGATGTCGGGAGCAAGGATAGAGTTTGTAGAAAGGCCTACATTGACTCTGAGTGCCGGCTCGTTATCGACACACTCGGGAGCGTGTGCAAAGTTGAGCAGCACGTTTGTACCGTTTACAACTGTTCCCTCACCGTTCTTGATCTCAAGCTTATCAGCGCTTGCAACATCAGCGATCTGGATATCTGCTGTTTCGATGCCGTAATACTCGATATTTCTCGAATAATTCTCAAAATCAAAAGTATCACCTTCAAAGCCATCGAGATCGATGTTGAAGATAAGTGACTGGTTGCCGTTGATTCTGGTACCCATAACCTCGACAGGATTTCCGTCCTTATCGGTATAGGTCGTCATATGCTCCTCAAGGTTAAGACCGAGGATATGCACCTTGCAGTGATCCGCAGCTCCCTGAGAGTTAAGGAAATCCTCCGGCTTGAGATTGATAACGTTCTCGCCCTCGGGATTCAGCCAGATATAGATATCTCTGTCCGTCTCAGTAGTATCAACTATCTGATAGTTTTTTACACTGTCGGGCTTATTGGCGAAATTATCCGAAAGCGTATCGTAATATCTCTCCAGCTCCTCAAAGTTTATGAAGTTCTCTGTCCAGTGGCCCATATAAGACGGGACATCAGCATTACTGTTCATGTCTATCTTGTTATGTTCCGCATCATAGAGATTGAACTTCAGCTTATCCGACGGATAAGTGAGCTTGCCATCTTCCGGGATCTGAGCGTAGAGCTCATAGTCCGCAGGGATGACCACGTCTGAGATGTTGTTCAGTGTAACGACGTTCGTATCCCAATCCTTACCGACTACGTTTACGAGACGTCCGATGTACTGGTTCGGAGACGCATTACCGCCGATGACCGTTGGAGCTGCCACGTTACCGTTCGTATGCTTATCAACGGTAGCGCTGTCGAATGCAAAGATATGGAAATCTCCCGCAATGCCCAGTGGGCCGCCACGATACCACCTTGAGCTCTCATAGCCCATGCTCAAGAGCGGCAGTCCATCCTTATCATGCGGTGTGCCGTCCGAGGCTGCCTTGGCGACCTTTGGTTTTACCAGAGATCCATCCCGCAGTCCGGGTATGATACCATTGAGATTGCAGGTATACGTCACCGCCAGAACCGCCGAGGTAACGCCGCTTATCAAGCGTTTCCCCATTGATTTTTTCATGACTTTTCATCCTTTCCTAAATATTTTAACATAAACTCCGCCGACTTCCGCCCGTTCAACTGCCTGTACGCAGGGGACAAGGCATTATCTATTAATTTATGTAATTCCATTATACCATACTTATATACAAATTGCAATATTTCGCCTTTGTTTCCCAATTCATAAATAATAGAATTTTTTTAGTATTATTTGTATACATTGACAATAGCATTGTGGCTATATCCCAGTAAATCAAGCTATTTAGCAAAAAGAGCGAGTCTTTGTTAATAAATCATTCTATAAAAATATAACCTGTTTTTCTCAATACTGCGTCAAGGCTTTTGTTGATATTATCCGTATAGTATATTTTGATCTGACAATTAATGCTCTTCATTTCCGGAATCATCTTCTGTCCTGAAAGTCTGTGGATTGTTCGACCAATTCCGGGATAATCTCTTCTTTTTTTCGTAAAAATCTATTTACATCTTCTTAAAAACGTGATATCATTGTAATAGATTCCGCAAAAAATATCCAGGGAGGTCAATATGAACAACACCAGAATTAACATCAGGTCAATGGCTCAGGCCGCTATGTTCACCGCATTGATATTCGTGCTTGCATTCGTCCCGTACATAGGCTACATCAAGATCCCTGTGCTTGCAATACAGGCGACCACAGTACACATACCCGTCATAGTGGGCTCGATACTTCTCGGCCCTAAGTACGGCGGATTCCTCGGCGGTATGTTTGGCCTCACAAGCCTTATAAACAACACCATGTCCCCGGGCATCACCTCATTCTGTTTCTCCCCGTTCGTAGAGATCGGAGACGGTGCCGGCGGAAGCCCTCTCGCACTCATAGTCTGCTTCGTTCCCCGTATCCTCGTCGGCATAGTTCCCTACTATGTCTATACTCTCATTCAGAGCAGAGCAAAGGATCCGGCTGCTTCAAATAAGATCTCGCTTATGGTTTCAGGCGTTGCCGGCTCAATGACAAATACGATACTCGTAATGAGCATGATCTACATATTCTTCGGCCATGAATGGGCTGACGCAAAGGATATGGCCTACAGCAAGGTGCTGGGTGTCATCCTCTCAGTCGTTGCGATCAACGGCACTATTGAGGCTATCGTTGCCGCACTCATAACCTCCGCAGTGATATTTGCTTTCATCAAAGCCAAGCTTTTTAAACCATACGCAAAGAAGTAATATCAATATGCCGATCATCCGGGGAAGCATCTTCATCAGCAAAGATGCCTCCCCTTTTTTATCTCGCTAACTGGCTTATAGAAATTTCCTATAATTACAGTCTTGCAGCCGCCACCGTTCGCAAAGCAAACGCTGAAACGACCTGATAAGGCAGATTACGGTCGGTTTACAACCGGTATATTTTCGCATTTTTATAAAAAATAATTGAAGCCGGAAGATTTTTTCTATGCTTTTCTTCAAATTTTACGAAAATGGTAGATTATACTTGACAGGAGCAAGCCAAAATGATATCATAGTTAGTGTGATTGTACAATATAAATACATTTCAAGGAGATGCGTATGGAGAATTTCAGCCGTGCTTTCCTCTTTAACGGCATAGGCTCAAAACCCGAAAAACTGCTTGTCAAGCTCCCTCCGGAGCTGATGGACAGGTACATCTGTTACTTCGACGCTGCCTTCACAAGACTTGGACTGAATAAAGACATAGAAAAAAATACTGTATATAATCGGAAAGTCGCAGAATGGGTAGTTTCTCTTATCTGCGACAGAGTAGTGCATGAATATTATATTGAAAAAGGGATAGTACCTGATATAGGCGCAGGTTACAGTTCCGGCATCGTAAGTATAAGTGGCTGTTTCGGATCAGTCAGCCACGAATTTGCTCAGGACATCATCATGTCGAACCGTTCGACCATGAAGTGTCTGGACGAGCACGGACAGAAGCTGGATATGGGCGTTGTCATAGGCTTTTCGTACAACGACATACAGGAGCTTCTCAAAAGCAGCTTCTCACCTGATGAGCTGGTGATAGGAAGCGGCAATTCCAAATTCCACGTTATGATAAGCGGCAGAGCAGAGGCTGTTGAGAGAGCACTCACTCTCTGCCAGAACGAAGGCGCACTCAAAGCTTTCAGCTTCGGTACAGGCGTGGCATACCATCATCCGGTCATGAAAGAGTACTCAAAAGAATATGTAGATTTCTGCGGGAGCACCAGCTATGCTCCGCCGGAATACCCCATCATCTCAGTATTCGATCACAGAGTAATGACTACGGGAGAAGATATTCTCCGTGAGAATCAGCTCAATGTCTATACCCCCATACGCTGGGATATCACCCTCGACAAACTGGCTGACATGGGAGTAACGGAATTCTTTGACACAAGCGCTAACGGCGCAGTGAACAAATTCTCAAGAGTCAAAAGAAAATGCAGGATATATACCCTGGAAGATGTATATCAGTAAGAACCGGATATCCTGCACATTTATACCATCAATATTTATGGAGGCTATTACCATGAGAGAACTCACCCCCGAGATAAGGGAAGAGATCAAGGACATGATCTTTGATTACTATGCAGAGGAATGTGAAGTTGACAAGGACGAGATCACTATGGACACAAATCCTCAGAACGATCTTGGAAGCGATTCGCTTATGTTCGTTGAACTTATCGAGATAACTGCCGACAAGTACGATATGGATATCAAGCTCCAGGCTATCGGCAAGTATATGCTCAAGACACGTATGGACACAATGAGCGACGTAGTCGATATGTTCTGCAAGATCTATCAGTACGGAAACGATATCGTGAATCAGTGAGGCACAAATGCTGAGATCAAATTTATCAGAGCTTTGCGCCGAGGATAATATTGCTGTACTCACAATCAACAACGGACCTAAGAACCTGCTCACTGAGCCGGAATTCATAGGCCGTAAGGAGCTCCTCGGCTGGCTGGATGAAAATCCGCAGGTCGGGGCGCTTGTCATTACAGGAAACGGCAGGCATTTCTCACATGGCGCAGATGTTTCTCTCTTCGGCAGCTCCGGTGAGGACGAACTCTCACAAAAACTGGAGAATGCAAGGGAGCTTCTCAGGACTATTGAACGGCTCCCCATCATCACTGCCGCAGCTATAAACGGCGGCTGCTTCGGCGGCGGACTGGAGATAGCAATGAGCTGCACATTCCGCATCGCTTCACCTAAATCCCGCCTTGGCCTCACTGAGGTCATGCACGGCGTTGTTCCGGGTATGGGAGGCATGGAAAAGCTTACCCGTATCGTCGGCAAAGAAAAAGCTGTACAGATGATACTGGGCTGCGAGATGCTGTCCGCCGAGGCCGCTCTCGAAGCAGGCCTTATAACAAAGATCAGCGAAGGCAAGGACTCCCTTGAGGAAACAAAGAGCTTTGTAAAAGAGCTTCTGGACGGCAAGTCTATTGCACAGATAAATGCGCTTTTTGATACCATCAATAATGCTCTCGCCGGAGCAGAGGATCCCTCAAAGGGAATGTTTGAAAAAACTCTTGCGGAGGCAGACAAAAAATGAAACGAAGCTCCTATCGATTGACAGTAAGAGGATACGAACTTGATTCCTTCGGGCACTTAAACAACGCTGTATACCTACAGTATGCCGAGACCGCCCTCTGGAACTTCCTCAAGGTGAATGACCTGCTGGACGCCATTGTCGAAGAGGGGCTTTTCCCCGTTATACTGGAAAGCAGGCAGCGCTATATGCATGAGCTGCATATGCTTGACCAGGTCAGGATCGACAGCGAGCTAAGCTGCTCAGGCGGCATTGTAAAATACACCCATATGATAATAAACGAAGCCACCGGCCTTACCGCCTGCAAAGTCACCGGCAAGCTGGCTTATGTGGATAAGGATCGCATAATATGCGATATCCCCGAATTCGTAATAAAATGCCTGGAGGGCGATCCCGATGAGAATAAATAAGACAGACAATGTAACGGAGGTCAGTGAGTTCACAGACCTGAGCTGCCTTCGCAGCGCCGATCTGGGCTCTCCGGCACTCATTATCGTACACCTTCAGAGCGCTGCAGCCCCGGACGAAAAGACCCGTGACTTTCTCCGCAGCGCCCCTTTCATTACAGCCGCCGCAGGAGATATCAGTGACATCGATGTCCGCTCAGCTTTTGACCTAAAAATATCAGACGAGGAGGCAGCTTTGCTGCCGGAAAAGCTCTTCAAGGATAAGTCACGCCGGCAGATAAATGAAATAAACGCCATATTCATCGCCGCAAGAAAGGGCGCTTCACAGGAAGAGCTGCTCGAAATGGAATCCAGAGCCTTCTACAGACTCATGGCAGATAAGAACGGAGGCGGCAGCAATGAGTGAATCAGCAGGAATGATTCTTGAAAACAACGGCGGCATACTCGTCCTTTCCATGGATATGCCGGGAAACAACCTGATGACTGCCGATTTCTTCCGTGAATACGAAAGGATAATGGCTGAAATAGAGGAAACAGCAAAGGCTGGCTCCTGCAAGGGACTTATAATCAAAGGCGCAGGAAGACACTTCAGCGTTGGTGCAGACGTTGATGCTCTGTCGCAGCGCTCGGCAGAAGAGAGCTATGATGACTCCACAGGCACGCTGCCTGAGGGACATATAAAGCAGAAGCATTTTTTCACCTTCCTCCGTGAACTGCCATTCCCCGTAGTAAGTGTCGTAACAGGGTTCTGCATTGGCTCCGGAAGCGAGATCGCTGTCAACAGCCACTACAGGATAATCGAAAAAAACGCAAGGATAGGCCAGCCGGAGTCCACCTTCGGCATACTCCCCGCACTTGGCGGAGCTGCAAGGACTATTGAGATATGCGGCATACAGAACGCATACAGGCTTGTAATGTCAGGAGATATGATCCCGGCAGAGGAGGCCTATGATATCGGCTGGGCCGATATCTTCACTGGCAAGAAGCAGGGTATGGCAGAGGCAGAAGGACTGATAGAGCATATCTCCGGCTGCGGCAGCTTTGACCCTGAACTCCGGAAGAAATACCTTTCGGATTATATCACTTCAAAAGGAGGCAATCAGCAATGAAAATAGGAATTATCGGCTACGGAAAAATGGGCAGGGATATATTCAGCCTGTTTTTCGACAAATTCAAGGATACAGAATACGTGATATACGACATCTGCGGCAATGAAGAAGAGAACACAGAAGCTGTCCTCAAGGAGCTCAACAAGGCTCTCAAGCGCAGAAAGCTAAGCCTCGGCGAATATGAAGACAAGAAGCACATCTTCCGCTTCACAAACGACCTCAATGACTTTGCTGACTGCAATATGGTGCTTGAGGCCATTTATGAGGATATGTCTGCAAAGAAGGAGCTCTTCGCAAAGCTGGAGAGGATAGTTTCCCCCATGTGTATGCTCCTTACAAATACCTCTTCACTGGATATCGCTGAGATATTCAGCGATATGAAGATAAAGGAGCGCTGCCTCGGTATGCACTTCTTCTATCCGGTAAAGCTCACAGGATATGTTGAGCTGAATATACTTCAGGAATCCTCACCCCTTTATTTCACAGGTCTCCATCCGCTCATATATGCACTGGACAAGACACCTGTCACCTTCTCGGGAGAATACCACATCTACCTCAATCAGATACTCGCCTGCATGATCTCCCATGCGATAAAGCTTACAGAGGAGTATAATGTCTCACCGGCTGAGCTGGACAAGGCTCTCAGCGAGGTATTCACTGTTGCCGGTCCGTTTGAGGTCCTTAACAGCATTGGTCTCGGACTTATGGCAGGAAGCCCTGACAATTTCCGCATAGAGCGCAACAAGGAGCTTCTGGCATACGGCTGTGAGAAGATGAACAGCTGGCTGGCAGATGGCTGCCCGAAAGAAACAGGCACCTTCCTCGGATTCGCCGGAGAAAAGCTTCCGGATACCGGCAATGATGCCGGCAGCGCAAAGCTTTCAATGCTGGCGCTCATACTCAATGAGACGCTCAATGCAATGATTGAAACCGGCCAGAAGAACGGTCTTGCCAACGCTGTAAAGGATACTCTCGGACTTGAAAAGTCCCAGGCAGAATACTACAGCGAGCTTGGAGCAGACGCTATTTTTGCAGAGCTTGACCGCCTGCACGATAAATATGGATACGGATCCTATGAACACAGAGAAAAAGAAATATGGGACCGTTATTACAGCTGAGCAAACAACTATAATCATTAAAAAGAGGTTCGCAAATGAAAAAAGTTGTTATCACAGGTATCGGAGCAGTTACCTCCATAGGCAACACAGCTCCTGAATACTGGGAGAATCTTACCGCCGGAAAATGCGGTATGCGTACAATAACCCGCATTCCGCTGGACGGACACGATTCTACAGTAGCCGCTGAGGTTGATGATTCCTTTGAGGCTGAGGCTTCAAAGTACTGGAAAAAGCGCCAGCTCAACGCAGCTACTACCACCACACGCATGGGACTTGCTTCCGCAGGAGAGGCTATCGCTGACTGCGGCGTTGACACCGAAAGCTATAACGGCAGCAAGGTCGGCGTGATATACGGCGTTATCGATAATTCATACGAGGACTATGAGCTTGAAAAGCCCCTCAACATCACCCTGAAGAAGATGCCCAACGAGCTCCCTGCCCTTGTTTCCATAAGGTACGGCTTCACAGGCCCTGCCTTCAATGTGAGCACAGCCTGCGCTTCATCAGCCTATGCTATCGCTCTCGGCAAGCAGTTCATCGAATCCGGTCTCTGCGATATGGTAGTTGCCGGAGGTATCTCCAATACAGTTACTCACCTTGTTGTCAGCGGATTCAACCAGCTCCTGGCTATGTCAGTCAACCCTGATCCCGCCACGGCTGCAAGACCGTTCACAAAGGATCGTGACGGCTTTATCATGGGCGAGGGCGGCGGAACAGTCATCCTTGAATCCGAGGAATCTGCAAAGGCAAGAGGAGCTAAGATATACTGCGAGCTGGCCGGCGCTTCAATGTGCGGAGAGGCTCACAATCTCACTGCGCCCAAGACCAACGGTGTCGGCATGGCAGAGTCAATGAGACTTGCCCTCGATAACGCCGGCATCTCCCCTGAACAGGTCGATTACATAAACGCTCACGGCACCTCTACCGGTCTTAATGATCTCTATGAGACAATGGCAATAAAGGAAGTTTTCGGCCCGAGAGCATATGATATACCCGTTTCTTCTGTTAAGGCCTCCATCGGCCATACACTCGGCGCCGGCGGAGCACTGGAGGCTATTGCCTGCATAAAGGCTATAAATACAGGCATCGTGCCTCCTACAATACACTATGACGTTCCGGATCCTGAGCTTGATCTGAATTATGTACCCAACAAGGCTCAGGAGCATACTGTCAATACTGCTATCTCAAATTCCTTCGGCTTCGGCGGACATAACTCAACACTGGTATTCCGCAGATACGAATGAATGGAAAGGAACACTGACAATGCCTATCGCACAGATGAAGACCAATTTCAGATTCAACGCACCAACAGACAAAACACTATTTCTTGATGAGACTGCAAAGGAACTTTCCAATATACTAAAAAAGCCCCTCCCTGCAATAATGGTCATGCTGGACGATTGCTCCATGTACATGAACAATTCCGAGGATACTGTATTCTTTGCGGAGTTCAGATATATCCTCCCGGAGGAATACTCCAAGGACAAAGCAGGGTTCCTGAAAGAGTTCGCAGACAGGATGCTGTCTCTTATACAAAAGCATACACACGTTGATCCATACCGCATATATATGCAGTTCACGGAAATGACCCGTGAGGGCGCATGGCGGTATACCGGATGAGACGTCCGACAGAAAGGAACTGAATAATTATGAAATGGGCAATAAGAGACCTTCTTAATCCCGTAGTTACTCGCTCCCTCCTCTATGGAAGCGATCCCTTCGATATAGAGTACATACTTAAAAAAGTCGATGCTATAAAGGCTATGAGCGGCAAGAAGATACAGGCTGTATGGCTTGGTGAATGGGAAGAAAAGATCACTCACTACACAGCGCTTCTTGAAAAGGCAAAGGCTGCCGGAAACAAGATCTCCGCAAGAGAATATGCGAAGATGATAACCCAGTGCCATTATGCCTGCTTTATGATAAATATAGAGGATCTCGACCACAAAAGAGAGATCTACCACCGCCTTGTGGAAAGCTATAAACAGTATATAAAGCTTTGCAGGAACAAGGTGGAGTATATCGAGATTGAGACCAAATTCGGAAAGCTGCCTGCATACATACACTATCCGGATTCCGGCAGGAAAGCAAGCTATCCTGTTGCAATTACCTATTCCGGTATCGGAAGCTGCAAGGAGGAGCTTGAAATGCTGGCTGCTCCCCTCAACGAGAGAGGCATAGCCGTTATTACTCCGGATATGCCCGGCGCAGGCGCAGCCATAATCGATAATAACATAAAATGCGGAGGTCCTCAGATAGAGGCAGCATTCAAGGCTATATACAAATTCGTTGACCAGCACCAAAAGCTTGACCAGACAAGAATGGCAAACTTCGGCCTTTGTATGGGCGGCGGCTATGCCTTCCGTGCAACAGTCAAGAACAAGAAGGTAAAATGCTGCGTGAGCCTGTTCCCGCTGCTGATGAACTTTGCCGACCAGAGCTCTATCCCTGTATGGATGAAGAAAGGCAAATGGAGCAGCTATCAGTACGATGACAATTACCTTGAGGGAATGGCAGTCCTTGAGGAGGGAACTCATAAGGCTGATTTCCT
>Ga0123334_1007169_pt1 | contig 10043 bp, 7 predicted proteins | sample BiotimSIPDNA_FD_89706 | JGI IMG/M metagenome (GOLD analysis project Ga0123334, IMG submission 89706) | Anaerobic biogas reactor microbial communites from Washington, USA - Biogas_R1 time_0 SIP DNA | ecosystem: Engineered > Bioreactor > Anaerobic > Unclassified | place: Washington, USA | collected... | reverse complement strand
GTCATCGGCGTCGTCAGCATCGGGATGACCTTCGTGATCAGCGGAGGCGGCATCGACCTCTCCGTCGGCGCGATCGTCGCCCTCAGCTCCGTCTGGGCGACGACCCTCGCGACGCAGCAGATGGCGGCCGACATCCACTGGATCATCATGGTGTTCACGGCCGTGGCGGTCGGCGCAGGGTGTGGCCTGGTCAACGGAATCCTCGTCGCCTACGGCAGAGTGGCGCCCTTCATCGCCACCCTCGCGATGCTCGCCGGCGCGCGCGGTCTCGCCGAGATCATCGCGCAGCGCCGCACCCAGATCATCCGTGACAGGGACTTCATCACGTTCTTCGGTGGTGACGTCCTCGGGATCCCGGTCCTCGTCATCATCTTCGTCCTTGTCGCGACGGTGGGCTGGATCATCCTCAACCGCACGACATTCGGACGACGCACCCTCGCCATAGGAGGCAACGCCGAGGCCGCGCGGCTGGCCGGTATCCGGGTCAAGCGCCAGACCGCGATGCTGTATGTGCTGCTCGGCATCGCGTGCGGCATCGCCGCGGTGATGATCATGGCCCGGACGACCACCGGGACCTCGACCCACGGACAGCTCTACGAGCTCGACGCGATCGCCGCAGTCGTCATCGGCGGCACGCTCCTCAGCGGCGGTCGAGGAACGATCATCGGCACCGTGCTCGGCGTCCTCATCTTCACGACGCTCACGAACGTCTTCACCCTGAACAACCTCGACACCTCCACCCAGGCTGTCGCCAAGGGCATCATCATCGTCGTCGCCGTGCTCCTCCAGCAGCGCGTGGCCGAGCGACATCAGGCGAGTGGGTGATGCCGCTGCCTGTGCACCAGCTCGAGCACCGACGACGGCCCGCCCATCCCCAGGGCGCATGCCCACCTGCCTCTCGTCCCACTCCCACACGCCGACCCAGGCAGTGCACTCCCACCTTTACGTCTCATCTCGATCAAGGAAATCGGAGCACATCATGAGAATCACCACCACCCGCACCCGGACAGCGTTCGTCGCCGCTGCGGCCGGTCTGGCGCTCGTCGTGAGCGGCTGTACGAGCAACGACCCCGAGCCCGACAACGACACGTCCACGACGACCGACTCCGGCGGCGACTCCGCACCCGCGCCGGGTGGCAGCGGGAACGACGAGCCGGGCGAGACCGTCGTCATCGGCTTCAGCGGCCCCGCCGCTGACCACGGCTGGCTGGCCGCCATCAACTCCTCGGCGCAGGAGGCGGCTGCCGCATACGAGGACATCGACCTGCGCGTCGCCGAGGGCACGAACGACGCGAGCCTGCAGATCTCGCACATCGAGACCTTCATCAACGACGGCGTCGACGCCATCGTGCTGCTCCCGACGGATGGCGCGGCGCTCACCGAGATCGCCATCCGGGCCATGCAGGCCGGTATCCCGGTCGTCAACGTCGACCGTGAGTTCAGCAGTGAGTTCGCAGCGCGCACAACGATCCTCGGTGACAACTACGGCATGGGTGTCTCCGCGGGCACCTACGCCTGCCAGCTCATCGAGGAGGGCGGCATCTCCGACCCGGTCATTGCCGAGATCGCAGGCATCGACTCGCTGCCCCTCACCCAGGACCGCTCGCAGGGCTTCAAGGACGCACTCGAGGAGTGCGGTCAGACGGTCGACAACCGCGTTGCGGCCGAGTTCACCGTCGAGTCCGGTGAGCGGGTCACCTCGAACCTGCTCCAGGCCGCTCCCAAGATCGACATCCTCTGGAACCACGACGACGACCAGGGTGTCGGCGTCATGGCGGCACTCGAGAACGCCGGCCGCAGTGAGATGAAGATCATCGGTGGCGCCGGCTCGGCCAACGCGATGCGCTGGATCAAGGAGGGCCGCATGGAGGCGACTGTCCTCTACCCGCCGACCCAGGCCGCTGACGGCATCAAGCTGGCCCGCCTGCTCGCGCAGGGCAAGGGCATGAGCGACCTCGTCCAGGTCGAGGTCCCGCGCCGGATCGTCCTGAACGCACCGGTCGTCAACGCGGACAACGTCGACGACTACATGGATCTCGGGTTCGAGAGCTGATCCTTCGCGCAGGCGAGCTGCGCGACCACGCCCCGGTGGCGGTGTCGGCTCAATCCCGGCACCGCCACCGGCCACCACCTCGGCCACCACTCCGGCCACCTTCGGCGACCTCATCCACAGCCCACCCGCGCCATAGATGACAGAAAGAAGCTCGACATGACCCGCACGGACCTGGCCGACACCGATCCCCAGGACACGCCCACCCTCGGCGTCGCGATGATCGGGTATGCGTTCATGGGCCGGGCGCACTCGCACGGCTGGCGCAACGCCCGCTCCTTCTTCTCACCTCCCGCTCTCCCTCGCCTGGCCGTCGTGGCCGGTCGCAACGAGGTGGGCGCCCTCGATACGGCCCGGCGGTTCGGCTGGGAGTCGGTCGAGACCGACTGGCGTGAGGTGCTGCGCCGCGACGACGTCCAGATCGTCGACGTCTGCACGCCCGGGAACACGCACGCCGAGATCGCCATCGCGGCCCTCGAGGCCGGCAAGCACGTCCTCTGCGAGAAGCCCCTCGCGAACTCCGTCGCCGAGGCGGAGGCGATGGCGGCGGCCGCCGAGAAGGCGGCCGCGAACGGGGTCCGTTCCATGGTCGGGTTCACCTACCGACGGGTGCCGGCCATCGCATACGCCCGACAGCTCGTTGCCGAGGGCGCGCTCGGTCAGCTCCGCCACGTCCGGGCGCAGTACTTGCAGGACTGGCTCGTCGACGAGACGGTCCCCCTCTCATGGCGGTTGGACAAGGACCTCGCCGGGTCCGGAGCCCTCGGCGACATCGGCGCGCACATCATCGACCTGGTGCAGTTCATCACCGGCGAGCACCTCACGGGGGTGAGCGCGCTGACCGAGACCTTCGTCAAGGAACGTCCCACCGGCGCGTCGAGCAGCGGCCTCACCGCCTCCTCGGACGACTCGGGTGAGCTCGGTCCGGTGACGGTCGACGATGCCGCCATCTTCCTGTCGCGACTCACCGGCGGTGCGCTCGCCACCTTCGAGGCGACCCGCTTCGCCACCGGGCGCAAGAACGCGATCCGGATCGAGATCAACGGCAGCACGGGCAGCCTGGCCTTCGACTTCGAGGACATGAACGTGCTGCACGTCCTCACCGGGGAGGACCTGAGTGCCGGCTTCACCCGGGTGCTCGTCACCGAGCCGGGGCACCCGTACATCGCAGCCTGGTGGCCCGCGGGTCACATCCTCGGCTACGAGCACGGGTTCACCCACCAGGCGGTGGACTTCCTCACTGACATCGCGAACGGGACCGACCCGAGGCCGAGCTTCTCCGACGGGCTGCAGGTGCAACGCGTCCTCGCCGCGGTCGAGGCGAGCGCTGCGGCGAATGCCGCATGGACCCCCATCGGCTGAATGATTCCCGGCCCACGAACACCACCCCACCGAACGACTCTCACCACCCGACGTCAGACGAACCCAGGAGGATGACATGTCCCGTCCGATCACTCTCTTCACCGGTCAGTGGGCCGACCTGCCCTTCGAGGAGGTGGCACGACTCGCCGGCGAGTGGGGCTATGACGGCCTGGAGATCGCCTGCTGGGGCGACCACTTCGAGGTCGACAAGGCCCTGGAGGACGACGGCTACGTCCAGTCGCGGCACGACATCCTCGAGAAGAACGGCCTGAAGGTCTGGGCCGTCTCGAACCACCTCGTCGGCCAGGCCGTCTGCGACGACCCCATCGACCAGCGGCACAAGGACATCCTGCCCGCCTCCATCTGGGGAGACGGCGACCCCGAGGGCGTCCGGCAGCGGGCGGCGGAGCGGATGAAGGACACCGCCCGGGCCGCAGCGAAGCTCGGCGTCAAGACCGTCATCGGCTTCACCGGCTCACCGATCTGGAAGTACGTCGCGATGTTCCCGCCGGTCGGGGCCGACGTCATCGAGGCGGGATACAAGGAGTTCGCCGACCGGTGGAACCCCATCCTCGACGTCTACGACGAGGTCGGTGTGCGCTTCGCCCACGAGGTGCACCCGAGCGAGATCGCCTACGACTACTGGACGACGGTCGCGACCCTCGAGGCGATCGGTCACCGGGAGGCCTTCGGGCTGAACTGGGACCCCAGCCACATGGTCTGGCAGCAGATCGACCCGGTGAGCTTCATCTGGGACTTCAAGGACCGGATCTACCACGTCGACTGCAAGGACACCCGCGTCCGGCTGACCAACGGCCGCAACGGACGCATGGGATCGCACCTGCCGTGGGCCGACGCCCGCCGGGGCTGGGACTTCGTCTCCACCGGCCACGGGGACGTGCCGTGGGAGGACGCCTTCCGCGCGCTCAACGCGATCGGCTACGACGGCCCCATCTCGGTGGAGTGGGAGGACGCCGGCATGGACCGGCTCATCGGTGCGCCCGAGGCTCTGGAGTACGTGCGGAAGCTCAACTTCGAGGCCCCCGACGCGGCCTTCGACGCGGCCTTCTCCTCCGGCGACTGAACGCACCCGTCGTCGCCCCTGCCAACGGCTGATCGCCAGAGGTGGGGTAGCCCGACTCGTGGGCTACCCCACCCAGGTCTTCTACGCCACCCACGCCTTGAGGTGCTTGGCCGTGAGGGTGTCGGCTGAGGCCACCATGTCGGCCGGCGTGCCGGTGAAGACGACCTCACCGCCGTCGTGGCCGGCACCCGGTCCGAGGTCGATGAGGTAGTCGGCTTGGGCCATGACCGCGAGGTTGTGCTCGATGACGATCACCGTGTTGCCCTGGTCGACGAGCCGGTGCAGCATCTCGACGAGCCGCTCGGTGTCGGCCAGGTGCAGACCGGACGTCGGCTCGTCGAGGATGTAGGTGCTCGCCGCGCCGCCCATCGAGGCAGCGAGCTTCAGGCGCTGGCGCTCGCCGCCCGAGAGGGTGGTGAGCGGCTGCCCGAGGGTGAGGTAGGGCAGCCCGACGTCGAGCAGCCGCTGCAGGATCTTGGCCGCGGGTCCGGTCCTGAACATCTCGGCGGCCTCGCTCACCGACATCCGCAGGACATCGTCGATGTTCCTGCCGTCCAGCCGGTACTCGAGCACCTCCGCGCGGAACCGGCGACCCTCGCACTCCTCGCACGTCGTCGCGACGGTCTCCATGAAGCCGAGCTCGGTGAAGATCTGTCCTGCTCCGTTACACACCGGGCAGGCGCCCTCGGAGTTCGCCGAGAACAGGGCGGGCTTGACGCCGTTGGCCTTCGCGAACTCCTTGCGGATCGGCTCGAGCAGCCCGCTGTAGGTCGCCGGGTTGGAGCGTCGCGAGCCCTTGATCGCCGACTGGTCGACGATGAGGATGCCCTCGCGACCGGCGAGTGAGCCGTGGACGAGCGAGGACTTGCCTGACCCGGCCACGCCCGTGACGACGGTGAGGACCCCGGTCGGGATGTCGACGTCGACGTTCTTGAGGTTGTGGGCCGAGGCGCCGCGGATCTCGAGGGCACCCGTGGGTGTGCGCGGGTTCTCCCGCAACGACATGCGGTGGTCGAGGTACTGGCCCGTGATCGTCCCGGAGGCCTTCAGGCCGCCCAGGTCCCCCACATACACGATCTCGCCCCCGGCGGACCCGGCACCCGGGCCGAGGTCGACGATGTGGTCCGCGTGGCCCATCACCTCGGGCTTGTGCTCGACGACGAGCACCGTGTTGCCCTTGTCGCGCAGCTGGAGGAGGAGGTCGTTCATCCGCTCGATGTCGTGCGGGTGCAGCCCGACCGTCGGCTCGTCGAAGACATAGGTGATGTCGGTCAGGGCCGAGCCCAGGTGGCGGACCATCTTGACCCGCTGGGCCTCGCCGCCGGACAGCGAGCCGGAGTCGCGCTCCATGGACAGGTAGCCGAGACCGATGTCGACGAAGCCGCTCAGCATCTCCTTCAGGCCTCGCACAAGCGGCTCGATCCCCGTAGCGTCCAGCCCGTCAACCCACTCGAGGAGGTCGGTCACCTGCATCGCGCAGACCTCCGGCAGGGTGCGCCCGGCCACCGTCGCCTCCCGGGCCGGCTTGGCCAGGCGGGTGCCTGCGCACTCGGGGCAGTCGGTGAAGGTCGCGATCTTCTCGGCGTAGGCGCGGATGTGGGCCTGCTTGGCCTCGGCGGCCTTGTCGACGAACGCCTGCTGGACCTTGTGCCGCAGGCCCATGTAGGTCGTGTTCATCCCCATGAACCTGCCCTTGACCGGCTCCTGGTTCCAGAACCAGTCCCACTCGGCCTTCGTGTAGTCCTTGAGCGGCTTGTCCGCGTCGAGCTTGTCGGACTCGGCGTAGAACTTCCACCACCACGTGCCCGTCGAGAAGCTCGGGGCGAGGATGGCGCCCTCGTTGAGCGACTTGGACTTGTCGACGACGAGCGACTCGTCGATGGTGGAGGCCTTCCCCCGGCCCTCGCACGCGGGGCACATACCCCCGGTGATGTGGAAGGTCCGCGTCTCGGGCTTCCCCGCCTTGTCGTTGACCCTGACGGCTCCCGTGCCGCTCACGGTCGGCACGTTGAACGAGAACGCCTGGGGCGAGCCCACATGCGGCTCCGAGCGACGGGAGAAGAGCGTCCGGAGGAGAGCGTTGACGTCGGTGACCGTGCCGACGGTCGAGCGCGCGTTCGGCGACATCCGCTCCTGGCTGACGATGATCGCCGCCGTGATCCCGTCGAGACGGTCCACCTCGGGCCGCGCGAGCGTCGGCATGAAGGTCTGGACGAAGGTCGAGTACGTCTCGTTGATGAGCCGCTGGCTCTCCGCCGCGATCGTCCCGAACACGAGGCTGGACTTGCCGGAACCGGAGACCCCGGTGAACACCGTCAGCCTCCGCTTCGGGATATCGACGTCGACGCCCTTGAGGTTGTTGACGTGCGCACCCCTGACGGTGATGGCCTCATGGGCCGCGGCGCTGGGCTGGGGGGACGGAGTCGGCATCCGCCCATCCTCGCACCGTCCCGCGCAGGCCGCGCAAGAGGAAATGGTCGCCGCGGATCACGCACCGGACGGCGTCGAGCGTATGCGTCGCGCACCTGTGCGGGACAGCCTCCGCAGGGGTCGCAGTCGGCCTCTGCGGTCGCGCCGGTCGCCTCCGTGCGTCAGGTGTGGCGGTCGGGCTCTGCCGGTGGTGGCGGTCAGCCTCCGTGCGCGTGCCGGAAGCCGGCCCGCTCCGCCGCATCGGCGTCGGTGAACCACTCGTGCGGCGGAGCGTCGTAGCCGGCCTCGCCCGGGAGCACGAAGGTCATCGTGTCGGTCCACGCCTTCACCGGATGCCCGAATGGCTGGCGACCGTCGGGCAGTGGAGCAGCCGATCCGACTCCGTGGCCACCGTCGCGGACCTCCTCGATGGAGGACTCGACGATGCCACTGCCCGCGGCTACGTCTCCGTTCCCGTCCACCTCTTGCGCTGTTGGCTCTCCCCGGGCCGTGTCGTCACCGGAGCCGTCGGCTTCCTCGGCCGCGGTGCGTGCCTCCTCCCCCTCCGCTGATCCCGGCTCGTGGATCGTGCCTGAGGAGTCCTGCACCTGCGGTCCCCCGTTCTCGTCCGCTGTCCAGTCGCCGGCCTGACGGAAGTCCGATCCCGCCGCGACATCGTGCTGCTCCGGGTCGTGCTCCCGGGCGAAGGCTTCCTCACGGCGAGCCCGCTCTTCGTCCGACTCCACGTCAGCCGCGCTGTCCGGAGCAGCCGTCGACTCCCCCTCGACGTCCGTGACCGTTTCGGCTTCCGTGACCGTTTCGGCTTCCGTGACCGGGTCGGCTTGTGTCGCCGGGTCGGGTTCTGTCGCCGTGTCGCCCGCAGAGTCCGTGCCGGCAAGGGCATCACCCGCGGCCCGCTCTCCGTCGGCCGCTTGTGGCGTCACGTCTTCGTCCTGGGTGGGGCGCTCCTCCGAAGAGCCTCCCCGCTCCGACCCTGCGTCCTCGCGGTCGTCTCCTGCGGGCACAGCAGCTCCGGCCTGGTCCTCGGGCTCGTCCTCGGCCGGGCCGTCGGTCGCAATGTCGTCGAGGGCCTTCTCCAGCTCCTTGGGGTCGTAGTCGCGCTCGGGGTCGTCAGCGGCGGCGGAGTCCTCCTCGGCGGACTCAGGAGAGGCGGCCGCGCCCGAAGCGGCAGCGGCGGCGCCTGCGTCGGCTGCCTCATCGACGGTCTGCGATGGACTGTCCCCAGCCTCCGCAGCCTCGTCGTCGACCGCGTCCCACTGGCTGTCCTCCCCCACCGGCTCGTCGTCCTCTGGCGCCCGCGCGTCTTCCTCGGCAGCAGGCTCGTCGTACTCCACGGCCGGCTCGTCTTCTACCGCCCCAGTCGCGTCGTGGTCGTCCCGGATCCCGAAGAAGTCCTTCACCCGGTCGAGGAAGCCCTCCGACTCACCCTCGTTCCCCCCGTGCTGACCGCTCTGCTGCTCGCTCATGGTCCACTCCGCTTGCTTGAGATTGCGCTGTCGAGATTGCTCCTGCCAGGGGTCTCACGCTAGTGGTGTGCGGGCGGCGTCGGGGCGTTTCTCATGAGCGCGGTCTAGGAGAAGCGGCTCTCGACCCAGTTCGCGTGGCGCGCCACGAAGGTGCCCACTCCCATCTGGCCGTGCACCACGATGGTCGGGCACCCCGGGTCGGGAACGCGAGGCACCTTGATCTTGATCGTCCCGAGCCCCTTCTGGAGCCGGTCGGCGTCGACCGCCCACCCCGGCGGGAGGATGAGCCGGACCGTGGAGACACCCATGCCGATCTCGAGGTCGATGACGGGCGAGACCGCCTCGGCGTGGCGGCAGTCGAGCTTGACGTCGGCGAGGCCGGCCTGGACGCGGAGGTAGGGCGGGATCACCCAGTGGCCCGTGCGCTTCTCGCTGGAGAACCCGGCGCTGAGGACGAGCCGGTCGTCGGGGTGGTAGCCGGGTGGGTGAGGCACCGCGGGGGCCGCCGGTGCCGGTGTCTGGGACGCGTGTGGTGGTGCCGGAGAGGGCGGTTGGACCGTCGGCCAGATCGGTCCGGCAGGCGCGGCAGCGGGATCAGGTGCCGCAGAAGGATCCTGCAGCGGCTGCAGGGAGCCGAGCCCGGCGAGGGCCGCACCCAGCTCGCCGACGAGTCGGGCGTTCTGGACCTGCTCCATCCGCCGGTCCAGCTCGTGGCTGTCGAGGCGGCCGTCCTCGGCCGCCCGCCGCAGCTGGGACACCGCTGCTCTGCGGTCGTCCTCGGTGACAGGGCGTGCCGGATCGTCAAGACTCACCCGAGCCACGATACCGACGACCGGAGCAGGCGACAGCCAATAACGGTGCCAACGCGAAGCGGTCGCTACGGCGGCTGCCCGGAGGGGACGACGGGCGCCGAACGGGCGCTACGTCAGGCGCTGCAGGTCAGGCCACTACCTGGCGTCAGGATCGGCCTGGTGTACGCCGAAGACGTTGTTCTCCGTGTCGTGGAAGTAGCCCTGCCACGCCATACCGGGCAGTGCGGTCTTCGGCATCGCGACGGTGCCGCCAGCCGCCGCGATCTTGGCCGCGGTGGCGTCGAAGTCGTCGGTCCCGATCGTCAGGACAGCGCCCGCCAAAGGACCGCCGACGTCCATGTTGGGTGACTGGCGTTGCATGATCGCCCCGTTGATGCCCGGCTCCCCCTCCTCACCGGTGATCGCACCCATGTAGGGCATGCCGCTGTACTCGCTCCAGTCCTCGAACGTCCAGCCGAACACTTCCTCGTAGAAGCGCACGGCCCGCTGGACATCCTCGGCGTGGATCTCGAAGTGAAGGACTCGTCCCATCCATTCAGGGTCCTCCCTGCACGCCCGGCCGAGAGGGCTCATGGTGCCGATTCGCTGATCGGGCCCGCCAGCGCATACCCTGGGAACACGCGGTCCGCATCGTTCTGCCTCGGACCGCTCCTTCATTCTTCTCGTCGATGCCGATGCGCCGCGACCGAGTGAGGCGAAAAGCCCTCGGAATGCGCCGGGCAGGACCGACAGCATCAGATTCCTCTCGGAGTACACCCATGTCGTCTCACGACTCATCCATGTCCACCCATGCCCGGTCCTTCACGGACCTCGGCGTGCCCGCCGCTCTCAGCCGTGTG
>Ga0123334_1007167_pt1 | contig 10044 bp, 9 predicted proteins | sample BiotimSIPDNA_FD_89706 | JGI IMG/M metagenome (GOLD analysis project Ga0123334, IMG submission 89706) | Anaerobic biogas reactor microbial communites from Washington, USA - Biogas_R1 time_0 SIP DNA | ecosystem: Engineered > Bioreactor > Anaerobic > Unclassified | place: Washington, USA | collected... | reverse complement strand
GCCCATTCCAAAACGGTTATACCTTCTCCGAAAAAGTATTCTTCATAGCCCAGTTCTTCCATTTCTTTGGGATCGTCTATCCTGTAAACATCAAAATGATAAAGCGGCAGTCTGCCTCCCCGGTATTCATTCAAAATAGTGAATGTGGGACTTTTGATATTCCGGGTTATCCCAAGACCCAGCCCAATATAGCGGGTCAGTGAAGTTTTGCCCGTACCCAGTTCCCCTTCAAGGGCAAGTATGCTTCCCGGAATGAGTTTCTGCCCCAGCTTTATGCCGATTTCACGAACTTCCGCTTCATTTTTTAATTTTATCTCTTTTTCCATTTTGATTTCTTTTTCAGTGTGTTTCATATGATTTGATTTTTATCCACGCAAAATATTCTAACATAAAAAGAGCGCATTTGGAAATCCTTTGCCTGCGCTCTTTCATAAGTTTGCTTTTCTTTCTTTTTATTTGTGCAGGAATGCCGATATCCTTTTATAGAGCAGGAATGTAATAAGCGAATTACCTCCGGCCTTTATGGCGTTGAATGCCACTATAAACGGCATCAGGTCCATCACCACTGCTCTTGGGACTCCCATGAAATAAGGGGTTATTATAAGGTTTGCAAAAAACATGGCTACTATCCACGTTAAACTGCCTGCAGCAAGGGCGATGACCGCGCCCTTCCTTGTCTTATTTCTTTTGTAAATGATACCTGCCACAAGAACGAAGGATCCCGTTGCAATTACATGCATAAGTATCCCGTATACTCCGCTGGCCGCACTTACCGTGGTACCCTGGACCACGGCGGTAACAACAGTAATCGCCAGACCTCCCAGGGGTCCGAAGGCGAATGTTCCAATAAAGATCGGTATATCCGCCGGATCATATTCCAGGAAAGGTACCGCCGGGAATATGGGAAAATGGATCAGATAAACAAGTACCACCGAAATAGCCACCAGCATACCCATTTTGGCAAGCTTTACTGTTTTTTTCTGGGTGTTAAGATTTTCGTACATTTTTTTGATTCCTTTCTTTTTGTTTTGTTGATCTGGAATCTGTTCAGCTGCGTAAAAAACGCCCCGGATGTTCCCGGGGCGCAGGCATAAATACAAAGTATTCACGTTTCTTTCATCCGGACTATACCGTCGGTACCGGGATCTTACCGGTTCGGCCTTTCGGCTCGCGGACTCGTAGCGATGCTTTCGCAATGCTCTTTACCGCCGGTGAGGAATTCCACCTCGCCCTGAAACAGATCTTTTATATATTACTTATTCTATATCTTTTAATGATATCTTGTCAATATGTTCCCGATTTTTCAGACTTTTTGAAATTCAGTCCCACAGCGGTCCTTTGATTCTTTACATTATCCCGCTTTTGCTCAGTCTGTATATGGCATCGGCAAAAATATTAGTCATCTTTATCATGTCCGAAGCGTTTATGAATTCATCTTTTTGATGGGCTATGTCCCTTTGTCCGGGGAAACTTGCCCCAAAGGCGATACAGTTATCCATGGCTCTTGCATAGGTCCCTCCCCCGATCACCTTAGGGGCGCTTTCCGTATCTCCTGTATGTTCCCTGTAAACGGCAAGAAGCGTCTTAACCATGGGATCGTCAAGGGATCTGTAAAGAGGTTCGTGGTGCAGCTTTTTTATTATCCCCAGATCATATCTTTCTATGACAGGTGCTATGCCTTCATATACTTTTTTATCGCTTTGGGTTACCGGATACCTCACATTCATTGAAAGACGTACGGCTCTGGTGTCCATCTCTATCTTCCCCACGTTCACTGTCAACTTGCCCGAAGGCTCGTCGGAAAAACCGCATCCGAGAGATCCTCCGTTTATTTCATATCCTATATGCCTGTTGTAAAAATCAATAAAATCATTTATATCCTCGTTTGTAAAATCAAACTGCCCAAGAAAGTCCATCATAACGGAAATGGCATTTACCCCAAGCTCGGGTTTTGATCCGTGGGCGGAAACCCCGCCTGTGGTGATCTCCAGACTTTTGCCAATTACTTTTGTTTTTATTACTGCCTCTTTTTCATTTCGAAAAGCAGCCGCTTCTTCTTTTATTTCTCCATACCTTTCGGGTTTCCCGGAATTTATTATCACTCTTGCGTTCTCGGCCACCATGTTTACCGCCTGCCCGCCTTTGAAACTGCGCAGTGCCAGACCTTTGTTATCGGTTTTGGAAAATTTTGAAGCGATATCAAAATTGATTATGCCTTTTTCTCCGTATATCAGAGGAAATTCCGCATCGGGAGTAAACCCGAAATCGGGAGCCTGAAACTCCGAAAGATAATGCTCCATCCCTTCCCATTTGGTTTCTTCGTCAAGACCCAGTATGAGCCTTACTTTCTTTTCCGGGATAAGACCGCACTCTTTCAATGCTTTCATGGCAAAAAAAACTGCAACCGCAGGCCCTTTGTCATCTATGGTCCCTCTGCCGTATATCCTGTCTCCGTCCCTTTCACAGCCGAAGGGATCGTATTTCCATCCCTCCCCTTCGGGAACGGTATCAAGATGGCATACGATACCCATCACCTCGGGGCTGGTTCCTGTCATCTCTCCGGATCCATCATATATATATCCGCCAAACTCTATATGCCCTCCGTAATTTTCGACATTTTCCGTTTCGAAGCCTTCTTTCCGGGCCTTTTCAAGCATAAATCCAAAAGCCTTATGCACGCCTTCCCCAAAGGGCAGGACTTCTGTTTTTTTATCTCCTGCCTCTTTGGCCTTTACTTTTACAGCATCTCCGGCGACACTTCTTATGGCTATCAGGTCTTTGAGGAAAATGAACATTTCTTCTTTATTTTCGTCGATTTTTTTTCTGAGAAGCTCACGATAGTCCATTTTTCCCTCCGCTACTTAACTGCTTCTACTCTTGCCACATCATCGGGATAACTTTCCTTAAGCAGTCTTTCAACTACTCCGCTCAATGTCATCTGTGCTCCGGGGCAGCCTGCGCAATGGCCTTTCAGCCTTACCCTTACAACTTTGTCTTCTGTGTACTCAACGAACTCGATGTCTCCTCCGTCTCTTTGAAGGAAAGGTCTGATCTGTTCAAGACCTTCTTTGATTTTCTCTTCCATTTTTAAACTCCTTTTTTTGATTTGGCTATTGTTTTCACATAAAATTTTATTTATGTTTCAGTCTTTCTCTTTTTCTTTGTCTTTGTCCCTTTTCTCTTTTTCTTTCTCTTTTTTCTCTTTCTCTTTTTCCGCTTTTATTACCGAAGCAGGTTTGGCCACATATACAGCCGTCACTTTGCCCTCCGATAAACCGTTGATATTAACAGACCTTTCGGGATCTCCCTTTTGATCAAAGGTTATGAAACCGGAAGCTCCTTCAAAATTCTTGTTGTTTCTTAAAGCTTCACTTATCTTTCTGCCGTTTTGTGGATCACCTGCTTTTTCTATGGCATTAAGTGCCAAAAGATATGCGTCAAATCCCAGAGCTGTTGCTTCCTTGGGGGCGCTTTTGCCGTACTCTTTGCTGTAAGCCTCCAGAAAAACACCGGTCATTTCTGTCTGTCTTGCATCCGAATCGAACACCGCGGACCAGAAAACTTCCTTTTCTTTTCTGTCCTTTATTTCTTTTATGAAATCCTCATCCTGCCACAATTCAGTTCCCAGAAAAATAAAAGGATACGAAAGATCTCTTGCCTGCCTTATTATATTAAGAGAATCATTTGCGGCTCCGGGAAGGAAAACGACCCTGGCACCGGTTTCTTTTATTCGATAAAGCTGTCTTCCGAAATCAACATCTCCCGGAGAATATTCCTGATAGGACAAAACCGCATCTTCGTCTTCTGTCAGTTTTATCATTCTGTCCGAATACTTTCTGCTGACTTCCATGGCCTGGTCATCATCTTTCGGCATCATTACCGCTGCTTTTTGGTTTTTCAGACTTTCCGCAGTGAAGTCCGCCAGTGCGGTCCCCTGATCCGACTCAACGAAACAGACCCTGAAATAATTGTCCTTTTCCGATGTGACAAGAGGGTTCGTGTTTGTTACAGCTATTGCCGGGATATTCTCTTTTTCGAAATACCTGCCTCCCAGCATGGAAAAAACGCTGCCGTAGCTGCCCAGTATCACAGAAGGTCCATTGGCCACCAGGTCTTTGGCTGCCGTCCTAGCCACATTAAGATCAGATCCTGTATCTGCGTATATCAACTGGACCTTTTTCCCCAGGACCTCAGGATAAAGACTGTTGGCCAGCTCCATTCCCCTTGTTTCCAGTTCCCCTTCTTCTGCAAATTCCCCTGTGGCCGGTTCGAAGACACCTATTTTTATGGTATCGCCGCCGCTGCCGCTTCCAAAAAATGCTTCCTTAAAATTATCATATGTGGTACAGCCCGCAAATACGCCGGCTATCATTATAAATGCCGTCAGCAATGCAGCTGTTTTTGCTTTCTTTCGCATATATTTCCTCATTCATATGGTTCTCTGCCCAAGTCCTTTTGGCAGAGACACTATATGATTATACTATCTTTATATTAAATTTTCCACTATTTGCTTAAGTTCTCCGGCTGTCAGCGCTTCATTGACTTTACGCCTTATGGCTGCAGCTCCCCTTTCTCCCTTGAGATACCAGCCCACATGCTTTCTCATTTCTCTTACTGCTGTTCTCTCGCCCTTTTCCTTTTCCAGCATTTCAAGATGCCTTATTATCATTTCTTTTTTCTCTTCTGTTGAAGGTCCCGGCGGAACAGTTTTGCCCTGCCATAATGCTGATGCCTCTCTGAATATCCATGGATTTCCCAGGGCTCCCCTGGCGATCATAACAAAATCACATCCGGTTTCTTCCATCATTTCTTTGGCATCCTCTGGGCTAAAAATATCTCCGCTTCCTATTACAGGGATATCAAGAGCCTGCTTGACCTTTGCTATTATTTTTCGATCCGCTTTGCCTCCGTAGTACTGCTGTCTTGTCCTTCCGTGGACTGCCACAGCCTGCGCACCGGCTTCCTGTACAGCAAGGGCCACTTCAACGGCATTTACATGGTCACTGTCCCACCCGGCTCTTATCTTAACGGTCACCGGTTTTTCTTGGGGAACAGCATTTCCTTTGACTGAGTTTGCCTCTTCAAGAAGTCCTTTTTTTGTACCTTTCACCGCTGCTTCAACAATTTTCCCTGCCAGATACGGGTCTTTCATCAAAGCGCACCCTTCATTGTTTTTTATGACTTTGCTCACCGGACAGCCCATGTTTATATCAAGGATCGCATTATCTCTTTTTGCCAGTCTTTGAGCTGTCTCTTCTATTATTAAGGGTTCTGAGCCGAATATCTGAAATGCCAGAGGTTTTTCTTCCGGATATATGTTAAGGAGCCTTTCTGTGTTTTTGCTGTTATACAAAAGCCCCTTGCCGCTGACCATTTCAGAATATACTAAAGCCGCACCCATGGATCTTGCCAGGCTCCTGGTCGGTGCGTCTGATATTCCCGCCATGGGGGCAAAGAAGAAAGGATTTTCAAGTTCAATGTTTCCTATTGACGGCATTCATCATTCCTTTTGATTTTCCGTGCTTTCATGACGGCACTCATCGTTTCGTTTGATTTTCCGGGCTTTCCTGACGGCACTCATCGTTTCGTTTGATTTTCTGTGCTTTCTTGTTCTTTTCATATATTATTGAAAGTCCCTCAAGGGTCAGAAGTTTGTCTACATGATCTATGCAGTCTATGCCATCATTAATTAGATCCGCAAATCCTCCCGTGGCTATGACAATGGGTTCTTTCCCGCTTTCGGTGAGTTCCTGCAGCTCGCTTTTCATCTTTCTTACTATATAATCCACCATTCCCATATGCCCGTAAACCAGACCCGCCTGCATGGACTGTATCGTATTTCGACAAACCACATGTCCCGGCTCTTCCAATTCCACCTTGGGAAGTTTTGCTGTTTTTTCAAAAAGAGCTTCCGATGATATTTTCAGTCCGGGGGCTATGCTGCCACCCAGATATTCGGATTTTTCGCTTACCGCACAAAATGTGGTGGCGGTACCGAAATCGATTATGACAAGGGGGCCGCCGTATTTTGCGAATGCTGCCACTGCATTCACGATCCTGTCGGCACCCACCTGTTTGGGATTGTCATATTTGATTATCAATCCGGTTTTGACTCCGGGTTCTATGACAATGGCCCTTTTTCTGAAATACTTTACAGCCAGATGCTGTATTGTGAAAAGTACTGACGGTACTACAGTGGATACGATAACATCTTCCACATCTTTTATGTCCAGATTTTCGTATGAAAAAAGCTGGTTGATAATCATTCCGTACTCATCGGCGCTCTTGTTGTTGTCACTTTCAAGTCGCCAGTTCTGGATGAGTTCACCATCTTTGAATACACCAAGGACTATATTGGTGTTTCCTACATCAAATGCCAGTAGCATGGATATTCCTCCTTCACTCTGCTTTGTGCAGTAGATATTGAATATGCCGGAATACTTTCCGGTTTTTTAAAAAACCAGAGCGCCGTAAACCGGCGCCCTTATTGAAAACTTTTTATTTCAGTGTTGCAAGAACATCTCCTGCATTAACTGATGCTCCCTTTGCTACCGGTACAGTATCAACTGTTCCCGCTGCAGGTGCCATTATTTCGTTTTCCATTTTCATTGCTTCGAGTACTAAGATCACATCGCCTTCGCTCACCTGATCTCCGGGAGCGACTTTCACATCCAGAACTGTTCCGGGCATGGGTGATTCAACTGTATGTGCCCCGGCTGAAGGTGCTGCTGCCGCAGGTTTGGGTGCTGCTGCAGGCGCAGGTGCCGGTGCTGCCGCAGGTGCCGGTGCTGCTGCAGGTGCCGGTGCTGCCGCCGGAGCTGCCGCAGGTGCCGGAGCTGCGCTTCCTGTCTCTTCAACTTCTACTGTGTATGATACTCCGTTCACTTTGATGTTATACTGTTTCATTAATTCTTTCTCCTTTTCGCAATATATAAGATTTCTTCGATTTATATCACACTTTACACTCTTCTGCTGTCTATACACTCCATTTGTCCGGCTTTGTGCCAGGGAGTGGAAGGCCCGGCCATCCTTTGTATCTTCCTTATAACCAGTCCGTCTTCTAAAGCTTTTCCTTCAGCTGCGGAAACGGCCGCCGCGATCACCGCGATAAGCTCATTCTGAGGCATGTCCCCGGAAGATGCGGATACCACCAGGGGCGGAGCGGTCTGTTTCTTTGCCGGTGCCGGTTCTTTTACGGCTTCTGCTGGCTTTCTTAAAACTTTTTTCATTAACAGGCCCATAACAGCTATGCATCCCCAAAGAAGTATAAGTATAGTAAAAGTTATACCCATTCCCATCATCATGGTAACACCGCTTCCCACCATCTTTTCTCCAAAAGACAGGGAATCTATCTTGGAGGGGTCTGCAAAAATTTCCATTAAACTCATTCAGTACACCTCCGTTTACAGTGGAATGTTGCCGTGCTTCTTGGAAGGCAGAGAACTCTTCTTGGTAGCAAGCATATCAAATGCACTTATTACCCTCTTCCTTGCAGTTGCCGGTTCTATAACATCATCTACATAACCCATTTCAGCTGCTCTGTACGGGTTGTTGAATTTCTCTTCGTATTCTTCGATTTTTTCTTTTGTTTTGGCCACGGGATCATCGGATTCCTTTATCTCTTTTTTGACTGAGGAAATGATGTTTGCTGCTCCTGAAGCTCCCATTACAGCCACCTGTGCAGTCGGCCAGGCCAGTACCATATCCGATCCCAGTTCCTTGTTGCACATTCCAATATATGCTCCGCCGTATGCTTTTCTTAATATCATAGTTACCATGGGAACTGTTGCTTCACAATATGCATAAAGAAGTTTGGCTCCGTGTCTTATTATGCCTCCCCACTCCTGATCGGTGCCGGGCAGGAACCCGGGAACATCTTCAAGAGTCAGCATGGGGATATTGAATGCATCACATCTTCTTACGAATCTTGCGGCTTTGTCCGAAGCATTTATGCCAAGGCATCCGGCTTCATGACGAGGCTGGTTTGCTATTACACCTACCGTCTGTCCATCCATTCTTATGAAGCATGTGATTATGTTTTTTGCAAAATGCTTGGCAACATCAAGGATGACCCCATCATCTGCCAGTCCCTTTATTATTTCATACATATCGTATGCCTTGTTGGGATTATCAGGGATTATTGTATTGAATTCCGGTATAAGCCTGTTCGGATCATCATTAGATGGATAAACAGGAGGAGTTTCCATATTGTTGGAAGGGAAGTAGCTCAAAAGCTCTTTTACCTTCATAAGCGTTTCCTCGTCATTGCTACCCATGAAATGAGCATTGCCGCTCTTTGTATTATTGGAAAGAGCTCCGCCCAGGTCTTCTGCTGAAACCTCTTCGCCTGTAACTGTCTTTATTACCTGGGGACCTGTTATGAACATCTGACTTGTCTTATCCACCATGAATATAAAATCAGTTATTGCCGGTGAATAAACAGCTCCGCCGGCACATGGTCCCATTATTACTGATATCTGAGGGATAACGCCCGATGATATAGTGTTATTTTTGAATATCTTTGCAAAACCGGAAAGAGCATTTACTCCTTCTTCAACTCTTGCTCCGCCCGAATCATTGAGTCCTACTATGGGAGCTCCCATTTTAAGGGCCATTCCCTGTACCTTAACGATCTTCTCGGCATGATATTCGCCCAAAGATCCTCCGATAACTGTAAAATCCTGTGCAAATGCAAATACCAGTCTGCCGTCTACTGTGCCGTATCCTGTAACAACACCGTCACCGTGGAATTTTTTCTCGGGCATATCGAAATTAGGACATCTGTGAGAAACAAAAGTGTCTATTTCAACAAAACTGTCTTTGTCGAAAAGAATATCCAGTCTTTCTCTGGCCGTCAGTTTGCCTTTTGCATGCTGACCTTCTATCTTTTTTTCTCCTCCGCCCCGGGCAATTTCAGCTTTGAATCCGCGAAGTTGTTCAAGCTTGTCCATTTATGTTTCCTCCTTAGTAAATAATGGGGTTATTTATTAATATTTCAACGCTTTGACAGGTGCCTCATTATTGATTTCACAACAAAATACTCGGCAAAACGCACCACTCATACTATAACTCACTTATTTTGATTTTTCAAGGAAAATTTCCTTGTATACATTATTCTTTGCCAAAATTTTAACAGCAATAAACCTCTAAAAAACTGCTTTATTTGATTGTCTCAAATCAGGTTTTATACTATTTTGAAACCACCCTTTCCAGCCTCTTTAATGCCAGGGCGATGGTAAGTCCGGGGATCACCCTGTTACCTGTGATCTCCACTCCCAAAAGCTCATTGATTTTTTTTAGTCTATATTGCACTGTGTTTGTGTGTATGTCCATGAAATCAGCAGTTTTTCCGCTGTTCATACCGGCATCCAGAACAAATGTCTCAAGGGTATCCAACAGCTGTTTGCCTTTGTTTTCCCCCATCTGTTTGAAGACTTCCAAAAGTTCCAGATAATTCTTTTTTATGTATCCCCCCTGCAGCTGTATATTGATGCAGTTGCTGACAAGCACCAGCTCATATTTCGTGAAGACTCTTTTGTAGGGAAACACGCTCTGTACGAAGGACCAGGTCTCACCTATGAGCTTATATGCATCTGCAGCCCCTTCGGTTCCGTCGATCCCGGTCACGTGGAAAATCCTGACCCTCTTGTCCGTCTTGATGGTATTGTAAAGATTTGTACATGGATTTCCCTCTTTTTGAGGGCCTATTATTATCCCGTAGGTTTCATCCCCCTCGTTTATGGTAAGGATCTTGAGCCCTTCATTTTTCTCGAATTCCGCCATGTGTGCCGAAGCTTCATTGTTCTCGATGCTCCTTGCAAAAAATACGCTCCTTATTTCTTCCCCATCTATTCCCGCTTCTTCTTTGAGGGTGTATGCAAGACTTTTGTTGCCCCTGCGCAGGGCTTTTATAAATTCCGCCTTTGCATCTCTTTCCGGGGTGTACTTCCACATCCCCATGGCAAGTTCGATTATCTCTGCCAGTTTTGTTATTTCCGCTTTTGAATATGAGTCCTCATTATCAACGATGAACATAAAGTATTT
>Ga0123334_1007166_pt1 | contig 10045 bp, 7 predicted proteins | sample BiotimSIPDNA_FD_89706 | JGI IMG/M metagenome (GOLD analysis project Ga0123334, IMG submission 89706) | Anaerobic biogas reactor microbial communites from Washington, USA - Biogas_R1 time_0 SIP DNA | ecosystem: Engineered > Bioreactor > Anaerobic > Unclassified | place: Washington, USA | collected... | reverse complement strand
GATTTTTTGATACATCCGGGTGGAGGTTCATTAAACAATGCCCAGAACATTCCAAGCTCTTTCACAGCACGAACAAACTGTTTAAAGTCAACGGGTTTTACCACGTAAGCATTGACCCCGAGTTTATAACTTTCTACGATATCCCTTTCTTCGTGAGATGATGTAAGAATAACGGTAGGGATGTACATTAAATTTGCATCGGATTTAATATGACGAAGAACCTCAAGGCCGTTTATTTTCGGCATTTTAAGGTCAAGAAGCACAACTGCCGGATTTCCGGGAGGAATACTCTGAAACGACCCGCGGCGGTGAAGATAATCAATCGCTTCTTCGCCGTTATGAACTACCTGGACACTGTTTGCCAGATTATATTCATTGAGTGCGCCCAGCGTAAGTTCAATATCATTAGGATCATCTTCTGCAAGTAGAATCTCTTTAATTTTTTTCATACGTGTCTATCCGTTTCCGGTTAAGTATGCCAGGCACTTTTTACCCGTTGATCAGTGAAAAATAGAATGATGCCCCGTGACCAATTTCTCCTTCAGCCCATACAGTTCCTCCATGCCTGTTTATGATTCGCTGTACATTAGCAAGACCTATCCCTGTACCTTCAAATTCGCTGGCACTATGAAGGCGCTGAAACACTCCAAAAAGTTTGTCCAGGTATTTCATATCAAAACCCACGCCGTTATCTTTGACAAAATACACTGTCTCGTTCCTTTTTTCTCCGGCGAAAGAACCGATATGTATTCGGGTGTTTTCGAGATTTCTGGTAAATTTCAGTGCGTTACCGATAAGATTGGTTAACACGGCGTTTAACATTGATGGATCGGCACATGTTTCAGGAAGATCATCAATGGCCCACGTTATCGAGCGGTTGGATGTTTCACTGCTGAGCCCGTTAATCACATCTCTGACCAATCTGTTCATGCTCACCTGCGTTTTATTCAGTTCCTGTCTTCCTGTTCGGGAAAGTTGCAGTAACTGATCGATGAGAAGGCCCATCTTTTCCGCTGATTCCGAGATCACCTGAAGGTAGTGTTTTCCTTTTTCGTTAAGAGTACCTGTATCCTGAGATTCCAGAAGTTTAATAAACCCGTTGATATGCCTGAGTGGTGCACGAAGGTCATGTGAAACTGAGTAGGAGAATGATTCCAGTTCTTTGTTGATAAGTGTAAGATTTTCGGTGCGCTCCGCAACCCGTTTTTCAAGCTCCTCGTTCATCCGGCGCATCGCATCTAAACTGTCCCGAAGACGGGAAGTCATCCGGTTAAAGGCTGTCGCAAGCGTTAGTACTTCTCTTGTTCCGGCCAATTCAGCCTGAAGCTCAATCTCTCCCTCACCGATTCTCCGGGCCGTATCAGTAATCTTTTCAAGTGGTTTATTTAGAAACAAATTGAGGAGAATTACTGTTAAAATACTGATTCCAACAATAAGGATTATTGTATGAATAACGCTCTCGATGATAATTGACATAAATAACTTTTTCAGGAATTCGTCTGTTGAATACAGTACAAGATCACCTAATTCCCAGGTTTTTTCTCTCGAGTCTTTATATTTGATTCGGATTTTAGGTTGTTCATTACCTTCAAAATTAAGCTGTGAACTATCTTTTAGATCTTTTGCCAGCACTACCTCTTTGTTTGCATTCAAAACCACACCAGTCCAGAGTTTTCCATCCTGCAGGACTGCAATGCCGCTAAGATAGGGGTTATTGATTTCATGGAGCAAAATATTGTTTGCTGCATTTTTGTCAAGATTCCAGAAGGGGAGTGATATCTGAAAGGCTAATCTGTTGGAAACCTGTTCTATCTGCTCATTCATATGTTCAACAACTCTGGTCCAATTACTCCGGTAGGAAATGAGACCATTTACAGCCATGATTACAATGATGGCGATAAGCTGAACCAGGACAACCCGTCCATATAAGGTTGTGATTTTTTTTAACATGACACGACATATCCTCTGAAAAGACGATACTGCGTTTATTGGACTTAGTAATGATATATATGCTTTTAAAGTCAGCAGATGTCTCATAGGATGTCAGAAATTCATTGCAGCATATATTACATTACATAGTAACGTAAACGGTAGGGAATGTCAAATACAAACATAGAGGGTATGACCGGTAATGGAAGGGGAAGAGCAGTGTGCATCACAATGGATTTTACAGGGAAAGTCGGTTCGGGAAAAACAGAACTATTGTTTTTAGAACATAATTATGCTATGATAGAACCGATATATCAATCTGTAATGTTATTCATCGAGAGTACTATTTATGAAAAGTAAACAAATAGTTCTGTTGATTACACTGCTTTTTTCACAAATTTTGTTTGCAAGGGATACTGTCAGAGTCGGAACGTTTATGCTTGCGCCGTTTATGATGGGATCTGATAATGGCAAACAGACTACTGGAGTAGGGGCTGATTTCTGGATGAAATTTGCAGGACCGCAGATGAATGTTGACGTTGAAATGTTTGGACCATTCCCGATAAAGAGGGCATTGAAACTGCTTGAAGACGGTTCCATTGATGTCATTCCCAACATGACAAAAATTCCCGAACGTGAAGAGAAATTCCTGTTCTCCGAAGTGCCCCTTTCCGAGATAACTCCCTGCATTGTGGTACGTAAAGATAATTCATTAAAGAAAGTTACAAAACAGGAAGATCTTTACAATTTTAAAATGGTGCATCTTGATGCTACATATATTCCAGTAATTTTAAGACATCCCACAATAAAAATAGAATTTCTTACCGGAGATAGCTATTTCCAGGGTTTAATCGATATGCTTGAAGCCGACAGAGTCGATGCATTTATACATATCAATTATTTTTCGCTTAAATACGAATTAATGATACGCGGTAAAAAGGATGCATACCGGATACTTGAATTACCGGATGAAAAAATAAGGGTATACTGTGTTTTCAGTAAAACGGAACGAGGAAGAAAATTCTGCGACATGTTCAATAGTGTAAACGCATCTCTTTTTAATGCGCACGTGTATGACAGTTTAGCGGAAGAGATGGTGGAATAAATAATAACTTCTGATAAGCGTTTGAGAGTGGATATGATTTGTTGACAAACGCGCACGCTCATCGTGTGTCACGGGGCCCCTCAGGTAAGACAATCGATCAATGAATGTTATCAACAACTCCCGATTGTAACTTTACATAGATGCAATAAACTGTTTGCCTGATTGACAAGTTTTTACATAAGAATCCAGACCAATAATATATACCTGAAAGATAATCAATCCTGACGACACTTTTTACCTGGTAACACCCGTACTTATGTAATGACTGCGAGGTGTTCGTATGAAATTACTATATTTTACACTATTGTTTTTTTCATCAATACTACCAATTGCTGCTAAGGTGATACAGTACGAACTGACCGTTGATGAACGGTTAAGTTCTCTTGCTGGTAAAGCTGTTAAGGTACTGACCATTAATGGAACAATACCGGGACCGACACTACGGTTTACTATTGGCGATACTGCCCGGATAACGGTAGTAAATCATTTATTGCGGGAGCAAACCTCTATTCACTGGCATGGCCTTCTTGTACCATATCAGCAGGATGGTGTGCCCTATCTCACTACATCACCGATTTATCCCGGAGCTTCGCATGTCTTTGAGTTTGAGCTTAAACATACCGGAACGTACTGGTATCATTCCCATACAGGCCTCCAGGAACAGCGTGGTGTGTATGGATCAATTGTCGTTGATCCAGCTATACGGGACACTATCAACAAAATTGACAGAGAATATGTTGTCGTTCTTTCAGACTGGACTAATGAACGCCCATCTGCAGTCTTAAATACTCTTATGCGCGGCAACGAGTGGTACTCAATAAAGAAGAAAAACGCTCAATCATTCGCTGGTGCTATCAGAGCAAATGCTCTGAGCCATTATTTAGAGCAACAAATGAGCCGCATGCAGCCTATGGATATCTCGGATGTCTACTATGATGCATTTCTTGCAAACGGAAAAGATTCGATTGCGTTACCGGCACGAACCGGAGAGAGAATTATGCTTCGAATAATAAACGCTGCCGCATCAACCTACTTTTACCTTGGTTCTGCCACGGGTCCAATGACAATTGTCGCAGCAGATGGTCCATCGGTCATACCGGTACCTGTCAGACGGCTGCTTATTGCAACAGCCGAAACATACGATCTGATTGTAACAGCTCCCGATAGCGGTAGTTACGAGGTCCGGGCAACAGCACAGGACGGTTCCGGACATGCATCAATTTTTCTTGGCAGCGGTACAGTGCGTCACGCAGAGGATCCGCCTAAAGCAAATCTTTATACCATGGATGAGATGCTCGATGGTGCTTTACAGAGCAGCAAAGCCGTATTTGATTCGTCAAAAGAGCGACCGCAGGCTCCCTATCAGCTTTTGCGGGCTCCTCAATCGACTGCATTTGCAGCATCACATCCGGTGCGTACGATAGAGTTACGAATGACCGGTAGTATGCGACGATATATATGGTCATTTGATGGAAAAACTCTGGATGAATCGGATGCAATAAAAATCGCTAAAGGAGAAATCGTACGGATTGTGCTTATTAATAACACCATGATGCACCATCCGCTGCATCTTCATGGTCATTTTTTTCGGGTGATCACCGGGGAAAATGATTATGCTCCATTGAAGCATACTGTAGACATTCCTCCCATGGGAAGGCGCATTATAGAGTTTGAAGCAAATGAGGTTGGCGACTGGTTTTTCCATTGTCATTTGCTTTACCATATGCATATGGGCATGGCAAGGATTTTCAGCTATAAGGAAATGGGTGAAAATCATAAACCAGATTTGGGCAATTCAATGAAACATGAGCCGGTTCTTATGATAGAGGGGGCATTCTTACATTCTATGACTATGGGAATGATGGCGATCATGTATAAAGAAAATGATGTTTATTTCGATGCTATGGCTGATTACTCTCTGTCAGGGCATCATGAAACGCAAATTGGATACAGACGTTTTGTTGGAGAGAATTTCTCTTTCTCACTTGGTATTGATCCTTTACGATTATACTCTCAGGAATCAGGTGTATTCTTTGGTGAGGTTAAGTATTTGCTTCCTTTTTTTATTGAAAGCGGCCTGCGGTTTACGACCGGGGGAGTGCTGACCGTATCGCTTGACAACCAATTACACCTGACCCCGCGTCTTGGCATGAACAACAGCATGGCATATACTCCCCATCATGACTTGGAATATTTCGGGTATCTGGAATATATACTTTTAAAAAATGTATCATTGATTGCATCATACCATACAATGTACGGTGCGGGTTTTGGAATCGGATTCAGATTATAACTTAAAGGTAAGGAGTGTTTTATGAAACGGATATTTATAACAGCATTGATTGGTTTCTGTATTGTTGCTACTATCATTGATAGTACAGCTAAAGAGCTGAAAAAGAATGATGGTGTGGTAAAACCTTATCCATTATCAATCTGCCTTGTAACAGATAGTGACCTGGGTTCAATGGGTTCACCAATCACAAAAGTATATGATGGCCAGCAGATAAAATTCTGTTGTAAACCATGTGTAAAGGAGTTTGAGAAAAATCCTGCTGAGTACCTTAAAAAGCTGACCGAATTAACTCAGAAAAAGGATGATTCTACAACGGTGCTTAATGACTCTGTACCGGTTGGTAAATAGAGTGTATAAATGTTACAAAGCTCAATACACTGCGCTGAGAATCACGGTTGTGGTGTGATTGAGTTTTAGCTTAGCCTGATAGAATTTTTCCAACTATCGTAAAAATGTCAAGAAGCAATGATGTCAATTTGAATTATGTGAATTTCCAAATATCATGAAGATTCTTCTTAGCCCAATAAAAAGTTATACTGCTGGAAATATATTGAACAACCTGCACTACGTATGCTTATCCCGAAGGTATTTAATCAAACCATCCCTGTCAGATCTGATGCTTGCTGCAAGTGATCGTGCGTCCTCATCGGTTTCGAAATACTTATCACCCCAGAGTACAAGTTCCAATAAGACTGGCATGAGATCGAGGCCCTTTGGAGTCAACTTGTAGAGGACTTTTACTTTGTTTCCGGGATAGTCCTTTTTTTCAATCAAACCATTTAGTTCAAGATTCATAAGCCTGTTGGCAAGAGTGTTTGTAGCAATTTTTTCATTTGCCTTTAAAAATTCACTAAATGTTTGCATTCCTCTGAAAATCATGTCCCTTATTATGAGCAGCGCCCATTTATCACCAAGCATTTCCAGAGTAGTACTGATAGGACACAAGGATCGGCGGTTGGTTTTCTTCATAACCGAAAAAATAACAAAATAATTTGCAACTGGCAATCTGTTTATTTATATTACTTGTTACTTGCAAGTTGAAAGTAATTAAATTAAAAAGTTGCAGGAAGCAAATATGACTTCATGCCAACACCATTACACAATCTGAAAGGAGCAGTTTTGAAAGCACCGAATATTGTTTTTGAAGGAAATAATCACAAAGTTATCGATTCGCGAATATCCCATCACAATTCATCATCTTCAAAGGAGTCTATCATGTACCGTGTAGCATCACTTATGTCGTTAGTGCTGTGTATCGTTACCTTACTCGCCGCGGGTCCTCGTCCTTCACCGCATTGTAAACCACATCAACCAATCACAGTAACCTGGCTTGGCCATGCGGCATTTGAAGTAATATCGTATGGGGGAACCAATCTGCTTATTGATCCCTTTATAACGTATAATCCGGCAACTCCTGATCAACGTAAAGATCTTACTCAGTACAAACCTTCAGCTATTCTGGTAACCCATAACCATGGTGATCATCTTGGTGATGCGCTTGAGATATCGAAAAAAACGGGCGCTCCGATCATTATCACCTATGATCAGGTTGAAGAACTCAAACTTGAGAATGCCATTGGGTGCAATATTGGTGGTACAATTACTATCGGGGATGTGACCATTCATGTGGTACCTGCAACTCACGGCACTACAAAGGATGGCATCTCGTTTGGGTATGTTCTGACATTTAAAGACGGACGCAGCCTCTACCATACAGGTGATACATGGATAAACGCAGATATGGTATTCACTCAGTCGCTGTATCATCCCGATATCGTGCTGACCTGTGCGGGAGGTGGCCCCTTTACACAGGATCCGGAAACTGCTGCGTATGAAATGCGTACAATTCTGAACCCGTCAGTAATCATCCCTATGCATTATGGTACATGGCCTGTCCTTGCAACCGAAAACGATGTCGTGGAAGCATTTAAAAACGATCGGCGACTTAAGATAATGATACCTGGAGAACCAAAAACATTCTGATCAAAGATACCAGCTACCGTTCTCTTACGGTAGCTGTCCTATGATTAAATAATTAAGGAACCTGATTTAATTTCTTCGCTCTCCACCGGAGAAAATATGCCAGATATTAATGAAATCATCCCATGTCGATTGAATACCTGCCTGAAACGTGAAGTGTGAACTATACCTGTTCTTTTCCGAAACAAGTTGTTCCTCAATGCCCAGCGCTATAAAATTAAAAATGCCGATTGTATATCCGATACAAAGGGCATGTTTACTCAATGATAGTTTTTCTTTACGGTATTGACAATTCGCGAAGGATGGATTCAATAGACCATGAGCAGAAAACGTTTTCTGAATTACCGGGTCGGATATAAGCAGTAATTTTACCAACGAACTTGTCCAGTGACACTTCGGGTTGTGTAGTGAATTTAACTTGTCAACAATATTTACATCAACACCAACACAACCATAAACTTCCCAGTCGTTTGAGTTTACATAGGTGTTATTCAACCGTAAACCGGTTTTCAATCTGGGTTGAATCACTCCGGATGACAGCGCCCATCGTATATTGATACCCCATCCGGTAATTCCATTGTTTGTTGAATATAATAAGTTCATATCAACCGGTTCCGGTTCATATAAATATGCTTTTAATAAACGATGATCGGTAAACCCGATTAATCCGCTATACTGTGTATTTGATTTTTTGGTGTTGACAGAAAGATTTGTTGTCAGATCCTCAAAATCTTTCTTTATTTCACTTTTAATACCTGCCCGGTTATGCTTTTCAAAATGATATCCGTAATCATTGAGCAACCCGATGACTGCGTCAATTTCATTTCCTTTGCTTATCATGTGTTTTGTTTTTTTGTACCGTTTATAGAATTCTTTATCTGTGATTGATGTGATTATCTGTGGCGGGACTGATCCGGAATCCAGATGTACCCACTTTCCAAAATACCCTCCATATGGTTCATTGCGATGCATGGCGGCATCTTTTATTGTCAATTGCCAGTTTGCCCATAGTCTGTCAATTGACGATTGTAATAAGACGATAAAATCCGGATCACAGCTGTAACTCCATTTGTACAATAAATCAATCGGTATTGGTTCTATCAGATGATTATTAGGCGAAAGGCATTCAACCTGTTCGTAGATATGATCCATTACGTTACTCAGTAAATCGTACTCTTTTTGTATATAGAGCGTATTGTCATTTGTATCGGTTCCGGTATAGTGCTCATAACATAGTTGTGGATACAATGGATTGATAATTAAACTGCCTGGTTCATTATATTTTCTGAATAACCGTACTGCATCATACATTCCTGCATAGAAATCAAATTTCCGGAATCCGATATCAAAGAAACCAAAAAAATTACCAAAGTAGCCACTCATTTGATTCATATAATTTTTTGTTGGTACTACCTGACTTTCAATAACATCATTCTCTTCAAGTAGTGTGTACAGTTCGTTTTTACGCGATGCTTCAAATACCTGAGGAAAATTATTTTTTAAAATATCGATTATATTCTCAGGTTTATATTGTTTTAAAACTTTATATTTCGGATAAACCTTGTTATCAGGATTCAGGTATGCAAATGTAATATCTTTGTTTACAGTCTGATCATTATGCTGGGAAAGTGTCTGATTCCATTGATAGCGATCATTTGCCCTGTTTAATCCGTGAGAGACTAATTTATAGGCGAGTCGTATAGGCTCGTTATTATATAGTCCACCATCAGATAACACGGGTTGTGTTATAGTTGCAGAACATTCCCTGAAAGCATATTCCCAGATATCGATGTTCTGCAGTTCATCTTCAGAAAGATTAGCGAAGCATTGATGCGTATTAATGGTCATGACATTAAGGTGATCGAATGGAGGAAATGCAAGAGGAAATGCAGAAGATGCATAGATCAGACTTTTCAGAATTCTTATATTATCAGGATCGTTTTCTGGTGCGCTTTTTTTTAATTGAAGGAAATTCCATAGCAGGTTGAGATCTTTATAATAGTAGTTTCTGAATTCAACAGGTCTGTTTTCTACCTTGTCAACTTTGACGACAAATGCATCTTTTGATCTGGGAATGTTCAGTTCTCCAAGTTTCTCGCATATCGGATCGTTTCGGTTAACTGTGAGTGCTAAAACAAGGTCCATCACATTTGCGTTCATCGATTTTGTCTGCAATTTATAAAATGCAGAATCAAGGACTGCATCAGCGATCGAGTTCATTCTGCTTCTATTGAAAAGTCCTCGTGAATCGGTACACTCTTTAAAATAGTCTATACCAATAGGTATCCAGGCTTTGTAAAAAAAACTTGACGTATCGACAGGACTTATTGTATCAGCAAGCGAAAATACGGTAAGTAATGCATTAATTGCACCGGCAGATGCCCCGGTTACTATTTTTACATCAATTTTATCCCTGTTTAGTTTAAGCCATTCAACAGAATAATAATGATATCCTGCCTGATAGGAACCCAAAGAAACTGCTCCGCTGGAGATCAGTGCTAATGGTATACGGCGGTGTGTTTGCATAGTGTCATCCGGTGCAGATTGACTATACGTTATGCAAACAATAATTAATATTATCAGCGTTATGCTGGAATTCCTCTGCATAATGTTCCCGCTATGTTTACTAACAGGTGATCAGATCAAGTAAACTTGGTCCTGAAAAATAGTAACATTCAAACAGAATGAGATTATTAACTGCTATCAACGCTCGCTAAAGGGTACAGGAATCAAAATTG
>Ga0123334_1007161_pt1 | contig 10051 bp, 8 predicted proteins | sample BiotimSIPDNA_FD_89706 | JGI IMG/M metagenome (GOLD analysis project Ga0123334, IMG submission 89706) | Anaerobic biogas reactor microbial communites from Washington, USA - Biogas_R1 time_0 SIP DNA | ecosystem: Engineered > Bioreactor > Anaerobic > Unclassified | place: Washington, USA | collected... | reverse complement strand
TTCATAGACTATTTTGCCCTTTTTATCAAAATAATATCGAAGAGCTTCTCCAATTGCTCTCTTTTCTTGCAAATAATCAATTTCCTCAGAAGCCAATCCTCTACGGTTAGCCATTTCCATAGCCGAGCCTATACCATGCAGGAGAATATCACTGTTCTTTATGGCTTGAACTACGGCCTTAATATGTACATCATTTTTCAATAACTCCACCGTACTCTCCTCCAGGTTATCAGGAATATGTAAAAGACGATATTGGGCACCAATAGCTCCCGCAATCCGGGCGGCTATCACCCCGGCCTGCTGTTCCATTTCCTCTCCCAGCCCACCGCGGGCCGGTACTACCAGAACATCTCTAGCATTGATGCCGTCGCCAAAAGCTGTAGCCATTTCCGCCAAAGTACTTCCCCCGGTTACCGCTACCGTACAAGCAGGATACAAGTTTCTCTGGAGAAAGCGGGCGGCTGCTCGGCCTAAATCCCGTTTAGCCAAATAATCATCCTGCGAATCCCCAGGAACAATAATAACTTCTCTGAGATTAAACATTTGTTTAATTCTTTCAGCTAAAGTTTGTGTATCAAAAATATAGGGTATTAGTTCATCTATATCACCTAATAGTTCTTCACCATATGCCGTCAGATAGATGCCTGCAGCAGTAAAATAAACCGCTCCCCTTGATCTCAGCAGTTCCATCTCACTTCTTACCATTCTCTCACTAAGCCCCAGCTCTTTACCCAATTGTCTTCTTCCCACTGGTTGGTGGTGAAGTATCTGTCGTAACAAACGATACCTTGTTTCCATAATCTCCAGGCTTTCCGGAGCAAAACGCTGTATGATGGTAAAAAATCTATCCATAATCTATCCTTTTCCAAGTTTATTCCGGGACTCAATTTAATATTAGGGACAAAATTGTCCCATCACGTACAAATTATTTTGGGAAATATTCTTTTTTAATATTATATCATAATAGGATAAAATGATGCACATTTGAAAAAACCTACCTGTTGCAAAGGCTTTCCGAATTTTCCAAAATAAAGCTAGCCAAAGCAGAATTCTATTGTAAAATAATTAATAGGGTAATCTAAGGGGGAATATTAAATTGAAAGATATTGATTTTCAGAACCTGGTGATTGAACAATTATCGCAAATAAACGGCCGGTTGGATAAACTGGATGAGGGACAGGCTAAACTTGAAACTGGTCAGGCTAAACTTGAAGCTGGTCAAGCTAAACTTGAAACCCAGGTAACTAAACTCGAAACCCAGGTAACTAAACTTGAAACCCAGGTAACTAAACTTGAAACCCAGGTAAAAAAAGTACAAAAAGATGTTAACATTATCAAGCGGGATTTAAAAGGTGTTTGGTCTGATATTGGCCGTCTGGATAAGCGTTTAACTTCTCAAGAAAACGAGATTGACTCTCTAAGACGGTAAAGCTTATTCCTCCAATTCGCGCTCATAGTAAGAGCCTAAAGAATTTAGGTTAACTCCACTGCAAAAACCCCCTTTTGTTACATAAATAAACAAGCGAGCGCAGCCCGACACTCAGTATTTTACCGGCTGGGTATACCTGCTTACCGGTGCATTTGCCATAATTAAAATTAATCCTCCGAGTACCGGTTCGTTATTAATGAAAGGAAGTTACGAAGATGGAACTTGATCAATGCCTGAATTTTGTTCTCACCAAGGCTCAACAATCTGTTCATCAACTTTTTAAAGCTGAGCTAATACCCCACGGGGTAACCCCTGGACAGTATTCCGTTCTCAAGTGCCTTTGGAAAGATAACGGTCAAACCGTAAAGCAACTGGCAGAACACCTCTACCTGGACAGTTCAACCGTCACCGGTATTCTCGACCGTATGGAACAAAAAGGACTGATCAAGAAAAAAGCCGATCCTAAAGACCGGCGAGCCTTGCAAGTCTTACTGACGGAAAAGGGTCAGGCCCTCGAAGAACCTTTAAGCCAGGCCATCCTTAATGCTAACAAAAAAGCCGTGCAACAAATGAATGACAAAGAATACGAATCTCTTAAAGAACTTCTACATAAACTAAGCCCCGGCAACTAGTCCGGGGCTTTTTGTCGAATTAATAAAAATGATTGGTATACAAACTAATGGTTGACAACATATATTTCTGGTTTTACAATGCATACAAAGGCAGACCTTGGTTTAGAGTAAGTCATTCGAACCTTGGCTTATTCAAAAATGAAAGGAGTTTGATTTTAATGGATTTCAAATTGAGTGAAGAACAAGAATTAATCAGGGAAAACATAAGAGAGTTAGTCAAAAAGTACCTAGACCCCATTGCGGTAGAAATCGATGAGTCCAGTCGCTACCCGGCTGAAGTTATTGAGCAATTGGCAGCAGGCGGATGGATGGGGATGCCTTATCCGGTTGAGTATGGCGGAGCCGGTTTGGATTATGTCACTTATGCCATGGTTATCGAAGAAATATCCCGTTCCTGTGCGGCTACCGGTTTTACCGTATCCTGTCACACCTCCCTGGCCAGCGGTCCCATATTCAATTTTGGGAATGAAGAACAGAAGCAAAAATACCTGGTTCCCCTGGCCAAAGGTCAGCACATCGGTGCTTTTGCGGTGACTGAACCGGGAGCAGGCACTGATGTCGGAGCAGCTACAACCACTGCCACTTTGGACGGTGATAGCTATGTGCTCAACGGAGTCAAAACCTTTACTTCCAACGGCCCAGTTGCTGATACTTTTGTAGTTTTTGCCTTTACTGACAAATCCCTAGGAGGCAAAGGAATGAGCGCCTTTATTATCTCCAAGGATAATCCCGGTCTTAAAGTAGGACAACATTTTTATAAAATGGGCATAAGAGCTTCCCAGACTTCGGAGATTATTTTAAAAGACTGCCGGGTTCCCCGGGAAGATCTGCTGGGCAAAGAAGGGCAGGGGTTGCAGATAGCCATGTCCTCTTTTGACCATGGCCGTATCGGGATTGCTGCCCAGGCCGTTGGTATTACCCAGGCTGCTCTGGACGAGTCCATAAGCTATTCCAAGCAGCGCATTCAGTTTGGCAAACCCATATCCAAAAACCAGGCCATTCAGTGGATGATTGCCGATATGGCTACCGATATTGCCGCCGCGCGTTTCCTCTATTCCTATGCCGCTTTCTTAAAAGACCAGAAACAACCTTTCACCAAGGAAGCTGCCATGGCCAAGGTTTTCGCTGCGGAAATGTCTACTCGTCATACTTCCAAAGCGGTGCAGATCCACGGAGGCTACGGTTATATTAAAGGTCAGAAAGTTGAGCGCTTGATGCGCGATGCCAAAATTACCGAAATATACGAGGGTACCTCAGAAGCCCAACGTATGGTTATAGCAGGAAATCTTTTGCGCTAAGCCTTAGCTTATGAGCCTGGTATCAAGAAACGAGGTGTTTTGATGCCCCGAATTATTGCTTGTTATAAATGGGTGGTTGACGAAGCTTATATAAGAACCGACAGCTCGCCAGAGCTGGATTTGGAATATGCCGATAAGAAAATGAGCGACTATGACCGCAATGCCATTGAAGAAGCCATGCAGCTCTATGAAAAATATGGTGGCAGCGTGGCAGCCATTACCGTAGGTCATCCTGACGATACCAAGGGAGTTAAGGATGCCCTCTCCCGCGGCCCGGAAAAGGCCTATTTTATTAATGACCCCTCTTTTGAGAATTTGGAGCCGGCGCAAACCGCAGTTATTTTAGCTGATGTCATCACTGCAAAAACAGAATATGACCTGATCATCTGCGGAGAGGGATCGAGCGACCTTTATGCCCAGCAAGTAGGCCCGCGCCTGGCTGAACTTCTCGATATTCCATGCGTTACCATGGTAAGCAAGATAGATTTGGCAGGGGAGCAGCTCATTGCCGAGCGCAAAGTAGATGACGGTATCGAAACTGTTTCGCTAAGCCTGCCTGCTCTTTTAACGGTATTGCCCGATATTAATTCTCCGCGAATACCCGGACTTAGAGATACCCTGGCGGCTTCCAAAAAGCCAGTAATCGAAACCGCTAAAGATGAACTATCCGGAAATTTTGCCCCTTGCCTGCAAGTCTTGGCCAGTTTTAAAGCCAATATGGAACGGAACGGGCAGAAACTAAGCGATGAAGCCGCAGATATCGCACTTCTGCTGGATACTCTTCAAAGCAAGGGAATAATTGCTCGGGGGGTGAAATAGATGGCGGGGATTTGGATTTTTGCTGAAGACTACGAACATAATCTCGAACTGATACAGGGGGGAAAGGAACTGGCCCAAAAGCTGTCCAGTAAAATCGTGGTTATCCTTCCCCATAATTCTGGGAATGATGAAAAAGCCCATGACTGTATTGCCCGTGGTGCCAATGAGGTACTCTATCTCCCTCCCCTGGCCAAAAATGAGGATTTTATGGCTTGTATTCCGCTAATAGTGGCCGAAGTTTTACAGGAAAAACCTGATATTTTCCTTATCGGTTCTTCTTTACGTGGAAAAGAGCTGGCAGCCCGTATTGCCGCCCGTTTAAACACCGGTTTGTGCAGTGACTGTATTTCTCTAGAACTAAGTGCTGACGACCAGAGTTTGATAATGGAGCGGCTTATCTTTGGTGGTGCAGCGGTGCAAAGGGTTTCGATACCCACCCGCCCCCAGATGGCCACCATTCCTCCCCGTCTCTTCAGCCCTGCTGCTGTGCAGGAGGGAAGAACAGGTAACATACGGGAACTGCCGCCTGCGCCTCCGTCAAAAGTAAAGATTCTGGGGAAAAAGACCCGAACCCATGAAGCTGCTGCCCTTACTGAGGCTAGAATCCTGGTCTGCGTGGGCCGGGGAGTGGAAAAGGAAGAAGACCTCGCCCTCGTGCGGGAACTGGCTGATTTACTGGGGGCAGAAATAGGCTGTACCCGCCCTATTTCCGATGAAATGCATTGGCTGCCGGAAGAATGCTGTATAGGTCTTTCGGGAATACAGGTTAAGCCGGAGCTTTATATCGGCATCGGTGTTTCCGGTCAGATTCAGCATATTACCGGTATCCGTGATGCCCGCATCATCTGTTCCATAAACAATGATGAAAACGCTCCCATATCTGCTGTCTCCGACTATGCTATTCAAGGAGACCTGTATAAAGTTCTTCCCCTAATGATTGAAGGACTGAAGAAGTCAAAATAATAGAACGAAAAAAGAGTGCTTCCTGTCCCATTAAAGGGAGAAGAAGCACTCTTTTTCTCTTCCCACTAAAACCTTTTGCGTGCAGTGGTAGCCGGGATGCCCATTTCCTGACGGTATTTGGTCACGGTTCGGCGGGAAATACGATAACCCCGTTTCTTCAGGAGCTTGGCAATAGCTTCATCACTCAAGGGCTTTAAGCTATCTTCCTCGGCAATAATCTCCTCTACCTTGCGTTTAATACTCTTGCTGGAAACCTTCTCTCCACCATAACAAGACTCTAAACCAGTCCCAAAAAAATACTTCAATTCAAATAGGCCCTGTGGGGTTTGAATATACTTGTTGGTAGTGGCGCGGCTGACCGTTGATTCATGCACATCAACTATTGTTGCCACTTGCCGGAGATTAAGCGGTTTTAAACACTCGATGCCTTTGTCCAGGAATTCGCTTTGAATATCAACAATACAACGGGCTACTTTATACAGAGTCATACGCCTCTGTTCTATACTGCGGATAAGCCATATCGCCGAACCCATTTTATCCTCCAGATATTTTTTGGTATCCTGGGGAAAAGAATCAGGTTGACGCAGGATGTTTTCATAGAGATGATTGACCATCAAACGGGGAAAGTGAAAGTCATTAACAATTACTATGTACTCACCCTCTACTTTTTCCACAAATACATCGGGAATTATATATTTGATTTCATCAATATTGCTGTATTGCAATCCGGGCCGAGGATCCAGGGTGCGGATTAAATCTGATATTTTCTGAACCTGGTGAACCGGAACCGAAAGGGCCTGAGCTATTTTATTTAACCTGCCCCGGGCTAGGTCATCCATGTGCTGTTCTATAATTACCCGGGCCAGAAAACTCTCCTTGCCATAATGCTTGAGTTGCAGCAGAAGACATTCCGGCAGGTCCCGAGCCCCAACGCCGTGGGGATGAAAAGAATGAACCAGCTCCAGAACTTCCTCTACCTGTTCCAGTCTCACCTCCAAATGAGATGCCAGTTCCTTCAAATCTATACCCAGGTAGCCATTGCTATCAATACTGCCAATTAAGTAGTTCCCAATATTCAACTCATCCCGGTCCTTGCAGCTCAAGCGCAGTTGGAATTCAAGGTGTTCGTAAAGACTCGGTCGCCGGGCAAAAAAGTTTTCAAAGGACTTCTCTGGTTCTGCTTCTCTGCTTGAAAAGCCGATATCCCGGTCGTTATAGTATTCAAGCCAATCTTCTAATTTGCTATCGCTGTTATCAGCAGCCTCCTTTTCGTAGTCCACATTTTCTTCAGACTCTTTCTCCTCCAAAAAAGGGTTCTCTTCCAACTCTCTTTGAATATACTCATTTAATTCCAGGGTGGACATCTGTAAAATAGCGATAGCCTGACGCAATTCAGGCGTCATCAGTAGCTTTTGTTGCTGCTGAATAGAAATGTCCTGGACTAATTTCATGTCTTGTCTCCCCTTATATCTCTCTAGCTCTATATTCTATCTATTCTATAGTTAAATATCATTCTCCCCTGAAAAAGCCCCATCCTAATGCCTGATTCGGAACGACACGGGGGTCGTTCCCTACACACCCTTCGGCGCTATTAAATGTGCTGAGCGGTGTATTTATGCACGCTAATGCATATTTATAACTTTTTGCAGTGGCATCAATTATGAAAAATATTCTCCACCAACTGGATAATATCCTGCCTTTCCTGCACAATAATAGCTTTACAAAGATGGAAGTTTTAGTCTTCCTGCAGTATCTCCTCTATCGTTTCCTCCAGTTTTCGCATCCGATAGGCCACTCCGGACTTACTCAAGGGCGGATCTAATAAAGCTCCCAATTCCTTCAAACTGGCATCGGTATAGCTCATCCTCATTTCCGCCAAATCCCGCAAATTTCCCGGGAGGATTTCTAAGCCTTGCTCTTCCAGCAATCTCCTAATCAATTCAATTTGCCGCAGCGAGGCATCAATGGTTTTGCTCAGATTGGCTGTTTCACAATTGACCTGCCGGTTGACATTATTGCGTACAGATTTGATAATGCGAACATTTTCAAAATTCAGTAAGGCTCTGCTCGCCTCCACCACTCGTAAAAAATCTACGATTTTTTCACTTTCTTTGAGATAGACGACCAAATAGTTTTTTCTCTCCACCAGCCCAGGTTCCAGGGCAAATTTATCGAGCATTTTCTGCACAGCCAGAGCCATGCGGTTATCATTTAAGAGCAATTCCAAATGGTATTCTCCTTCGGGACGATTAATGGAACCACGACTTAAGAATACCCCCCGTAAATAAGCCCGCTTGCAGCATGTCCGACCAAGCAGCGAGCGGTTAAGCACGGGAGTTGTTTCCTTTTCCCGGAGCAGAAGAATCTCTTCCAACTCTTTATTCAGGGCTTCATCTCCTCCGTTCAGGAGTACATTAACTTCATATATCCGTTTCCTCTTAAATCTCTTTTGTTCTAATGCCTTAAACGTCGATGGTATTTGATAATTCTCTTTGAGCAGAGTAATGATTTTCCTGGCAGTAGCTGCGTTATCTGCTTGCACTCGCAGAACCCGCCGGCCATCTTCGTCTACCGCAGTATCTCCGCTGATGGCCAGCAATGCTGCCAGCTCTGCTTTGCGGCAACATTCCTTCTCCGGAATAATCCGGGCCAGTTCATTTCTAACATCACTGGAAAAACTCATAGCTGCTCCTTTTTCCCGATTACGGCTCCGCTACAAAACGCCTTTTGTTGCATAATGATTGTATAGATATACAAGCTTTACCGCATCATAGGTTCATAATAACCTGAGCCAATTTCTCCGAGTCATGCCAGGCCAGATCAGAATCAGAAACCAGGTCCGCCTCAATAAGCTTGATACCTATAGCCTCCATTTCCGGACGATTAGAAAGCACCGGAACCGCTTGCTCCCCACGATATCTTTTCAATATCCCTTCATCAATAACCCCATTGTTGACGATTATGTATTCAACAGCGGACTCCGGCAGGTATCTCATTATCACCTGCAGATGATCGGCAGCAGTAAAACTATCGGTCTCCCCGTGCTCAGTCATGATATTGCTGACATAGACCTTCCGGGCTTTGGATCTTGCCAGGGCAGAGCCTATCCCTTCTACCAGGAGATTAGGGATAATACTGCTATATAGACTGCCGGGTCCTAGAACTATTATGTCAGCCTCCATAATGGCTTCCAGAGCATCCGGTACCGGCAGGCATTTTTCCGGTACCAAAAATAAACTCTCGATTTCTCCCCCATAGTTCCTAATGGATGTCTCACCATATATCAACATCCCGTCTTTCATACGAGCTCCCAGGGCCACATGTTCCAGAGTGGCTGGCAATACCCGGCCACGAACCTTCAGTATCTTGCTCACTTCCTGTATAGCCGAGACAAAATCCCCCGCTATTTCAGTCAGGGCAACCAGCAGCAGATTACCAAGATTATGGCCGTTTAAGCTTCCCTCATGGTCAAAACGATGCTGAAATACCTTGTCCATTAGTGTCTCTGTCTCCGCCAGGGCCACCAGGCAATTTCGAATATCCCCCGGTGGCAGGACTCCCATCTCTGCTCGCAGGCGCCCGGAACTCCCTCCATCATCGCTAACCGTTACCACTGCCGTCAGGTGGGAAGTGTAGTTTTTTAATCCTTTTAACAAAACAGAGAGTCCTGTCCCCCCACCTATAACCACTACTTTTGCTTCCTTATCAACTACTGTCATTTATTCCTCCGTTTTGTGTTTTGCAATATCTCTATGCCTGACGATTACGTTATATCCCATCTTCTCCAGCTGTTTTCCGGTATAATCCGCTAAAACCACCGAGCGGTGCTGTCCACCCGTACAACCAATAGCAAGGGCCAGATTGGTTTTGCCCTCTTTAATATAATATGGAATAAGGTATTTTAAGAGGTTTAAAAAACGCCGCGTAAAGGATTTGGTAACCGATGATTCCAGTACATAATCTATTACCATGGAATCTTTTCCTGTCATAGTTCGCATAAGCGGGTCATAAAAGGGATTGGGTAAAAAACGGACATCAATTACCAGATCGGAATCCATAGGCAGGCCCAGTTTATAACCAAAAGAAACTATGCTGGCAGAAAAACGAAGCGTTTCATCCTCACTATAGCGAAGATCCAATTTCTCCTTAAGTTCCCGCGGGCTGAGATTGGAGGTGTCAATCAAGAAGTGCGCTTTTCCTCTCAGTTCCTGCAGTATTCTTCTTTCCTCTTGAATGGCCTCCAGCAGCCGGGAGGAACTGCCCAGGGGATGGCGGCGGCGGGACTCTTTGAAACGTCTAACCAGAACCTCATCCGAAGCTTCCAGGAAAATAATCTGGTAGTTAATTTGGCTATCTTCCAGTTCCTCAAGTACCAAAGACAAATCCGGGAAGAAATCCCCTCCCCGAACATCGATAACCAGGGCCACCTTTTTTATGCCTTCGGATTGCATGCTCAACTCGATAAACTTAAACATTAACGCCGGAGGAAGATTATCTACACAGTAATAGCCAATGTCTTCCAGGCAGTTTATGGCCTGGGTTTTTCCAGCTCCAGATAAACCGGTAATTATGAGTATCTGTAGTTCTTCATTTTTTTCCCCCATTGTGTATAACCTCCCCCTGCTTCCAGGTTTGCCACTCTCTCCGGGTCAATCTTCAGATGTTCAAGTACCTGGGCACCATAATCCAGCTCCCCCACTGTTTCTTCAAAATGGGAATCGCTGTTTACTATAAAGCAAACCCCCACCCGTTCTGCTTCCATTATATCAGAAATATCGGGATGCTCATGAGCACAATTTATTTCAAACAAGACCTCTTTCTGGGCACAAGCCTCGGCTATTTCCCGGACATCCACCGTAAAAAAAAGACCGGGATGAGCCAAAATGTCTAAATCCGGGTTTTGGTAAATG
>Ga0123334_1007157_pt1 | contig 10052 bp, 9 predicted proteins | sample BiotimSIPDNA_FD_89706 | JGI IMG/M metagenome (GOLD analysis project Ga0123334, IMG submission 89706) | Anaerobic biogas reactor microbial communites from Washington, USA - Biogas_R1 time_0 SIP DNA | ecosystem: Engineered > Bioreactor > Anaerobic > Unclassified | place: Washington, USA | collected... | reverse complement strand
GTTTTTGAAAACATTAAAAGAGATTAATTGAAGCTAAAATCTCTATTTCTAAAAAAGCAAAGCTTTTGCTTCTTTTTGTCGTATCTTTTTGCAAAAATTTATAAGATAATAGTTGTATGAAAAACGCTTATCAAGCTTTGAAAAAAATCATCGATGAAGCTCAACAAATCGTCGTCTTTACTGGCGCAGGCATTTCTGTTCCTAGCGGCATTCCCGACTTTAGAAGCGACGAGGGCATTTATCAACATAATAGTGATAGTAAATATTCTCCAGAAGAAATAGTATCGAATTCTTTTTTTAAAGCTCATCCTGAGGAATTTTATAAGTTTTATAAAGAGAAAATGTGTTACCCCAATGCGCAAGCGAATGCGGTCCATAAATATTTCGCAGATTTAGAAAAGAAGGGTAAAAACGTTATTGTCATTACACAAAATATTGATGGTCTTCATCAAAGTGCTGGAAATAAAACTGTTTATGAATTGCATGGAAATATTCATCATAATTTCTGCACCAAGTGTGAACGATTTTTTGGTCTTGATTACGTCTTAAATGCAACTGGTGCTCCCCACTGTGATAAGTGCGGTGCACTTGTAAAGCCCGACGTTGTTTTGTATGAGGAACCTTTAAATCCCGACATAATCAATCGGACGATTTCGGCAATTATGACGTGTGATGTTTTGCTAGTGGTCGGCACTTCGTTGAAGGTTTATCCCGCCGCTGGGTTTTTAAGATATTTCAAAGGCCGTTACTTAGTGGTTATTAATAAAGAAAGCACTTCTTTTGACAACATGTGTGATCTCGTTTTAAATGAAGATGTCATTCAAGTAATTGATAACTTAAAAACATGAAAACAATAATCTTTGATCTCGACGGAACTATCCTTGATACTTTGCCGGACCTAAAAACTGCAGTTAATTTTGCTTTGGCGCAATATGAACTACCACCTGTATCTTTAGAATATGTAAGAAAAGCGGTTGGAAATGGTACCCGAATGCTAGTTAGAAGATGCATACCTAAAGGTACGCCAGAAACTTTATACAATGAAATATTTGAAACATTTAGAGTTTATTATGCCGCGCATGCTTTTGAAGAAACTAAACCTTATCCAGGCATAAAAGAAGTTTTAATTAGATTAAAAGCTGACCACCAACTCGCAGTTATTTCTAATAAAGACAACGACCTAGCCAAACGAATAATTACTCGTTTCTTCCCTTATTTATTTGATATCGTTCAAGGTTCATATTTAGATAAACCAAAAAAACCTCATCCGTATTTAATTGAAAAAGTATTAAGAGAAAACAATATCAAACGTGAAGAATGTTTATTTATCGGTGATTCTGAAGTCGATAAAGAAACCGCCACAAATGCTAAAATTAAATTTAAACTTGTCAATTATGGCTATCGCACTAAAGAAGAATTATTAAATACGTGTCCAAAAGACACGAGCATTGATTCTATTCCTGCGCTGTTTGCAGAAATCATCGAATGGAAAAATTAAAGTTCTTCTAGGCGATTTTCCACGAATTTTTCAATTTCATCACGTGGTTGATTATAGGTAAAAGATAGCTCATCCATTAACATATTGTGGGCGTAATTAAGCATATCAAAATCGACGGGACCAAGTTTGATCTCGTCGTTTTCTTCTCCACCAATTTGGTAATAGTGCTGTAACTGTCTATATAGATAGGCAATTTCTTTTACACTACCAGAAGATAACTTTCGTTTATACTCATCACGTCTTTTTTTAGTGTTGGCATTAAACTCTTTTTCAATTGTTTTGACATAGCACAGTAACTCATCCGCTTCTTCAACTGACATAATTGCACGGATGATACTATCCGCAGAAGCTTTTGGAACATAAATAGTTTCGCCATTATTTTTATTGATACGTAACATAAAATATTCGCGACCATTCATTTTCTTCATCGAAAAAATAGTTGCCAATCCTTCGCGGAAATGGATTACTGAATCATTAATTTTGAAATCTCTCATAGCATATATATTATGCCATTTTTTTAACCATATTGTAAGCAATGTTCACTTTTGTTATTGATTAAACGAAGATTTCAAAGGACAAGTGCGATTAAAAACTAGATTATTACTAGAAGATTCTTTATCTGTGCAAAAATAACCATTTCTAATGAATTGGAAACGATCTAATGGTTTGGTGTCCTTTAGTGAGGCTTCGACAAAACCTTTGCAAATAATCCAAGAATTTGGATTAAGTCTTTCAATAAATGACTTATCTTTAGTTTCCTCGGTTTCGTCAAAGACGAGTGGTTCAAATAAATTAAAGGTTGCTGGTAAGGCGGTCGAAACTTCGACAAAATGAATCGTACCGTTAGGTTTGCGCGCATCAAAGCCAGAGCCGGATTTTGTTTGTGGATCATAGGTGCAGTGGACTTCAATAATATTGCCATTATCATCTTTGACCACACTATTGGCTTTGATGAAATAAGCGTGCATTAAGCGCACTTCATCACCTAAAGAAAGTCTTTTCCATTTACGGTTTGGTTTTACTTCAACAAAGTCATCTTGTTCAACGTATAAATATTTGCCAAAAGCAATTTCTCTAGTGCCAAGCGCTTCATTTTCCATATTGTTATGTGCTTCTAAATATTCGATTTGGCCTTCAGGATAGTTATCAATCACAACTTTTAATGGATGAACAATGGCCATTGGACGCGGTGCTTTTAATTTTTGATCTTCTCTTAAGAAAGTATCTAAATTATCAGCGTCTGTAGTGCTGTTAATTCTTGATAAACCAGTATATACAATAAAATTTCTAATCGCTTCTGGAGTGAAGCCTCTTCTTTTTAAGCCGACTAAAGTTGGCATACGAGGATCATCATAGCCAGTGACATAATTACCTTCCACTAATTGACGAAGATAACGCTTGCTCATCACGGTATTAGTGATATTTAATCTCCCCCATTCATATTGATGTGGGACGTGTTCCATTTCACATTGTTCAATGAACCAATCATATAAAACCCGATGGTTTTCATATTCAATTGAACATAAAGAATGCGTAATGCCTTCAAAAGCATCTTGTAATGGGTGAGCAAAATCATACATTGGGTAAATACACCACTTTGTGCCTTGACGATGATGCGGGACGTGTAAAATTCGATACATAACTGGGTCGCGCATATTGATGTTTGGCGAAGCCATATCGATTTTTGCTCTTAAAGTTTTTGCCCCATTAGGATATTCTCCCGCACGCATTTCTTCAAACAGCTTTAAGTTTTCCTCAATCGAACGATTGCGATAAGGGGAATCTTTACCTGGTTCAGTTAAAGTGCCGCGATAGGCGGTAATTTCTTCGATGGATAAATCATCGACATACGCCAAGCCCTTCTTAATAAGAAAAATGGCTTTTTCGTAAGTTTTTTCAAAATAATCGCTACCGAAGTAAATGTTTTTTGGCTCATAACCAAGCCATCTAATATCTTTGATAATTGCATCGACATACTCGGCATCTTCATTAACAGGGTTGGTGTCATCAAAACGCAAATTGGTATAACCACCAAAAGCGCTAGCAAGTTCGAAATCATTAACAATCGCCCGGCCATGACCGATGTGTAAATAAGCATTTGGTTCAGGAGGAAAACGGGTCACTATTTCCGTAACACGACCTTCTTCCAAATCTTTTTTCATGATTGTTTTAATAAAATTATTAATTTCTTCCATAACGAGCCCTCGTGATTATTTTACTAGTTAATTGTCAATCTTCAATCAAAAGAAAGCTCATTATACAAAAAAGAGCTCGATAGTCTTAAAATTTTAATATTTAGTTAATGGATAGATAACATCATACTCATCGCAAAAACAATCGCTAATCCAACATTAATAAAATAATGATGCTTTTGAATTTTTGGTGTTTGATAGAATAAGCAAATTATCAAATAACGATAGGCAAAATATATGATGCTAGTGATGACACTTAAAAACCATTGTGAGCTATATAAGCCTACGTTAAGCATGGCGGATATTTCTACGATTGCACTAGCGTATATAATGAAATCTAAAGCGGGTTTTCTTGTTGCTGGTTTACCAGCATTTTCGCCGCTTGGATCATTTTCTAAAATGACATATGCTCCAAAAGCAGAAAAAATTACTGCATTGACCGCATAAGAAACATAAGCAACGAGGAATGGATAGCCAGGAATTTGAAAGTCGAACTTAAAATCTGATGGATCAAGAACGTAGGAAAAGGAGAAAGTTTGTATTCCCCCATTGACACCAATTAAGCTTGGAGAAAGTAAAATAAATGTGCTTGAAAAAAGGCTTGAATTAGAATCTACTATTTTTCCAATCGTCACGCTTGAAAATAAAGTCATGAAAACTTGCGCGCAAAAAATAAGCACGACCGCAGAAAGAATTGAATTAGTCAAAGAAACAAAGAAACAGGATTGGAAATATAAACCCGCTAAGCCAGCTAAGCCAATTAAATAGGTAACAAAGAGCAACAAAGGATTAAATATCAACCGATAAACCAGTTGATAACCAGTCACATATTGTCCATGATTTGAATCATAGAATGTAGTGTAAATATATTTGGTTTCTGGAGTGAAAGCATATGCAATAGTTACAATCAAAAAGCCAATTACAAAGACGGTTGTATAGACTGCTAAAAGTGTAACTAAACCAGTGTACAGACGTGTATTTTTAAGTTTTTTAGGTCCGAATGGTAATTGATAATAAGTGTCACAACTTTGCAGCTTAAAACGATAAGAGTAAACGAAGAAAGGCAGTACTACTGCGAATATACTCATTGGAATGCTAAGATAAACAAAATCAAAAATATGCTTAGAGTAATACCTTTGTGGGAAGAAATCAATGGTTGCACAATAGATGACAAACAAAATCAAAGATACTAGGGAAAAAACTGCAATGACTGGTAGCCATTCTTTTAGAACTAATCTTTTTATATATTTGACTAACATGATGATTTCTCCTTCTCAGCAGTCATCATCTGCAACATGACGATTTCATTGGCGTCTATACTAATTGTTTCTAATAAAGTTGGTTCCAAACTTTCTAAAAGTTTTTCCACTGTTGCTATTGGCATTTTAGTATCAAGAACAAATGTATCAATCGAGCCGACTTTTCGGAAAGATACTACTTCTAAACCAAGTTTAAGAAGTGTGTTTGCATCACATGGCTTACTAAAAATAGCTTGGAATTTAATAAATGTTTCACCTAAGTGTTCTAAGGTGTTATTACTTTGTAAACGACCGTCGTGAATAACGATGAACTTATCTACTAGCTTTTCCAAGGCATAAACGTTATGAGTAGATATAACAATCGTTTTGTTTTGTTTGTCATAGATATTTAATAATTCATACTTAATTTTTTCCATGACTAGCGGGTCAAGGCCATCAAAAGCTTCATCAAGCAACAAAATATCACACTTTATTGAAAGGGCTAAAACAATGAAAACTTGACGGCGCATACCCTTAGAAAAGGTATTTACTGACTTATCAGTTGGTAAATCAAATTTAGCAATTAAATCCCAAAATTTAGCCGTATCAATCTCGTAAAAAGTCGCATAAAACTCAAGAGTTGTTTGAATATCACTTCTACCTGGAACGCTAGGATCATCGGGAAGAAAGAAAATCTTTTCTTTAGCCTGCCTTGTTGTCGGTAAAAAGGAATCGATTAAAATAGCTCCCTCATCAACATATTCAACACCACTAATAAGACGAAACAATGTTGATTTACCAGCACCGTTTTGTCCTACTAGGCCGATTAAACCTTTATCGATTATTAAGCTCAGATTAGAAATAGCTTCCTTACCACCAAATCTTTTGGTGGCGCCAATGATTTCAATCATGCTAGTCCTCCCATTTTTCCAAGGCATCTAGGATAGCTTCCTTATCAAAGCCTGCCTTTATAATGTCACTTAACATATGATTTAGTATACTTTTCTTTTCATCGTTTTGTTGCTGCGCGTTAACCTTGTTACCTTTACCAACAATTGGAGTAATGAATCCTTCTTCAATCAATAAGGAAAAGGCTTTTTGCACGGTGTTTGGATTAACTCCATACTGCAAAGAAACTTCACGGACTGACGGTAAATATTCACCTGGCTTAATGGCGCCTAATTTTATCAGTCTTTGATAGTATTTTTTGATTTGGATAAAAATTGGAACATTTGCAACTAATTTCATCTATGGTATAAGTGTATTATCTGTATTAGTTGCTTGTCAATCAAATCTAATGTTTAGCGTCCTAGTTTCAATGTTCCTGAAGGTTACTTAAATACTATTTTATTAACATTACATACTTAAAATATCGTACTACCGGTAAATAGTGACAAATAAAAATTATAAAAAGAATTTTACTAATTATTTAGAACGTAATAATATAAAGAATTCTTAAACAGCCGACTTATCGAAAATATAAATACCCCCGATATTCATCGCGATAGACTTTCCTTGAATCTTGATTGTATGACTGCCAGAGGTAAAGTTTGTTTCTGCTAGTAATATGGGGAAGTAATTCATTCTAGAACCGCACTTACCCATGCCTGCATCGTGGAAAGAAATATCTCTAATTGTTATGTTATTGCCATCGAGTTGTAAGCCAATTGCATTAGCAATTTTGTTGCTTGTGGAACTATCGTCTTTGCCTAAATATGCTACAACTTGACCGGTAAATGTTTTATTAGCATTAAACGTATAACTTACAGAATGACTAGAAGAACTCAAGGTAAAATATTTATCTGGATGATTGCGTTCAGAAGTATCGGTTTTGATTGAAATGCCTGAAGGAGATAAAGACTCGGCTCTTGCGATAATTTGTCCACTATCATTATTGGTGGCCTTAGGCCCTTCCGTTAAGTTATCGATGACCGCATCTAAAACTTCTCTAGTTAAACCAATTGATAATAAAACGTTATAAACCTTATTCTTAAATGTTTTGCCTGCAAGTGAATTAATAAATGCAATATAAACTTGAATGTTGTCTTGCCCAGCACTTGGTCCAATGCCTCTTCTTTCGCCGATTTTTCCAAAGTTGGAGAATAAGTAATCTTTATAAATATCGTTCATAGGAACGCCTAACAAACCTAATGTAAGAATAGTGAGCATACCAGTTCTATCAGTACCGATACGACAGTGGTATGAAATTGGTAAATTAGCTGGGTTAGCAATAAGTTTGAAGAAATTTTTCACACTTTCTGCATTTCTAGTGAAATGGTTTAAACTATTGGTGCCAACTTTGTCATAATCCATATAGAAGTTTTTGACGGTGGTACCATTGATATTTAATGTGTAACTATCGTCATTTGATACATTGACCTCAGTTTTTACTTTAAGTTGTTGAAGCATGACTTTTTTACCATCTTCAGTGATGTTGGCTCCTTTTAAGTCATAGTTTTTTCCACTAGTACGGAACAATAAACCTTGTTTAACCACCCCGCCATCTTCTAAAGCCCAACCGCCAATATCGCGGTTGTTACTCATACCACCTATGGCTAAGTTTCTTGGAGCAGTGCCATCAATATCAAATGTTTTTATCGCTGATTCATCAAATGAATTGTCGCTAAATTTGGCTCTTAATTTGAAATAGTTTCTGCCTAGATAACCATTATAAAAAGCGACAGTCTTATTTTTACCAGCACTCACTTCAAAACCATCGCTTAAGTCGCTATTTCGACCAGAGATAATACTATAAGAAGATAAAGTTTTACCATTTGGAACTGTGTAATCCCAAGATATATTAACTGGGTTAGGATCGGAAAGGTGATTCAATCCGTTTGGATATAAACTTTCAGATATTGTTTCATAATCACCACCATAGGACAAATAGGTTTTTTGCTGAGAAGTATGAATTTCTACTGGTGCGTTAAACTCAGTGATGTTACTAAAACCTGTTTGTGAATTAGGACTTGTCGAACTTTGTATAACGGTTGAGGAGATAGAAGACGAGGCCACACTACTTGTGTCATTATTAGATGCGGAAATAGTAGAGTTAGTTGAACTTTTAGTGACATATTGACTACTACTATTGTTTTGAGGTGCTTCTGAATTGGAATGGCTACTATTGGTGTTGTTACAAGCCACTAACGGAAAAATAAGGAGCAGCAAAGTGATGGAAAAATTTTTAATTGTTTTCATAGTGTAAACCTCTTATTTAAGAATACTTAGAAAGGTAATAATTTTGTAACGATAATGCTTTTTATTTTCTTTATAAAAATTATTATGTCTTTGCCTAATCAAATATCTTTAGTGCAATTATAAAACAAAACAAGATAATCAAAGACGACTATCTTGTTTTTTTAGTTGGTTATGATGTTTGTATGATTTTATCTTGCTTTATCAAAGATATAGATACCACCGATATTGAAAGCTTCGGCTGTGCCATTAATTTTTACAGTATTGCTGCCAGCAATGAAATTAACTTCTGAAAGTACAACTGGGAAGTAATTAGTTCTACTACCGCAATAACCCATACCAGCATCATGATATGTTCTATCAATGATTGTTATTGGATTGTTATTAACAGTTAAAGTAACAGCATTACCAATTTTTTTAGTTTTTGAACTATCGTTTTTACCTAAGTAAGCAACAACTACACCAGTGAAAGCTTGTTCAGCATCGAAAGTATATCTAACAGCTTTACTAGTAGAATTTAAAGTATAGTAATTATCTGGATGATTACGATCAGCTGAAGGAGTGGTCACTAATGTGGCGGTTTCTGGAAGTAAATCTTGTCCTGGGGCTAATATTTGACCAGCTTCATTATTTTGAGCAGGTGTCCCTTCAGTTAAATTATTAATAACAGCGTTTAAAGTTTCTGGAGCTAATCCAATCGCTAATAAAGCGTTATAAACTTTGTTTTTGAAAGTTTTGCCTGGTAAAGAATTGATAAAAGAAATATAAATGGAAATATCGTCTTGACCAGCTTTAGAACCGATATATCTTTTTTCACCAATTTTGCCAAAGTTAGAGAATAAGTAGTCTTGATAAATTTCATTTAATGAGACGCCTAATAAACCGTTTAATAGAATGGCGCATAAGCCAGTTCTATCGGTGCCAATACGGCAGTGGAAGAAAACTGGATAATTGTTTTCATCGGCCACGATTTCAAAGAAATCTTTGACGCTTTCTGCGTTTCTGGTGAAATGATTTAAACTATTGTTGCCAACTTGGTCATAATCCATATATGTATTGATGAGGGTTGTCCCAGGCAAACTTAAATTATAGCTATTGCCATCGGCAACATTAATCTCAGTTTTGACTTTCATATGGCCAAGCATCACTTCTCTACCAGCATCAGTAATTTCTGTGCTGTAGTCGAATTTAAAGCCAGAAGTACGATAAACTAAACCTTGTTTGATTTTGCCACCATCTTCTAATACTCTTCCGCCTAAGTCACGGTTATTGGTCATACCACCAATCGCTAAATTGCGTGGATAAGTTTCATCGACTTTGAATGTTCTAGTATTAGAAACTTCTTCAGTACCATCGGTGAAGTTAGCAACAATCTTAAAATAGTTAGTGCCTAAGAAGACATTATATAAATCAATGTTTCCTTCTTGAGTGCCAAATACTTCATAGCCATCGGACAGATCTTCATTTTGACCAAAGATGACACTATATTTATCTAATTCTTTACCGGATGGAACTTCATAATCCCATTCAAGATTAACTGAAAGTGGATCAGACAAGTGGCTAGTGCCGTTTGGATATAAGTTTTCGGGGATATCGTGATAGTCGCCTGCATATGACAAATATTCTTTTTGCGCTGCAGTATGAATTTCTTTGGGTTCATCTAAATCGGTGATGATGTCAAAGTTGTCTTTTTCTACTGGCGTTGGACCCGGGCCAAAACAACCAGTTGCTAGCATAGAAAATACAACAAGTAAAAGTGTTCCTTTTTTGAGTTTCATATTGATAAACTCCTTTCATGATTTAAAGTTTATAAAAGTTTATAGTTTAGTATAGCAATATTAAAGCCGTCGCTTTTATGATTATTATCGGACTTAACACTGATTATCATATTAAAAGAGATGCTTTTAAGCATGTGGCAAGAGTTATATT
>Ga0123334_1007156_pt1 | contig 10053 bp, 6 predicted proteins | sample BiotimSIPDNA_FD_89706 | JGI IMG/M metagenome (GOLD analysis project Ga0123334, IMG submission 89706) | Anaerobic biogas reactor microbial communites from Washington, USA - Biogas_R1 time_0 SIP DNA | ecosystem: Engineered > Bioreactor > Anaerobic > Unclassified | place: Washington, USA | collected... | reverse complement strand
TAGCCCCCTTGCTCATGTCAGAAACCCTGTTGCTTGAAGCCGTTGCCGTGACCAAACGCTTTCCCGGCGTGTTGGCCCTCGACGGGGTCGATTTCAAGGTTAGAGCCGGGGCTGTCAACGCCTTGGTGGGAGAGAATGGTGCCGGCAAGTCTACCTTGATGAACATCCTTTCCGGGGTGTATGCCGATTATGAGGGCACGTTGAAAAGACAGGGCCAACCGGTGCGATTCGCTCAGGTGGCCGAGGCTCAACAGGCAGGTATTGCCATGATACACCAGGAGCTCAATCTGGTTCCACACATGACAGTCGCCGAAAATATTTTCCTGGGCAGGGAACCTCTCAATGCGACTGGTTTGATCGATTACCCGACGATGAAGGCCAACGCCAAGGGACTGCTTGACCGCTTACAGTTTGATGCCAGCCCCGATTCACTGGTGGCCGACCTTAGGGTGGGGCAGCAGCAGCTCGTGGAGATAGCCAAGGCTTTATCCAAAAACGCTCAGGTCCTCATTATGGACGAACCTACCTCCTCGCTATCTGAAAAGGAAGTAGAGTTGTTGTTCGACCTGATATGCAGCCTTAAAGCAGAGGGTAGAGGAATTGTCTATATCACCCACAAGATGGATGAAATCCGTTTGTTGGCCGATTATGTCACTGTATTCAGGGACGGTCGTTTTGTGCATGAAGGCACAGCCGACAGCCTCTGTCTGGCCGACCTGGTCAGGTACATGGTAGGTAGGGACACCAAGGATTTTTTTGTCAAGACCCAACACGCCATAGGACCCGAACGATTGTCGGTAGAGGGACTTAGCCTGGAAGATGCGGCTCATCCCGGACAGTTTATCCTGCAGGATATATCATTTTCCGTTTCTTCATCGGAGGTGTTGGGTATCTATGGTCTCATGGGGGCTGGACGGACAGAATTGTTGGAAGCGCTTTTCGGCGTTCACGGAAAACGAGTGAAGGGTGCGATTAGTATTGATGGACAGCCTGTTGCCATCAGGACGCCAAAAGAAGCCATCCATCACGGGTTGGCATTGATCCCTGAAGATAGGAAGCGGGACGGCCTGGTGCTAGGCATGACGTTGGAACAAAACACCAGTCTGGCTTCCCTGTGGCAATTTCTCACCTATGGACTGTTGAGCCAACGCAAGGAACATAAAGAAGCCGAGTCGTACAGGAATAGCCTTCACATCAAATCGCATTCTTGCTGTCAGCAGGCTGGCCAGCTTAGTGGGGGTAACCAGCAGAAAGTGGTGCTTTCCAAGTGGTTGCTTACCCATCCCCGTATATTATTGCTGGATGAGCCCACCCGGGGCATCGACATCAGTGCCAAAAACGACATTTATGCATTGATGGATAAACTGGCCGGTGAAGGGATGGCCATCATTGTGGTATCCAGCGAACTGCCCGAGATCATGGCCATTTCCGACCGTATCCTGACCCTTTGCGAAGGTCGACTGACAGCCACGTTCGATAAAGACGCTTTTTCAGAAGAAGCCATCCTGAAAGCCGCTTTGCCGGGTTGCAAGGAGGGAGATGTCCCACGATAATCAACTAACCATGAATACACTTATCCTGAAAAAAACCGTTGGACAACCCATCATCAAACCCCTGTTGGCGTTGTTGATCATGATGGTGGCCATGACGTTTCTGTCGGACAACTTTGCCACAACCGACAATTTCTTTAATGTCATGCGCCAGGTATCCGTCAATCTCTGCATCTCAGTAGGGATGACCCTGGTTATCCTCACAGGCGGTATTGACCTCTCTGTTGGCTCTGTGCTGGCATTGAGTGGAGCTGTGGCGGCTGGGTTGATGAAAGACGGTCTGGTGCTGGAAGGAATGGGCGTATACGTCGGTTTCACGTTTTGGGGAGCTATCCTGGCAGCCCTACTGGTCGGTGGATTGTTGGGCGCGTTCAATGGCTGGATGATTACCCGTTTCAAGTTGCCGCCGTTTGTGGCCACCTTGGGTATGTTGACCATAGCCAGAGGTTTGACCATGCTGTACACCAATGGATTTCCTTTGACCGGTTTGGGTAAAGGCTTCGCTTATCTGGGTACGGGTTGGTTGCTGGGCGTGCCAATGCCGGTGTGGGTGGCCGGTCTGGTGGTGGTATTCTTTGCTTTTTACATGAAGAAGACCAGGACAGGGCGTTACATGTATGCCATTGGGGGCAACGAAAAAGCCAGCCTCTTGTCGGGTATCAATGTCAATAAAGTGCTCTTGCTGGTCTATACGTTGGCTGGGGTGTTGGCAGCTGTGGCTGGTTTGCTGGTGACAGCCCGCCTTGATTCGGCTCAGCCCAACGCCGGAAGTGGGTATGAATTGGATGCCATTGCCGCTGTCGTCATCGGGGGTACTTCCATGAGTGGGGGTAAGGGCTCAATTGCCGGTACGGTGGTGGGGGCCTTGATTATCGGCGTGCTCAACAATGGCCTGGTGCTCCTGGATGTATCACCCTTTTGGCAACAGGTCATCAAGGGCTTCGTTATCATAGGTGCCGTGGTACTTGACAAGTACAGCAGCCGTAAATAAATCAGGCTATTTCTTCTATCTGCACCAGTCCGTTGACCACAGCATGGATGGTCCAACTCGACAAAGACTTGGAGCCTAGCTTCTTGGCTATGTTCTTACGGTGAAAGACGATGGTGGTCACCTCTACATGAAATTGATCGGCCATTTCCTTGTTTTGAAATCCCAGTACGGCTTTTCGCAACACGTCCTTTTCCCGTCGCGTGAGCTCGGTATCCGGGCAGACGCGGTCCGGGTGGCGGTGACCTTGTTCGCCATGGCCCTGATTGTGGACGGCCAGGAGGTGTTTGAGAAAGGAGGATTCGGTCGATGTGACATCCAGGGTTCTGAACCCATGAAGGCTGACGGCGTTTCCTTGAATCAAAGCGATGACCTTGTCTGCCAATGGCAGAAAGTATTCATAACAGGCAAATAGTTGGCTGCTAGCCACGAAATAGTGGACGGTATGTCCTGGGGGCAAGACCTGCAGCACTTCCAGGTTTTGGCAGATTACAACAGATATTCCGGGAGCAACAGTTTCCAACATGCCTTTTAATCCGATGGCGGACAGAATGTTGCCATCGACGATGATGATTCGGGGCTTGGAGGGTTGGGCTACCATGATTGGCAAAGATACGTTAAATAATCGGGTCCGAAAAAACCCTCACAAATGGTAGTTGATACCCTAATGACAGCTAGTTACCTTTGCACCCGATTATGAAAAGGACGATAGTTTTTTTTGTGGCATTAGCGTGCACGGCCTTCACCAGTGTTAAAGCGGCGATGGCCGACACCACCGTGCTATTGGATGCCGTGGAGGTATCGGGCAAACTATCATCAGGCCCCTCGCAAGTGGCAAAAACAACGTTTCAGGCTACCCGGTTGTTTAATGAACAACTCAACGTGCTTAAAGATGTGAGTGTGATGGTTCCCAATCTTTACCTGCCTGATTATGGATCAAGAATGACGTCCGCCACGTATGTCAGAGGCTTGGGCGCGCGGATGGACCAGCCGGTATTGGGTCTGTTGGTCGATGGATTACCGGTGTTCAACAAGAACGTATTTGATGGCAGGGTGGGCGACCTGGTGGGTATCACTGTGCTAAGAGGACCTCAAAGTACCTTGTTCGGGCGCAACACCATGGGTGGGGTCATCAGCCTGCAAACCCTGTCTCCCAGAAATTACCAGGGCACCAGAGTGAGGTTGGGCTATGCCAACGCGCAGACCCTCGATGCGCAGGTATCTCATTATAGTCAACTTGACGCATTGCATTATTTGTCGGTCTCCGGTTACGGCGGTCGTTCTGATGGACTGTTTACCAACACCTATGATAACCGTTCGTGCGATGCTTACGTAGAAGGAGGGGGGCGCTTCAGACTGGAGCGGGTTGAGGCAAAAAAGGAATGGGTCAACAATTTCTCCTTCAGTTGGTTGGATCAGACAGGCTACCCCTATCGTCAATGGGACAACAGTCAATTGGCCCCCATCCGCTACAATGAGGTGGCCAATTACCGACGTCTGGCCCTCAACGAGGGTTTTACGGCGGCCTGGCAACTGGATGATCACCGTTTGACCAGTGCCACGACGTATCAATTTACGTCAGACCGGATGCGCCTTGATCAGGATTTCACCGCGTTTGATTATTTCACTATCCTGCAGGGACAGCAAGACCACCTGCTGAACGAAGATATCACGCTGGTGTCTGGTCGACGCAGTCAGTGGGAAAAATTGACCGGGCTTAACTTGTTTCTACGACACCTGACCACCACGGCACCTGTTACATTCAAGCGCTATGGCATAGAGCAATTGATACTCGCCAATGCCAACAGAGGACTTCAGCAATCGATGCCTGGGGCCGAAATTCAGATCAGTGATTCCTCGTTTGTTTTGGCCAGTGATTTTATCCAACCCTCTCTTGGTGCCGCATTGTATCATCAAAGCACCTTCAAGCGAGGTGATTGGGTTTTTACGGCTGGGATGAGGCTGGATATGGAGTTGGCTCACTTGCAGTATGCCAATGCCTCGGCCTTGCATTACCGGTTTACCATGACCATGCCCAACTATAAGCGTTTGGAAACAGCGATGGATGGTAACGAAACGCTGGCGTTTTTGGAATGGTTGCCCAGTTTGGCGGCCACCTGGTTTCCTTCTCCCAGTCTGCATGTGTCAGCATCGATATCCAAGGGTTTCAAGGCCGGAGGTTTTAATACCCAACTGTTTTCAGATATTCTGAAAAATGAATTGACCGGCGACCTGATGAGCGATTTGGGCGTGTATGTTGATGGGGTGGGGGCTTCGTATGACGTGGCTGATGTCGTGACCTACAAGCCTGAACACAGCTGGAACTATGAACTGAAGGTTGAGGCTAAGCCCCTCAAGGGATGGAGCCTGACAGCCACCACTTTTTACATTGATTGCACTGACCAGCAGTTGACGGTGTTTCCTGACGGTCAGAACACGGGACGCATGATGACAAATGCCGGTCGTACACGTAGCCTGGGCGCAGAACTGGAAACAGCCTATACCCACGATCTGCGTACCTGGCGCCTTTCGTATGGACATACCGACGCGCGTTTTGTACGCTACAACAATGGTCTCACCGATTACGCTGGTCAACGCATTCCGTTCGCACCCCAGAATACCCTGCATCTCGCTGTCGATCAATCCCTCCCTGTGATGACCGGCTGGCTCGATGGAGTGAACCTTCACCTGGGCTATGGAGGCTGTGGTCCTATTTGGTGGACGGAAGAAAACGACGTGAAACAAGATTTTTACGGATTGCTGGACGCTTCTGTCTCAATGACCCGCCAACGCCTCACCCTTCAGCTTTGGGGTAAAAACTTGACAAATGCCGATTACAATACGTTTTACTTTGTCTCCATGGGGCACGCCTTCCTGCAAAAAGGCAAACCTCTGCAAGCTGGCCTCACCCTGAAATGGCGGTTTGACGCCCAGCCCTGAACGCCCATTCATTTACTTTAATACACTATATTCATGTTTAAGAAAATTACCCTCTTTGCCTCCTTGATGGTCTTTGGCTTTGGCTTCCTGGCTTGTAATGAATCTGATGATAACCTCGATGAAAAGAAAGAGGTGGCTGTTGCCTCCTTTTCAGGTACCTTGTCGGTCGATCAATTGGATTCCACGTTTTACACGACCGAAAATGTCGTGGTGTCCATCGAACCGCTTGTTGACTCAACTAAGACTGGTGCTTACACACGGTTGCGCATGGTGATGCATCAGGTGCGTTTTTCACCCAAAATGCCCCTTTCTCTGGATATGACTGTCAATAATGTGTCATACGTGGCCAATAGTGATGGTTTTGCCTTGAGTGGTGACAGCCTTATGCCCTATGCCATGGGCGGTCCGTTCCCGAGCTTTATTATTACAAACCTTCAGGGTGTTATGACGGATGGTGAATTGACCATGTCAATGAAATGTGGCATGTACCCCCTTACTTATACGGGGAGCCTTGTGGCAGAGCCTTGATGTTTCTCCATACTGATTGCTAGGGCTTTGAATACCACCTCGCTTTGTATCGGTGGTATTTTTTTTGCTTCCAATATTAAAATGGGGTAAAGAAAAAAATAGCCAAAGTGTTGCAAGTGCAAATAAAAGGTTAACTTTGCGGTGAGCTTACGGTGACAATTCCCATACATTGTTGACTGCTTGATCCAATAGGAAACAGTACCGCCTATCCGCGAAAGGAGGGGGATAGCCAAGGGCTCAACCAAACGAAAAACCATTAATGCCATGAAAAACACTGTTTCTTTGATCTTTTTATACCTGCTCTTGCAGGTGTCAGGGTTGGTCTCCCAGGAGGTGGCCGCCCAATCATCGGCTGTCGACAGCCTGCGTTGGACCTGGGAGGTCTCGTCCACCGTGAGTACACAAACCAAGAGCTGTACGCTGGATTTTCAGGACAGCCTCTGGGTGGATTGGGGTGACGGAAACACCGAAATGATCCCTGATACCATGAGCCACAAAGTGATCAGTCACGTATACGCACAACCAGGTAATTACGTCTGTGTGGCTGCTACCAACAACTTGTCTTATTTCAAGGCTGATTCGCGTCGCTTATTGGCGTTGGACCCCACAAAAGCGCCCAGGTTGCTCTACCTTAGTTGTACCAGCAGCCAGTTGACCAGTCTGGATGTGTCGGCCAATACCTTGTTGACAACGCTTTATGTTGGGAAGAATGACCTGAAACTACTCGACGTCTCGGCCAACACGTGTTTGGAAACCTTGACGTGTTCAGAAAATCAATTGCAAAGCCTGGATGTGTCCGGATTGCCCTCTTTGAAAAAACTAACGTGTCATACTAACCCGCTCACCTCCTTAGCCATTCATCCGACGGGTGCCCTTTCCTATCTTTCATGTGGCACCTGTAGTTTAAACACGACCACCCTGGATACATTATTTGAGTCATTGCCCACCTTGACCACACCCTCAACCAGCCAAAACCTGTTGTTTGCCAACAACCCAGGAAGCGAAACTTGTGATCCTTCGTTGGCAGTATCCAAGGGATGGACGCTGGAAAAGGTGGTCACCAAGAGTGTGGTGGCGTTGACAACGACCAGTGTCAAGACAGCCGATACGGCCATGGTGGCGTTAACCTTGTCGAATGTACGACCTGTCGTTGCTTTTGAGGTAGACATACTGTTGCCCGATGGGCTGGTGCTTGATACCCTGAAAACATGTTTGGCAGCTGCCCGCAAGGGGCAACACCTTTTGTCGGTTGCCAAAACCTCGGCTACGACGGGACAGTACAAGGTTATGGCCTATTCCATGACCAGCAAGGACACCCTGAAAGGCAATGAGGGAGCCATTGTCAACCTTTATGTATCAGCCGCAGACACCTTGCGTACGTATACACTCGACTTGAAAAAAGCAGTGCTGGTTGATACGGCAGCCAGCGTGCTTGATGTGAGTTTAAGCGATGGAAAACTGACGGTTCTACCCCGTTACACCCTTGGTGACACCGATGGTGACAACCTGGTCAATGTGACCGATATTGTCTGGTTGGTGGCAGCCATCAATGGCCGTGCACCCATCGGTTTCCAGTCGGCGGCGGCAGATATGGATGACAACGGTCAATTGAACGTGGCCGACATTGTTCGCATTGTTGATGTAATTCATGCAGCTGTTTATTCTCCTTCCATGCCAGCCGGCTATTTGACACCCTCAGCCGCACCTGAAGAACGTTCGACTGCCAGTGCAGCGGCAAATCGGGTAGCCAGCAGTGTCAGGCTCAATCGTGTTTATGAAAGAGCCTCTTCGTTGACAGGCAACCATGTCTATGTGAGGCAGTCTGACAGCGACCCCTATCTTATGCAGTTCTGTCTGGATAATACGGAGGCCGTTCAGGCTTTGCAGGCTGATATTGTCTTGCCAGCTGGTTATGCCCTGACTCCCTCTTCGTTCATGTTGATGACCGAAAGAGTGAAAAGACACGCTGTTTCGTGCATGCCCGTTCAAGGGGCCTCGGGACGTTACCGTTTGGTGCTGTGGTCCATGAGCAACAATCAACTGTTTGAGGGCTCTGAAGGAGCGCTTTTGACATTCAGCATACAGGCTTCGACAGCGGTGAGCAATGGGGTTCCTCCAGCCGAAGACAGTCTTGCTGTGTATGTGGAGGAGGCAGTTTTGACCGGGGGAAACTTGAATACATTGTCCAGTTTGACGTATGAAACATTGCTTTCCTTTCCACAGACGTTCGAAGATAACGCACCAAAAGTCGGTTCTGATGTACCTGGTCAACTATGGGTAAGCGCCAATGATGTGGAAAGCATTCAGGTGTTCACGCCGGATGGTCGGCTGGTGGATGAGGTAAATGGCTTTGGTCTGTCGTTCCAACGGTTGTCGCTTCGGTCTGGCATATATGTGGTGACCATCATGCGCAAAGCGTTCCCTGTTACGCGTCTCAAGGCCGTGGTTAGGTAAGCGGTCAAGTTGTCAGTTTTGTCAGTCTGACCTAGACATATCTGAGTCGTTTTGTCAGTATTTCCTTTATTAATACTGTCTGACTGCGTTTGGCACGAATTTCGCTCGGAGGTTAATGTCGGTCCACGCTGACCGTCAATCAAGCAATCTCGGGGCAACCCGGAAACGATAGTATCACAATCATTAACCCAAAAAGTTTATCGTTATGTCATTAAAACCTCTTTCTGACCGCGTGCTGGTCAAACCGGCCGCCGCAGAACAAAAAACAGCGAGCGGCATCATTATCCCTGATTCTGCCAAGGAAAAGCCCTTGAAAGGCGAAGTTGTGGCCGTAGGCCCTGGCACCAAGGATGAAACGATGCAGGTTGCCGTTGGTGATGTTGTTTTGTATGGCAAATACGCCGGCACCGAAATCGAAGTAAATGGTGAAAAGTTGCTGATCATGCGTCAGTCAGACATTCTTGCAAAATTTTAAAAAAGGAATACAAACATGGCAAAAGAGATTAAATTCAACATGGATGCCCGCGAGCTGCTCAAAAGCGGGGTCGATCAGTTGGCTGATACCGTCAAGGTGACCTTGGGTCCCAAAGGCCGTAACGTCATTATTGAGAAAAAGTTTGGTGCCCCTCACATCACAAAGGATGGGGTATCCGTAGCCAAGGAAATTGAACTGGAAAACCCCTTTGAAAACATGGGAGCCCAGTTGGTTAAGGAAGTCGCTTCCAAAACGGGTGACGATGCCGGTGACGGTACGACCACGGCGACTGTCTTAGCTCAGAGCATTATTCGTGAAGGTCTCAAGAACGTAACGGCAGGTGCCAATCCCATGGATCTCAAGCGTGGTATTGACAAAGCTGTCAGCGCCGTTGTTGCCAACATCAAGGCTCAATCCAAGGAAGTGGGTGACAATTTTGACAAAATTGAACAAGTAGCCCGTATTTCTGCCAATAATGATGCCGAAATTGGCAGCCTTATTGCCGAAGCCATGAAGAAAGTTTCCAAAGAAGGTGTCATCACCATCGAGGAAGCCAAGGGTACCGATACCCACATTGATGTGGTAGAAGGTATGCAATTTGACCGCGGTTACCTTTCAGCCTATTTCGTGACCAATGCCGAAAAGATGGAAGCTGAAATGGAAAACCCCTACGTGTTAATCCATGACAAGAAGATTTCCTCCCTCAAGGAAATGCTGCCCATCCTTGAAGCCGCTGTACAGACGGGTCGTCCTTTGCTGATCATCGCTGAAGACATCGATGGTGAAGCTTTGACCACCCTGGTGGTTAACCGCTTGCGCGCTTCCTTGAAGATCTGTGCTGTCAAAGCCCCTGGTTTTGGAGACCGTCGCAAGGAAATGCTTCAGGATATCGCCATCCTGACCGGTGGTACCGTGATTTCCGAAGAACAAGGTCTGCAACTTGAAACCGCTACCCTCGACATGCTGGGTACAGCTGAAAAGATTACCGTTACCAAAGACGATACGACCATCGTCAATGGCAAGGGTGGTAAAGATGCCATCGCAGATCGCGTTGCTCAGATTAAAGCTCAGATCGTCAAAACGACATCGGACTATGATCGCGAAAAACTGCAGGAACG
>Ga0123334_1007148_pt1 | contig 10057 bp, 7 predicted proteins | sample BiotimSIPDNA_FD_89706 | JGI IMG/M metagenome (GOLD analysis project Ga0123334, IMG submission 89706) | Anaerobic biogas reactor microbial communites from Washington, USA - Biogas_R1 time_0 SIP DNA | ecosystem: Engineered > Bioreactor > Anaerobic > Unclassified | place: Washington, USA | collected... | reverse complement strand
CGGCAGCGTCTTCATGTCGTCCTCCTCCCCCGGTATTGCGCTGATGCAGGAAGGCCTGAGCTTTATGTGCTCGGCGGAGGTCCCCCTTGTGATCGTCAACGTCTCCCGGGGCGGACCCGGCATCGGCGGCATTCAGCCCGGACAGGCCGATTATTTCCAGGTGACCCGAGGCGGCGGCAACGGCGACTATCACATCCCCGTCTTTGCGCCGGCAAGTGTCCAGGAGGCTGTGGACCTCATTTACGAAGCCATACCGCTGGCCGATTACTGGCAGAATCCGTTCTTTATTTTCGCCGACGGCATCATGGGCCAGATGATGGAGCCTGTCAGGCTGCCGGAGCCGCGCCCCTTCATGAAGGAAGCGGATATCCGGGCAAAAAAGCCTTGGGCCATCACAGGTTACGGCAGTGACGCCACAAAACGACGCATCGTAAAATCCCTCCGGATGCTGCCGGACGAACTTGAAAAGCATGTCGAAAAGCTTTTCAAAAAATACGCACTGGCTGAAAAAGAGCTCTGCCGATATGAAAGCATCGGCGTCGAGGATGCCGACATCGTTTTCGTGGCTTTCGGCACCGTCGCCAGGATCGCGAGAGAAGCCATTGAAATTCTCGCCGGGGAGGGCCTCAAAGCCGGCATCATCCGCCCGATTTCCCTTTGGCCGTTCCCGTATCAGGCCTTTGACGAAATCAGTGATAAGACGAAGGTCGTCATCTCGGCGGAACTCAGCATGGGTCAGATGCTCGACGATGTCAAACGGGGCGTCTGCGGCCGTTATCCGGTCAGCCTGATCCACCGCACGGGCGGCATGATTCCGACATCTATCGAGATTGCGGAAAAAGCCAAAAAGATTTACCTTGACGCGCTGAATGCATAAGGAGAACACTATGAAACCTGTATTTACTTATACAAAAGGAATGACGGATGCCGAGACAAACTTCTGCCCCGGCTGCACCCACGGCATTGCCAACCGTCTGATCATTGAAACGCTGGACGAAATGGGAAAGCTCGGCGATACCATCGGCGCCGCCTCTATCGGCTGCAGCGTACAGATCCACAAATTTATGGACATCGATATGTGCGAGTCCACCCACGGGCGCGCGCCGGCCGTCGCATCCGGCATCAAGCGCGTCCACCCCGACAAGATGGTCTTTACGTATCAGGGGGACGGCGACCTGGCCTCCATCGGCATGGGTGAGATCGTCCACGCAGCGGCCAGGGGCGAAAAATTCTGCACCTTCTTTATTAACAACTGCGTCTATGGCATGACCTCCGGCCAGATGGCGCCGACGACGCTCATCGGCCAGAAGACAACGACCTCTCAGGAAGGCCGCACCCGGGAGCAGGCCGGCATGCCCATCCGAATGGCTGAACTGATTTCAACTCTGGAATGCGCCGTCTATGTAGAGCGCGTCGCTCTCGATTCACCCGCCCATATCCGGCTGGCAAAGAAAGCCGTCCGGCGCGCCTTTGAGGTCCAGGAAAAGAAGCTGGGCTTTGCGTTTGTAGAGCTTTTGTCCACCTGCCCCACAAACTGGGGTCTGCAGCCCCATAAAGCAATGAAGTGGCTCGGCGAAAATATGATCCCCTATTACCCGCTGGGTGTCTTCAGGAAACCGGAGGAAGTGCAATGAGTACGACGAAGCTTTTCTTTGCCGGCTCCGGAGGCCAGGGTGTATTGCTGATGGGGCAGATGGTCACGTATGCCGCCATGCTGGAAGATAAATCGTCCACCTTTTTCCCGTCCTACGGACCGGAGATGCGCGGCGGTACGGCCAACTGCACCGTCGTTGTTTCCGACAAGCCGGTGGGCTGTCCGCTCATTTATGAAGCCGATGCCGTCGTCGTCATGAATTTGCCTTCACTGATAAAATTCGAACCCATGGTCAAGCCGGGCGGTGTGCTCCTGCTCAACACGTCGATGATTGATCAGTCCGCAAAAAGAACGGATATTGAGGTTATCAGCGTTCCTATCAACGAAATCGCCAAGGAGCTCGGCAACGTCAAGATCGGCAATATGATCATGCTCGGCGCTCTCGTCCGCGCGACAAACATTGTCTCCGAAAAGTCCATCGAAGCCGTCATGAAAAAAATGTTCACCGGCGAGAAAGCAAAGCTGAATGACCTGAACATGAAGGCGTTTGGGTACATCAAATAATTGTTTTAAAGGAAGTGCAAGCTGTGGAAAAAAAGAGCCTTGATTGGGCAAATCTCGATTTCAGCTATCGGAAAACAGATAAAAGTTATGTGTCCAATTACATCAATGGCGCATGGGACGGCGGGCAGCTAACCAGCGACAGCACAGTTTCAATAAACGAATGTGCTGGTGTTTTCCAATATTCTCAGTCATGTTTTGAGGGTCTGAAAGCCTATACGACGGAGGACGGGCGTATCGTGGCTTTTCGTCCCGATATGAACGCCGCACGCATGGAGAACGGTGCCAAGCGGCTTGAAATGCCGGTGTTTCCGAAAGAAAGATTCGTCGATGCGGTCATGAAGACGGTCAAAGCGAATGCGGCATATGTTCCCCCGTATGGCTACGGCGCCACGCTTTACATCCGCCCGTTTATGTTCGGTAGCTCGCCCGTCATCGGTGTCGCGCCGGCTAAAGACTATCAGTTCCGTATATTGACAACGCCTGTCGGCCCGTACTTTAAAGGCGGCGTCCGTTCGCTGACCCTCTGCGTCAGCGATTTTGACCGGGCAGCTCCGAACGGGACAGGCAACATTAAGGCTGGATTGAATTATGCCATGAGCATCCACGCTATTGTTACCGCGCACAAAAACGGCTTTGATGAGAATATGTTCCTGGACGCGGCGACACATACAAAGGTCGAGGAGACCGGCGGGGCTAACTTTATTTTCGTGACGAAGGACAACAAGGTCGTGACTCCGAAATCAGACAGCATCCTGCCGTCAATCACACGTATCTCACTGCTCCATATTGCCAAGGAGTATCTGAATCTTGAGGTTGAAGAAAGAGAAATTCCTTTGACCGAGGTCAAAGATTTTGTAGAGTGCGGCCTATGCGGCACAGCCGCCGTCATTTCCCCTGTCGGCAAAATCGTCGACCACGGCAACGAAATCGTCATGGCCAACAGCGCCCAAGGTATGGGCCCGGTTACAAAGAGGCTTTACGATACCCTTACCGGCATCCAGATTGGCCGTATTGAAGCCCCTAAAGGCTGGATTCAAGTTGTCGAATAACAAATTTACCATCGCCGGCGGCAAAATAGGCGCGCTTTCCGGCAAGCTGTATGATACCCTTTACGGTATACAGACAGGAAAGCGTAAAGACGATATGGGCTGGACGATAACGGTATAGGATATTTTCGGAGGAGGCATTGCTTGTGAGCGAAGTAAAAATCGTTGACATCTCCTTGCGCGAGAGCGAACAGCTCTTTGCAACCGGCTTGAGCTTCAAGCAAAAAATCGAAATTGCAAAGCTCCTGGAAAAGCTTAAAATCGATGCCGTGGAAACATGCTTCGTCGGCGATGCAGCGGCAGACGGCGTCCTCGTACGCACCTTATCAACGATGTTTGAAAGCTGCGTCATTTGTGTTCCCGTTTCTCTGGACAAGGCCGGCGTCGAAAGAGCGGCCGGTGCGCTTGCCAAGGCGAAAAAGGCCCGGCTGAATCTGATCGTCCCCACATCGACGGTGCAGATGGAATATGTTTATCGTCTGAAAGCAGACACAATGCTCAGCCAGATCAAGGAGACGCTGCAAACATGCCTCTCGCTCTGTCCGAATGTTGAGTTTACCGCCGAGGACGCAACGCGCAGCGATATCGAATTTTTATGCTCCGTCATTGATGCATCGATCACCGCCGGCGCGAAAATCATCACGCTCTGCGATTCCACGGGCGAAATGACACCGGAAGAAATTTCGGCATTTATAAGCTCTGTAAAAAACAAGGTGCCCGCGCTCTCAAATGTCGTGCTTTCGCTGCATCTGAGGGACCATCTTGGGCTCGCCGCGGCTTCCGCCCTGGCGGTCGCCGGCTGCGGTGTGCAGCAGTTTAAGGTATCCTGCGGCGGCAATTCGGGTCACCTGTCTATGGAGCAGTTCCTCAATGCCCTGAAGGTGCGCGGCGAGGCGCTTGATATTACCTGCGGGGCAAATGTCACGGCGCTCTTCCGGACCTGCCGTCAGATCGACACCATTACAGGATCCGGCCGTTCCGGCCGCTTTGCTCCCGCCGCGGAAGAAGGCGGCGCTGCCGATCAGGAGGAGCTGCGGGCAGACGCCGATATATCAGCGGTCCAAAGGCGTATCGAGCTCCTGGGTTATGACGTCAGCAAAGACGATCTCAATGAAATCTACAGGGTTTTCAAGGAGATTGCCCGAAGTAAAAAGGTTGTCAACCGCGATCTCGAGGCTATCGTTGCAGAAACAGCCGGACAGGTCACGCCAACATATCATCTGGACAACTATGTGATCAACAGCGGAAACGCTATTGTCGCAACGGCTTTTATCCGCCTTCTGAAGGACGGCACCCCGCTCCAGGCGATTTCCACCGGAGACGGGCCGATCGATGCAGCCTTCCAGGCCATCGAGCAGATTCTCGGACGTCATTTTGAGCTGGATGAATTCCAGATACAAGCCGTGACAGAAGGCCATGAGGCCATGGGCGACGCGCTTGTAAAGCTCCGCAGCAATGGCCGGCTCTATTCCGGGCGCGGCCTCTCCACCGATATCGTCGGCGCCAGCATCCGATCATACCTGAGCGCTGTCAACAAGATCGTCAATGAGGAAAAGAGCTTATGAAGCTGTCATATTTTACGGGCAACTGGCCGGACCTCAGCTGGAACGAGCATTGCGACCTGGCCGGCAGCATGGGTATATCCGGCCTTGAATTGCTCTATTCCGCATCTGACGCCCAGAAATTTCTCAATACGGTGCGGTCAGCGGAGAGGCAGCACTTTTTTCGAAGGCTTGGTGACAACAAGCTGAGCATCCCCTGCATTACGGTCACTATTTCCTCCGGGGATTCGGCCCGAAACACGACCATGAAGGAAGCAGCCGACTGTATCCTGCTGGCCTCGGCCCTCCATGCCCCGTATGTCTGTCTTGATATAGATTTTGAGAATGAGGAGGGCGAAGAGCGCGGCGCCTCCATCATCGGCGAACTCATCCCTCTGGCGGAATCAGAAGGCATCATCCTGCTCATTGAAACAAAGGGTATTTATGCGGATACCGCAAAGCTCTGCCGGATGCTGGACCGCTTCGCCTGCGATAATCTGGCCGCCCTGTGGAACCTGCATCATCCGTACGTCTATAACAGCGAATCTGCGGACGCGACGATCAAAAACCTGGGCGCCTATGTCAAGCACGTCCGCGTGCGCGATTCGGAGCAGGCCGATGGCGTGGTCCGACCCTGTCTGATCGGCGACGGTGTCGTTCCGATGACAGAAATGGCCGCCGCATTGCGTTCCATCGACTACAGCGGCGCCCTCTCTCTGGAACACCGGACAGATGATTCCGGTCTGAATGATCCGGATATTATCCTGCCGCATTATGTCAATGTCATGAACAGGTTCATAAAAATCCGCGAGCGCGGAGACAAATATTTCAGGAATAAACGCAATACGGGCAAGTTTATCTGGCCGAAGGACGAACTGATCGACCTGACCTTCAGCCAGGTCCTGGATCGGGTGACGGAAGAATTCCCGGACCAGTATGCCTTCCGCTATACGACGCTGGACTATACACGTACTTATGCGGAGTTCCGGGAGGATGTGGATACGTTTGCCCGCAGCCTCCTCGCTCTGGGCGTAAAAGCCGGCGACAAGGTCGCCATCTGGGCGACGAATGTCCCTCAGTGGTTCATCACCTTCTGGGCGACCGTTAAAATCGGGGCTGTCCTCGTCACCATGAACACGGCGTATAAGATACGGGAGGCGGAATACCTGCTGCGGCAGGCCGACGTCCATACCCTCGTCATGATCGACGGTTACAGGGACTCCGATTATGTCTCGATTATCAAGGAAATCTGCCCCGAGCTTGTCTACACCCCGGCGGAGAAGCCGCTCCACTGCAAGCGGCTGCCGTTTTTACGCCATGTCGTCACGGTCTCTTCCCGGCAAAAGGGCTGTCTGACCTGGGAGGACGCACTGGCGCTTTCCGAGCGCGTCCCGGTTGAGGAGGCCTACAGGCGCGCCGCGCTCACCCATAAGGACGACGTCTGCAACATGCAGTATACCTCGGGCACAACGGGCTTACCGAAGGGCGTCATGCTGACGCATTACAACATCATCAACAACGGCAAATGCATCGGCGACCGCATGGACCTGTCCACAGCGGACCGCTTCCTCATCCATGTGCCGATGTTCCATTGCTTCGGCATGGTCCTGTCCATGGCGGCCTGTATGACCCACAGCTCCACGATGTCACCCCTGCCGTATTTCTCTCCGAAATCGGCGCTGGCCTGCATCAAGCAGGAGCATATCACCGCAGTGAACGGCGTACCCACGATGTTCATCGCCATGCTGGAGCACAAGGATTTTAATCCCGCCGATTTTGCGTATATGCGCACCGGCATCATGGCCGGATCCCCCTGCCCGATTTCCGTCATGAAGGATGTTCTGGAAAAAATGAACATGTCGGAAATCACGATTGTCTTCGGACAGACAGAGTCCTCCCCGGGCTGCACCATGAGCTCGACAGACGACCCTATCGATGTCCGCGTCGGCACCGTCGGCCGGGCTCTGCCCGGTATCGAATGCAAAATCGTTGACCCTGAGACGTACAAAGACCTGCCGGATAACGAGACGGGTGAATTTGTCGCCCGCGGCTACAACATCATGAAGGGCTACTACAAGATGCCTGCAGCGACGGCGGCCGCCATCGACAAGGACGGCTGGCTGCACACGGGAGATCTGGCCTGCCGGACGCCTGAGGGCAACTACCGCATCACAGGGCGCCTGAAGGACATGATCATCCGCGGCGGAGAGAACATTTACCCGAAGGAGATCGAAGAGTTTCTGTACACCCATCCAAAGGTCAAGGATGTCCAGGTGATCGGCGTCCCTTCGGTGGCCTACGGGGAAGAGGTCATGGCCTGCATCGTCCTCAAGGAGGGCGTCACCGCCACCGAGCAGGAAATAAAGGACTTTGTCTACGCCAGCATGGCCAAGCATAAAACCCCGAGCTATGTAGACTTCGTAAGTGAATTCCCGATGAATGCCGCCGGAAAAATCCTTAAATACAAGATGCGCGAGGATGCCGTAAAAAAGCTGGGCCTCCAGAACGCCGCCGCCATCGAAACGGCGTAACGGCTGTCCGCCGGTGCAGTAAATAACAGGAAAGATAACAGCGGCCTCGGGTGAAGCCGCTGTTATCTGCGTTATTGACACGGGCACCGGAATATGTCATATTAGGTCGTAAGAAATGCGTTTTCACGGAGGACCTGCATGCCCGAACATAAACTAAAAATGAGCCCTTCCGAATTGAGCAGGGAATATCTCGCCTGTGTCTCAGAAATTATTGAGCATGAAGATGTCCGGTCGATGAAGCGCTACAACCAGCACCGGGGTGTCGACTGCCTAAAGCACAGCCTGAACGTGTCGATCTTCAGTTACCTCATTTGCAGAAAGCTCGGGCTCGATTACCGGTCCGCTGCCCGCGGCGGGCTCCTTCACGATTTTTTTCTTTACGACTGGCATGTCGGAAACCCCCACGGCGGCCTGCACGCTTTCCGCCACCCGAAAACCGCCTCAATCAACGCGGACAAAGCCTTTCAGCTGAACCAAAGAGAACGGGATGTCATCAAAAAGCATATGTGGCCGCTGACGCTCTCCCTGCCGAAATACCCCGAGACGTTTGTCGTCGTCCTTGTCGATAAATTTTTCTGCATCAGGGAGGTCTTCAAGAGCGGCAATCATCAGGTCATGAAGAAAATATGCGAGGCTGCATATTAGCCCCGCCTTCGGTATAAATTGTTAACAGCTCGCCGGAGATGCTCCATAACGGCTCTCCGGAAATTTTTACTGTAAATATCTGATCCGGAGTTATCAAAGATGCATGTATTAGACTGGCTCCTGTGGTTTTTCTTATATAGCTTTGTCGGCTGGGCGTGGGAGACCGCCTTGTTTACGGTTCAGGAACGCCGGTTTATCAACCGGGGCTTTCTCAACGGGCCCTTCTGCCCCATCTACGGCTTCGGCGCGCTTCTGCTGCTGCTTCTGCTTGAAAACAACGTCAGCAATATTTTCGCACTTTTTTTTATTGCGGTCTTTTTGACAACATCGCTTGAATACCTGACGGCCGTGCTGCTCGAAAACCTTTTCCACGCCAAGTGGTGGGATTACTCCATGTTCCCCCTGAATTACAAAGGCAGGATCAGCGTGATATCCTCCGCTGTTTTCGGTATCTTTGCCGTGCTGCAGATCAGGTTCATCCATCCGTTTGTCAGGAGCCTGACCGGCCGGATACCCGAGAATTTAAAAAGCATCATCTTATTACTGGTCATCATTTACCTCTTTATCGATTTCACCCTGACAATCCGCCATGTTTTTATTATGAACGGCCGGCTCAGCGAAATTCAGGGCGCCCTCAACGATTTCTTCGGAAAGTACTACAGGCGCGCCGGCGAGCTGAGGGATTCGATACGGGTGAGCTTTGAGGAGAGCGAATTTTATTCCGAGCGCATCAAAACCCTCTTCAGCCTCGGCAGGCTCCAAAACAGGAGGATCATACGGGCGTTCCCGAAACTGCGGTCTTTTCAATATGACGACGCGCTGAAAAAAATGAAAGCCCGTGTGTTGCGGAAAAAGAACGCCGGCGACAATCAAAACGAGCAGGATAAATAATAGGGGCTGCCGCACGAATTGTGAGACAGCCCTTTGCGTATTATTTGGGTTCTGAAAACATCATAATTCCCCGGCCAGGATTTCAAGCTCCTTCGCCATATCGATCCTGGGGAAAATGGCGTCACCCTTTGTAACTGTCGCATTTCTCGGCAGCTCGCCGAAGGCCGCAGCCGAGTCCCATGACTGAACAGCCTCATGTGCCCCGATCTGCTCAAAGATTTTCTGACTCGTGATCGGCATGAACGGCTTGAGCAGCACCGCACAGACACGGATCGTTTCCAGAAGATTGTACATAACAGCGGCGAGGCGCGGCAGGTTCGCCCCGTCCTTCGCCAGCACCCAGGGCGCGGTCTCGTCAATATATTTGTTTGCCCGGGACGTGACGCGGAAAATCTCCGTCAGCGCGTTTTGAAAGGCGTATTTCTCCATCTGCGTCTCATACATTCCACGAAGGGCGTTCACCATCCCGACCAGTTCGCCGTCAATAGCACTGGTGCCATCAATGGCGGCGGCTGTCTGATTTTCAGGCAGGGTGCCGCCGAAATACTTCAGTACCATCGCAACGGTTCTCGATACAAGGTTTCCAAGGTCGTTGGCCAGATCGGTGTTGATCCGCGTGATCAACAGCTCATTCGAAAAATTTCCGTCCGAGCCGAAGGGGAACTCCCGCAGCAGAAAATACCTCAGCGCGTCAACGCCGTAACGACTGGCCAGGATGACCGGATCGACGACATTGCCGACGGATTTTGACATCTTCGCACCGTCGATATTCAGCCATCCATGGCCGAATATTCTCTTCGGCAGCGGCATTTCCAAGCTAATAAGAAACGCCGGCCAGTAGATGGAATGGAAGCGGACAATTTCCTTTGCCATGAAATGGACGTCCGCCGGCCAATACTTATCATAATCGTCGTAGGTGTCGTTCATGAAGCCAAGCGCCGTTGTGTAGTTGAACAGGGCGTCCAGCCAGACATAGACCACGTGTCCCGGGTCGAAGTCCACGGGCACACCCCAGGTAAAGGTCGTTCGCGACACGCATAGGTCCTGGAGGCCACCCTCGCAGTCGATGAAATTGTTGATCATCTCGTTTACCCGCGAGGGCGGCTGTAAAAACTCGCCGCCGCGCAGCAGGGTACGGAGTCTGTCGGCATACTTGGACATGCGGAAAAAGTAGGCCTCTTCCTCGGCATAGTTGACCTCGCGTCCGCAGTCGGGGCACTTCCCGTCCTTCAGCTGGCTCTCCGT
>Ga0123334_1007147_pt1 | contig 10060 bp, 9 predicted proteins | sample BiotimSIPDNA_FD_89706 | JGI IMG/M metagenome (GOLD analysis project Ga0123334, IMG submission 89706) | Anaerobic biogas reactor microbial communites from Washington, USA - Biogas_R1 time_0 SIP DNA | ecosystem: Engineered > Bioreactor > Anaerobic > Unclassified | place: Washington, USA | collected... | reverse complement strand
GCCAAATTGATAAAATTTTGCTCATCGGAAAGGATGTCGTCCTGGTACAGGGAGAGGCGCAGCTCCGTTCCGGCGGGTAAATCGTAAAATCCGCTGGTAAAATATTCGACATACTTCGACCGGTCGTCGTCGTCTTCTCCTGTAGAAGACAGATCACGCGCCAATAGCGCGTACTCCTTCCATTTGTTTTTTCCTGTCCTTGTTTCGACCTCAAGTATGCACCTAACCTCCGGGCCGTCCGCTCTGGAATAGACGAGCGTTACATCATAGGTGCCATATTCGGGAACTGTGAACCCCCAATATGCCCTGGCCGCGCCTTTCCATTGGCCCAAATTTTTCAGGGAATCACCCTCAAGGACAATGGGCGGATCAAAATAGTATGCGTCATCCGCATCCAATACGATGTCCCCGTCATCCATCTGCCGGAACGAAACCGTATAGCGTGTATCCTGCTTTTCGCACCCGGTCAGCGTTATAAAGATAAAAAGTAAAAGCATAATGGTGGTAAGCCTAGATAATATTTTTATAAACATACCCTTCTCCTTCGGAATAACAGACAAATCTGTTCCGGATTACAATCATTTCTTCTTCTTTTTAATCTTCTTTTTTATTAACAGGACGATCACCACGATTACCCCTACAGCGAGGAGGATCTCAAGTACAAAGAGTACAGTGAAGATGATGTTTGTCAGACGCTCATCGGTGTCTTCGTCCTCAGAATCGGAGAACGATAAATCCATATCCTCAATGAATTTAGAATCCCCGTCCGGAGTATCATACTCACCTGAGGTTTCTGTTATGGTAGAGCCGGAGTCATTGCTGACAAGCATGAAAACGATGGTATCATTGGGGTCCAGCCATTCGTACGGAATAGTCAGCGACTTCTCTTTGATCCGGTATGCCAGCATCATTTTTTCGCCGCTTATCCTGGAAACCGCTATCACATCGTAGTCGACATCATTCACGTATTCCTCGTCATAGACCGCCGTATCCCATTGGAGCTCAAAGCCTGAATCTGTTTCTTCCACATCAAAAAACAAGATTTCCGACTGCTTCGGATAAACGGACGAAAAGCCAAGCACCATGCCGGAGACATCAAGAACCTCAAGCTCCACAATTCTCTCATCATAAGGCATCAGGGCTACAAACGCTGCGTACTCCGCAGGCTGTCCGCCACCGTCTGAGATGCCTTCAAACCGAACATCGAGATTGACAATGCCGATAAGATTGTACTCTGAGTCATAACCGCACAGTGCGTAATCGTTTCTACCGCCATAAACAACCGAGCTCACGCCGTCGACAATCTCAACCCGGTCAATCACCGCTTGTTCACCCTGTGCGTAAACCATTCCCTCAATCATATAGTATTTCCCGCCTTCGGCGGCAAACGCAGTGGTACCACATAACAGCAAAGCGGATAACACCATGGCCGTCAGCCTCATTAGAATATTTTTTTTCATAGCCGTTCCTTTCTTAGCCCAGACTGTGCAAAAACAAGCAATATTATTAAATCTATGCAAGTTTAGCGGCTGTAGATTGCTGCAATTTAGCACTCAGCGATATTGAATCCTGTCCGTATCGAATGTGCTTCTGGCCGGATTGCTGCCATAAATCGGTTCTATTCCTTCTGTATACCAATACGAATATTCCCGCAGCTCTTGAGGCGGATATAATTCATAATACTGGCATATCAAGTCGAAAACAAGCGCCTCAGAACCCATGCCGTCCGCAGCTTCAGCCGCTTTATCAAACTCGTATTCAATGGCTTGCTTAATATCAGAGGCAGAGGCACCGATGGAATAAGCGTATTCAAGATACCAGGAGTAAAAGCCCAGGACATAATCTATGTTGTAGTCCCGTCCTCCCCACTGGACAGACCCGTAATCAAAATTGTCAAAATTCAACAACTCAAGACGCTCTTCTGATGAAAAGCGGCTATATGGACTCTTATCGGCCTTCGGTGGATCATTGTCCGGATCGGGTTTCGGTGTCGCCGTAGCGGATTCCGGACTGTGTTCCGGCGGATCAGGCTGTTTGGCAGCGCTGTCCGGAGGCGGTGTATGGAAATCCTCCGGCCTCACCTGTTTGTTGGTAACCGGGTTCACTTCCGGAACAGGCGGAGTTTCGGGCTGAGGCACATACTGCTTTTCAACGTCCTTGTTCGGATATGCCCCGGAAATGGTCGACCATGTAAAATATGTGATATTACCGGCCCGGACGAATGCCAGAAAAAAGTAATCCGCTTTAATCCAATGATGCCCGCAGGGCGACTCGGTAAAGAACACCCGGTCGGACTCAAGCCTGTTGGCTCCGTATTCTTTCAGCGTGATTTCAGTTTGCACCAATGTGAACAAGTGTTTTGTATCTGCGCGAATGGAATTTACCATCGGCTCAACATTTATTATATTGCCGAAGTTTCTTTTTGAAAGGTTTTCATTGGCAACCTCCAGCAAACGGGTGTCTCCAGACAGCTGTATCTGATCTTCCTTGAACGGCTCAAGCCCGCGCAGCTTGCGAACCTCATTGAGCATCTGCCTGTAACTGTTTTTCAATTGCGTCAGCTCTTCATCGCTCAGATCGTTTTCGGAGGGACGGCTGGCGACAATCTTTCCGTCGGTGTATACGCGCGGAAGTACATTATTATAGTTCGGCACCAAATACCGATATGCCTGTTCCCATACCATGCTCGTGGGCCAGTGTTGGTGGCCGGAGCCCATAAAGCTGGAACGGTTCAGCATGGCTTTTCCGGTTTTTGGGTCGAAGGGATTCTGTACGTCGTGTATTAAAATACCACTGCTGTCATTGTCAGTGGCATGACGCAGGAAGCTGCGGGTACCTGAAATGACTTTACCGTTATCGGTACCGAAAACTCCGTGAGGCACGCCGTTTATGTCCGGACTTAACTGACCGTCCGGATACTCGTCGCCGTTGCCAAATATATGCCCCAGCTCGTGCAGCAGTGTCGCTTCCCTTGCCTCCAGGCTGGGAGAACCGTGCAGCGTCAGCACAATTGAATTCCGGCTGTCGGTATAGCCCATCGTTTCGCCTACAGAGTTGGAGCTTTTAATGGTGAGCGGGGAGGTAACCGCACAAGCAACAACATCATACTGGGGGGCGGATTTAATGCGATATTTTTCAATGTCAGCAAGCAGTTTTGATTGCCCTCCGGGGGTGCTGATGTCGTAACCGCCCTCGCCCGTGCCTAGGCTCAGCTTCGCATTGTGAAACTTGCGGATGGCTTTGTTATCTGAAATCGGCAGAGGCTGCTTACTTAGCGGAAACGTGCTCCCATTCAACTCAGGAGCCTCATATACCTTGCCATCATACATAACTGATGCGGAAATCAGAAGAAATGCGAATTTCCGGGATTCATTGAAGATCGCCTCGGTGGTTTTGGTTTCGCCGTTGATAGAGGCGACGAATTTGTACCGTCCGGCTTTCCACGACTTCACCGACGCCATCGACGGGTTAAATGTGACAATTTGCAGGTTCCCCGAATCAAATGGCTTGACATTGGCAAGAAGAGATCCCTCATAGTATATTTTTAATGACATTTTATCCGGGTTGATTTTTGTCTTATCGGTGAGCACAACCTGAATTGCCGTGGGCTTATCGGCAACAAACATATTCATAAAGTAATATTGTCCGCTTGATAAATCAATCCCCTTGCCCATGACCTGCGTGACTTCGACGCTGGCAATTCCAACGTCCTCCGCTCCGGCCACCGGGAGCGGCGTCAATACAATTACAAGAATCAGCATTATGGATATTAAAATACTTTTCAGCTTATTAAATTTCAATTTCCATGCTCCTTTCCGTACCCTTGAAGGTAATTACAGTGAAATTTTCACATCTGCGCGTTTCACTTCCTCCGCCGCGAAGAACGCCTTTACCTCATAATGCATACGGTTTGCAATGATACTGGCAGGAAACATGACGATGGACTGGTTGAATGCCGAAACATTCATGTTATACACGCGCCGCGCCGCCTGTAAATGATCCTCGGCGTCGATCACGGCAACCTGAAGCTGCCTGTAATTCTCGCTGGAACGAAGCTCCGGATAGGCTTCCGCCAAGACCTTGATTTTTTCTGTAGTCGCATCCATCTGGCGGCTGACTTCAGCCTTTTCCGTGACATCCATGCCCGAACGGAGCCTGATGGTTGCCGACAGGAGCTCAGACTCGTGCCTCGCGTAAGCTTTTACGACATCGATCAGTTTCGTCAGGGTGTCGTAACGTTTGGTAAGCGCCACATCGATTCCGGAATCAGCTTCCGTGATTTTCACCAGCAGGGTCTTGAAGCGGTTGGATGTGGCTATTACCCAGCCGATAACCACGATAAGAACAGCGGTAATAATGATAATTGTTGTCATAATAGAACCTCCTTACTTTTCCGATAGCGGGGAATAGGTGTTCTGATTCAGGCCTCTGCGCGTCAGGGCATTTCAGGGATCATTTGATAGGAGAGAGGCGGATCCATCTGATCCATTTCAGCCGGGTCAAACAGACACATGAGGTTCATCGGGAGCAATTGGCCCAGATCCGGCGTGTAGGAGTAAAAATTATGTATCGGACGCGAAGTTTCGGGGCTTGTTGACATTATTTCAATAAGCAGCTCTACAAAATGGCCTTCCGGGCCTTCACGGATGAGGAAGCCCCCTAATTTGACCGTGTCTATCTTCTCTTCGGGAAGTTCCGGCTCAAACAGCTTGTTGATTTTATACGATAAATCATCCTCTGTCATGCCAAGCTGGTCCAGGATTTCCTGGTTCGAAATCCACCGCTTAGCTTTTCTGTCATAATTAATGCTGGATAAGTCGCCGTTGTGTCCCTGATTGGGGAAGATACAGCAGGTTGTAACAACTTGCAGGTAATCCGGGCTTGTAAACGGGTAGGATCGGATTTCAATCCAGTAGTTCTCAGGGTCTTCCATAAAATCATCATATATCCGCTGGAGCCCCTGGTTCATGGCGCGATTGATGGATTCGATTTCAGGGTTTGTTTCGCCGTCGTATTCAATATAGGGGATTTCAGCGATGTTGTCACCCTTATATTCCTGCGTCATAAAGGTAATCCGCTCATTTGAAAGACCCGCAGGCGATGTTTCCGCCGGGGCGGACGGACTTTGGCTTTCCGGTTGTGCCGCGGGTTTCTTTTCCGGCAAGGCCTCTTTATCGGAGGCCGCCGGGGAGCTTTGCTGTATGGAGGCGGGCTGCCCTATGTTTTTTGATGTACAGGCGGTCAGCATTGCGAGCATGAGCGCAGCGATTGTGAGAATACATAAAAACTTTTTCATCCCTGTTCACTCCTGTTGAATTATATTTTTGTTTTACCTATTTCGTTCAGCGGTATTCGTTTTATATATTACGGGCAGGGTAATAAGCATGCACGATGGGCTTGCGGAATCAGATGACGCGCTTACTCAATCGTCTGTACTTCTTATATATTTGCCGGTATAAACACCCCGACCGGATACATGGAGCGTGTACGCGTCTGTAAATACAAAACGATATTCTTTGTCTTCATCTTTGGCTTCGGCGGTTACGGCGGCGTTCATATATTATGAAGCGTGTTCTCTGTTATACCAATCGTCCACCGGCTCAAACCCAACTTCGTTATAAGGCGACGTTAAATGGAAAAGCTCGCCCGTTTCTTTGTGTACAAGGATTTCAGCGACGCCAAACCTTATAATACCAAAGTAAAAGCGATAATACTCCACACCATCGACAGTGTGCTCGTCATTTCCGGGCTCAATCTCACTGCCCAACTGAAACGGATGCTCGTCTGCCCAGGTCTGCAAAATCGCCCTTGCCTCGTCGGCGGTTAGGGTTTGTTTTTGTTCTGGTTCTTGCTTTTGTTCCGGTTCTTGTTTTTGTTCCGGTTCTATGCTCGGTTTTGCTTCCGTATTCATGCCTGGTTTTGCTTCCGTATTCATGCCGCCACACCCGGTAAACAGGGCTATAACAACGATGATTGCAAATAATAACGCGATTAGTTTTTTCACTATTGATCCCCCTTTATGTTAATCCCATAATGTCCACTCATCATTGAGCGCATTGTATTCCTACATTTCCCAATCATAGGTAATTGCGAACTGCTTCTCCTCTCCTAACCGGCTGTACCCATTGCCGGCCGCGGCCCTCCATATAGATGTTTCTTAATATTTTGTTATTCCGGTTTTACCTCGTCATAACCCAACGCATCGGTTACATTCATGAAAACACTGACCTGAGCAACGCCGTCTTCGCATACGATGGTGCATTGAATCGTGGTTTCACCTACGCCGACAGCTGTCACTTTCCCGTTTTGGTCCACCGTTGCAATGGTTTTATCCAGGGATTCAGCCGTCAATGTGTAAGGTAAATCTCCCGGGATAACTGCTGTGAGCAGACCGGATGATCCCGGCGTCATAGACGCGCCGTTATCAAGCGTCACATCCACAAGCATCTGAGGCTCATATTCGGGGCCGTCATACTCGTCCACGCCCTCGCCCACTGCGGAACCCTCCACAGGCGATAACTCCACTTTCTCCATAATATACGCATCCATCATCGGCTGCGCAGAGCCGAATATCATCACGGGCTCAATATCGTCGTCTACGCGGAACACAGCGCTGAGATCTTTTGCGATTAAAAATTTTGCTAAAGTAGCCCCGCTGTCGTTAAACACTGCCTCCACGGCGTAGAACCAGTTTGATATAAGCGCATCCGGGTAATTGACGGTGTAAGCGCCCAGATTGCTGTTCAAGCTTGTTGCCGCAGTTGGAAGATGCTCAAGAATTGCGCCCGCAGAAGAGTCGGAAACTTCTACATATGCTTCGACAAAGCTATATCGTCCGTCCGGAGATATGAGTAAATCGCCATCGTGGGTCACGTCGACAGTCTGCCCGTCTTCCGATAAGATAAATTGAATGGAAAAGGGATTTACAGCATCGGGTATCGTTTCGTAAAAACCCGCGCCGTCGTCGTCAATGATCAAGACGCCGGGTACGATCATATCGAATGCGGAGTCATCCGACTCGCTGTACCCCATAAGCCGAAACTCAAACATCGCGCAGCCGTTCGATAAATATTTCAGCATCAGCACTGTATCGTTGTACTGACTTGAATCATCGCGGGCGAATGTGGCGTTCATCGTTTCCCATTCTTCGGGAACATCGGCTGAACCAAAACTGCGAGCAGGTGTTTGCGTTTCGCCCGAATCAGTCGCCGCAGGCGTTGTGGCTGTTGGAGGCTCCGGTTCTGTCTTATCAACTTTAGCAGTGCAGCCTGTAAAGAACACAACGAAAGCCATAATTAATAATATCGCTGTAAAGTTTTTCATTTTTTAGCCTCCTCCAGAATTTGCAGATTCAGCGTCTTTTGAACGACTTTCTTGTTCGCTGACGATGTAATCACAAATGTATATGCGCCTGACGGATATTTTTTACCGTTGGTATATCCGTTCCACGCAAACCAGCCGATTTCATTGTTTGTTTTACGCACGGATGTATCCGTTCCCCAATCATTCACCAGATTACCCTTCGAGTCGTATAACTTGCAGTACAATTTTTTCCCTTTCATGTTTTTGGTTTGGATGTTTATCCTGTGCATGTATTTGCCGGAATCAGTGTAATAGGTCTCGTAAGAATGATATGAGAACGAAGACTCCGGAGCTGTATGGTTTATTTTATAAGACCATGACCAATTATAGCTGTCCGGGAATTCTTTAATGCTTAACTTAAACGTATATGTTCCTGAAGGCAGACTCGAAAAGTCAGTTGGGTATACCCAAGTCGCTTTTTGTCCTGCATTTAAAGTCGTATTGTTCCAGTACTTAACTTGTTTACCCGATGAATTCACAATGCTTGTGGAAATTTCAAAGGTATTGCCCATAAAAGATGGTCGAGAGTTTTCTACGGTGAATTTCATACAAAACTTTCCGTCCTTGTTGTAGCTATCATGTTTCGTTACTCTTACACCATTCGACCACCCATCGGCTGACACGCGCAGCGTCATTTGGGGTATCATTGCCGCCGTCATGATCAGCACGAGTAAAAATGCAATTACCTTCCTGGCTTTATTCATCATAACCACTTCTCCTATTCATTGTTTTTTGAGCAGACAGCCGGCGCAGGATGTCCTCCGGCGCAAGCCGGGGCCGTCCCGCCAGTACACGCTCCGGCCGCCCATGATGTCCGCCCGGGTGATTTGCAGCATGGGTTATCACCGCTATTCCGCCGGTTCCGTTTTTATGTTTCGGCACAATCCAAGAGTAGCAAAGAAAATTCTTCCTGTGCGAACTGTCAAGAAATCTTGACAGCTTTATGAAAAAATTTTTTCGATGATCATTTTTAACATAAGCATTTCAAGGGCGCTGAGATTATGCGATGTGAAAACCATCTGTCCTTTTGCATTTTTTTCGAAAACCGACAGCAGTTCTCCTAACAAATATTCGTAAATGCCTGAATCCAATTCATCAATAATAATACACATAGTATGATAAATATAAAAGATTACAACAGTACTAATGAGGTGGGAATAAGGCATAAAAAACAGCACCTGTGCCATCTGAGCACGGGTGGAAGCCTCAACAGCTTTTACAAAAAAATTTTGCGGTGTTCCATTTATTAATAAAATAAGATAAAATGATTTCAGCAACGGAGGTGACGGGATGAAAAAAGCCAAGCTCCTGCTGGTAGAGGATGAAGCCGACGTACTGGAAATCAACAGGGAATATTTTGAAGGCAAGGGGTATGATGCAGTCTGCGCAGCCACTCTTGCAGAAGCGCGGTTTCAATTAGAGGAGCACGCCCCGGACCTGATTCTACTTGATGTGATGATGCCGGACGGCTCGGGATTTGACTTTTGCGCCGAACTGAGACAAAAAACAAACGCCCCCATCATATTCCTGACGTGCAGGGATGAAAATGAGAGCGTGATAAAGGGACTCTTACAGGGCGGAGACGATTATGTCACCAAGCCCTATGATTTAAATGTACTCAGCGCCCGGGTGGCGGCGCAGCTCCGCAGAACCGGCGTTATGACCGCCGGAAAAATCGAGCTTTCCCCGCTGACCATTGATTTTTTGTCCGGGGAAGCGACGCTGAACGGGGAACGCATCCCCCTGACGCAAAAGGAACTGCAGCTTCTCGGCTGCTTTGCTCTGTTCGCGGGGAGGCGGCTAAGCTACGAGGAAATCTACCGCCGCGCTTGGGGAGAGACGTCGCCCAGTGCTTCCGGAGCAATCAGGACCCATGTGGCAAATCTTCGCAAGAAACTGAAGCTGGATGACGGAGGCTGGTTTGAGCTGGTCAACTCCGGCAAAAGCGAGTACATATTCAGCAAGGTACGATATTAACCGGGATTTACATATCGCAGAAACTAATTGGTTACGGCAAGTGTTTTGCGTTTCAAATTGATTGTTTTCATCATTTTTTCCTTATTCATTAATTTTTTTAACTGATAACCAGCGCAGGATATCCTCCAGAAAAAGCCGGGGGCCTTCCTGCCAGAAAATGCTCTGCCCGTCGGTTTTCGGTCGGGGGAGAACCTCCATATCCCGAAGGCTGTCATAGGAATGGTCTTTATTCGGCAAACGCCGGGTATCAAACAGGATAAGATGCCCGTTATTCAGCTCAATGTCCAGAGTCTGGCCGTCAACGATGTCCACCCGGGTAATTTGCAGCATAGATTATCATCTCCTTTTCGCCAGTTCCGTTTTAACGTTCTGTGATAATGGCTTTATTCCAGGAATTACTCCTTATCGTGAAATAAATATTTATTTTTGAAAAGTTCATCAAGGATATCGGTTATGTATTTTATTTCAGACTTCATCCGGGCACGGAGAGCCTGGATATTCCTCGTTTCCGATCTTTTCGGCATGATATCAAATAACCTGCGGTTATTATGGATGGCAATATGCACCCTGTCCCCTGAAAAGCAGAGATATGTCCGCCCCTTTGCCCTCCGGTCAGCAGATAGAATATACTCCATAAAATGGGGTGTCAGCACATATAAGGCGGTGTGGGGGTCATCGGTGAGAATCCGGAATTTTTCGTTAAAGACGGGGTTTTCTGTTT
>Ga0123334_1007146_pt1 | contig 10060 bp, 10 predicted proteins | sample BiotimSIPDNA_FD_89706 | JGI IMG/M metagenome (GOLD analysis project Ga0123334, IMG submission 89706) | Anaerobic biogas reactor microbial communites from Washington, USA - Biogas_R1 time_0 SIP DNA | ecosystem: Engineered > Bioreactor > Anaerobic > Unclassified | place: Washington, USA... | reverse complement strand
TTGTTGCGTAAGGTCAATATTCCAAATGTCTATGCAACGGGAATTGCGATAAATTTGATCAATAACAAACTATCGGAATTCAATAACATACCGATCAATCTGGTTGAATACAATCATGATTCTGTTTATAATTTTAAGAATTTTGAGGTTTCTTTTTTTCGTACCAACCACAGCATTCCTGATTCGTTCGGAATTGCCATAAAAACTAGATTGGGATATATTCTTCACACCGGCGATTTTAAATTTGATTTCACACCGCTTTTCAAACATACCGATTATGCAAAACTTACAACTTTTTCAGAAAAAGGAGTTCTCTGCCTCTTGGCCGACTCTACAAACGCCAATGTTAAGAATTTCTCCGCTTCCGAAAGAAAAATCAGCGACAGTATTAAAAGCATCTTCGGACAAATCAAGGGTCGAATTATCATCTCGACTTTTGCCTCCAATGTCCACCGAATCCAACAGATAGTTGAGGCTTGCGTTCTCCACAACCGGAAAATCATCGTTTTCGGAAGGAGTATGGAAAAAACAGTTAATGTCAGCCAAAAATTGAATTATATCAAGGCTCCCAGCGGTACCTTTATCACAGCCAAAGAGTTTCCACATCTTCCCCCTGAAAACATCACCATCCTTAGTACCGGATCCCAGGGTGAACCGCTCGCAGCATTATCCAGAATCGCTGATGGGACCCATAGAACCATCAAAATCATACCCGGAGACACGATCGTGTTCTCATCATCGCCGATACCGGGGAATCAGGAAGCTGTAAACCGTACCATTAACAAGCTCTATCGGGCGGGATGCAATGTCATCATCAACAGTCCCCTGACCGACACTCACACCTCCGGTCACGCCTCAGAAACCGAATTGAAGATCATGCTTTCCCTGACCAAACCCAAATACTTTGTTCCCATCCATGGAGAATATTCGATGCTGAGAAGGCATGTTGAACTGGCAGTATCAACCGGCGTTGAAGCAGAAAACTGTTTCATTCTTGACAATGGTGAGGTCCTGACTTTCTCTGACAAGAAGGTAAGTGTAACACACTCGGTCCAATGCGGTGATGTTTATATTGATTCCAATAATTTTGATATTGATAATAACATTATCAAGGAAAGAAAAATAATGTCTGATGACGGCATGTTGGCTGTCATTTTCTCAGCTCAACAATATAAACTAACCAAAACTCCCAATATCGTCAGCCGTGGTTTTATATATGTGAAGAGTTCCGAAGCTTTGATTGAGGATATTTCCGAAAAAGCCGAACAGATTTATAACGATTACTACAGCAAAACGAAAAAGTTCTTCAAAAACCATCTTATAAATATCATTACCAGCGAACTAAGCGATTATATTTATGAGAAAACAGAAAAAAAACCAATGATTGTTCCCATCATTATGAACTTTTAAGGTTAGAAGTTGAACCTTCTAACTTTCTTTATTTCCTGAGGTTAGATTATGCTCATCTGTCCAATATGTAAAAATGCTTTGCAGCAAAAAGATAAAATATTTCAATGTCAGAATAACCATTGCTTTGATCTTGCTTCATCGGGCTATCTCAATCTATTGCTTTTAAAAAGCAGTTCCGGGGATAATCGTGAAATGGTAAACGCCAGGCACGCCTTTCTAGCCAAGGGTTATTTTGAAAGATTGGTAGCTTCCATCATCAGTTTAATGGCAAGTTTGGATTGTATAAAGAGGGTCTTGGATTGCGGTTGCGGTGAAGGTTATTTTCTTGATAAATGCAAATCAGCATTTCCGGAAGCGGATTTTTTCGGTTTGGATATTTCTAAATATGCAATCGATAAAGCTGCAAGAAAAAGAAAAGACATTCTTCATATCGTGGCAAGCGCCGCAAAAATACCCTTCTCCGATGAAAGTTTTGATCTAGTCATCAATATCTTCGCTCCTCATTTTCTGGAAGAATTTGCGCGAGTCCTAAAACCCGGTGGTCATATTTTAAAAGTAACTCCGGGGCCAAAACATCTTTTGGAATTAAAAGAAGTTTTATACGAAAAGGTATACTTGAATGAGATTGATACAGAATTGCCGGGTTATTCTCTGCAAAATACAAGTTCTTTAACCTATCGCACGAAGATTAGTGATGATTTGCATAATCTCTTAAAAATGACACCGTATTTCTATAAAACACCGGCAAGGGGACTGGAGAAAATATCCACTCTTAAGGAGTTGGAAATCACTTTTGACTTCAATATCAGCCTCTATAAAAAATAAAGCCAATCCGAAAAAGGATTGACTTTTTTATTTTACTATTCATTTAAGACGATATTCTTAAACATCCGATATATCTCGCGGGTCATCAGGGCATCTTCCAGGGCGTCGTGATGTTGCTTTTCTCTTTCCGCGCCGCTAAACATTTGGTAGGTGTTGAAAAGTCCAAGATCCGTTTTCGAATTGTAATAATTCTTTATAACCTGCATAATATTGATATATCTGTTTCTGATATCAAGAGGTTTCAGATGATTTAACTTGAAGGATTGTTCCATCGTTAAGATGTCGTTTCTACCCCAGGCAATGATTTTCACGTCTTCTTCTTCAATGCATCTTTCCAACAATTGATAAAACTCAATATAAGAACAGGCGTTATCAAAGTCCTCTCGGGATTTTGATAAGAATTTCAAAGTTCTTAGATTCAAAGAATGCTTTTTTAATGGTTTTACCAAGGAACCATCTTCAAAAATTATATCGCCATTCTCATCTTCCAGTACCATTCCATACTGAACGATTTCCGGAATATGAACCATTGTCTGATAATATGAAGGTAGGGAAAACTCCAAATCCAGGAATAATTTTTTCTTTGTTTTGTTGATCAACCGTTTGACACCATTACGAATGGTCGCAATATTATAATAAACTCTTTTTTCACGAATATTGCTTTCTACGATCTTATTAAAATAATCTATTTCATAACAATAAAAATGATTGTACTTCTTTTTTTCTGCTTCGGTATTCACAAAGACATAGGGTTTGTTCAAAAAGTACGGTCCGAAATCCCGGAACAACTTTCTGGACATATAGAGATAATAAATCCTGTTTTTCCCCAGAACTTTTATTATCCTGTCTTTGGGAAAGGTCGTCAGTATTTTTCCATAGATTTTCATGAGTTTCCTTTCCGATCTTATTTATCTAGCGATAGTTCTTTAATCCGTATCAATTCTAAAATAGCTTGGCTGCGCCCCTTGACACCTAATTTTTGGATGACGTTAGATATATGATTTCTAACTGTTTTTTCGCTTATTCCTAATTTTTCTGAGATTTCTGTAGTATCGTAATTGACGATTAGAAGATTGAAAATTTCGCGTTCGCGATTGGTCAGAAATTTCTGTGTATGCATGCTATCCCTCCTATAATTATCCATAATATAATATGCATAAAAATATATCGGGGTCACTGCACAACTTTTTTTATTTCATTTATTTGGTTTTCGCTAAGACCAATTTCCTTAAGTTTATCTTCAAAATTGATTTGATTTGCTTCCTTTAAGGCAGTAAGGATTTTTTGTTTCTTAACCTTACCGATTCCGGGTATTTTTTCAATTTTAGATGAAAGAGCACTCTTCGTATGGACGAGGTGATGGAAAGTTATAGCATAACGGTGCACTTCATCCTGCAAGTTTTCCAGAAAGAAAAATAAATTGCTCCGCTTATCAGGATAATATTCCTGCCCGTTATAATATAGATAACTGGTACGGTGCCTTTCATCCTTTCCCAAGCCCAAAACCGGAAGTTCGATTTTGAGGTCTAATAAGGCCTGCATCGCAGCATTAACTTGCGGGGCGGCACCATCAACAATAATCAGATCCGGGAACTCTTTGCCCTCCTGTTGCAGACGTTTATACCTTCTGGTTATAACTTCAATCATTGTTTGATAGTCATTCGCCCCCTGATATCTGACCTTGTATTTGCGATAGTTCTTTTTGTTTGGAATTCCGTCCAGATAGGCAACCATAGCCGAAACGCTATTGGTTCCCTGAATATTGGAGTTATCGAAAGCTTCGATGCGGTGAGGCGTATCAATGTTTAGATATTTGCCCAACTCAATCACAGCGCCTAAAGTCTTTTCATAACGATTTTCCTCTTGCTTTAAAAGGATCTTCAACTTCTCCTTGGCGTTTTCTGTGACCAATTCCACGAATTCTTTCTTTTGCCCGATTTTCGGAATAAAAATCCGGTTTTTCAAGCTTTCCTCAAGAGAACTTATATCAACATTGGGAATGATGATTTCTTTGGGAATGGGATTATTATTGACTAAGTAAAACTGAGCGAGAAAGTCAACAAACATCTCCTCAGGATCACCCATTACCTCAAAAAGAAAACCATTGCGCTCGACAGTTTTTCTGGCACGAATATGAAAGACTTGTATGCTAATATGTTCGTTATCAACAACAAAACCAAAAACATCGCTGTCTTCAACATTCAACTCCATTTTTTGTCTTTCACTGATTTGTTCAAAATCTTCAAGCAATTGCCGATACTCGATCGCCTTCTCAAAATTCAAAGTTTCTGCCGCTTCTTCCATCTGCTTTTCCAATTGCTTTTTCTGTTCTTTTACATTCCCTCGCAAAAATGAGTTGATCTCACTTGTGATTCCGTTATATACTTCCGGTTCAATCGGAAAAATGCAGGGAGCAAGACATTGACCGATATGATAGTACAGGCACTCCTTTTTCGGAAGTACCCGGCACTTTCTTAACGGATAAATGCGATTGATCAGATCAACAACTTCCTTAGCGGCATTGGCGTTGGGATAGGGGCCGTAATACTTTCCCTTTCTATACAAGTCCCTTGTATAAAAAATGCGGGGATATTTTTCTTCTGTAATACAAATATACGGATACTGTTTATCATCCATTAGCATGATATTGTATTTTGGATGATGTTTCTTAATAAGATTCATTTCCAGAATGAAAGCTTCGGTTTCCGTACTTGTTACAATATATTCAAAATCAGCAATATTAGCAACTAATTTTGTTGTCTTTGTATCGTGGCTGCCAGCAAAATAAGAACGGAGGCGATTCTGCAAATTCTTCGCTTTGCCGACATAAATGATATCCCCGTCACGATTGAGCATTTGATAACATCCCGGTTTTTTCGGTACATTTATGAGTTTTTCCTTAATGCCCATTATTACCTCAAAAAAGCCATGTTCATGGCTTATAATTTTAATTCCTTCAATATTTTTTCGATTTTGTCTCCGTAATCCAAGGATTCATCATACTTGAATCTAAGCTCCGGAACCTTTCTGATTTCCAAAACCTTGCTCAGAGCGCTGCGAATAAAGCCTTTGGCTTCTTGCAAATTTGCTGTTGTTGCTTCTTTTTGGGCGTCATTTCCAATCACCGTAAAATACACGGTGGCAATGGAGAGATCGTTGGTGAGTGCGACTTTGGTGATGGTCACAAATTTTAACCGATCATCCTTGACATCAGAAAAGATGATTTTACTGATCTCTTTTTCAATTATCTTTTCCAATCTTTCTTGTTTATAGGCCATAGTCTCACCTACTTTATTCTTTCCATTGAATAGGCTTCAATGATGTCGCCTTCTTTAATATCATTGTAATTTTCGATTGTTAAACCGCATTCATATCCAGCTTTAACTTCTTTAGTGTCATCTTTAAAGCGCTTCAAAGAAGATAATTTGCCTTCGTAAACAACGATAGAGTCTCTGATCAAACGAATATCCGAATTGCGGACAATCACTCCGTCAGTAACATAGCACCCGGCAATAGTCCCAATTTTGGAAGCTTTGAAGAGGGTTCTAACCTCAGCTTGACCCAATACTTTCTCCTCATAAACAGGATCGAGCATTCCCTTCATTGCTGCTTCGATATCCTCAAGGACCTTATAAATGATATTATATAAACGAATTTCTATGTTCTTTTCTTTCGCATAATCCATGACTTTTGCGGAAGGACGGACATTAAAAGCAATTATAATTGATTGTGAGGCAAGAGCAAGATTGATATCTGTTTCGGTAACCGCACCGACGCTGGAACGAACGACATTGATTTTGACGCCTTCAATTGCGATTTTCTCTAATGATCCTTTGATCGCTTCAATTGAGCCTTGAACATCACCTTTGATGATCAAGTTCAATTCTTTATTAGCATCATTCATCTGTTCGAAAAGATTGGCTAAAGATACAGGTTTACCGACTCCCATTTCAATATTGAATGCTCTTTGGGATCTCTCTTCAGCAACCAAACGCGCTGTCTTCTCATCTTCAAAGACCATAAAATGATCACCGGCCAGGGGAACACTTTCCAAACCTGTTACTTCTACTGCTTTAGCGGGTCCTGCCGATTTGAATTGAGCCTTGGTTTCATCCTGCATCGCACGAATCTTCCCATAGGTGTTTCCGATAACCAGCGGATCGCCGATTTTGATTGTTCCGTTTTTAACAAGCAAAGTGGCGACTGGTCCACGGCCTTTATCCAATCTGGCTTCGATTACGGTACCAACACCAAGACGATTGGGGTTGGCGCGGAAGTTTTCCATTTCGGCGGTCAGTAAAACCATTTCTAGCAATTCTTCAACGCCTTGTCCTTTAAGAGCCGATATCGGAACATAGATTGTTTTGCCGCCCCATTCTTCCGGTACTAGGCCCAAAGTACTGAGTTCTTGTTTTATACGATCTGGGTTAGCATTGAGTTTATCCATTTTGTTGATAGCAACAATGATCGGAACTTTCGCGGCTTTAGCGTGATCGATCGCTTCCCGAGTCTGTGGCATAACTCCATCGTCAGCTGCAACAACCAGAACGACGATGTCGGTGACATTAGCCCCACGGGCTCGCATCTCTGAAAAGGCTGCATGACCTGGAGTGTCAATAAATGTTATTAACTTACCGTTCTTTCGAACTTGATAGGCACCAATATGCTGAGTGATTCCTCCGGCTTCACTAGATACGACTTTCGAATGTCTGATTGTATCTAGCAAGGTCGTTTTGCCATGGTCAACATGCCCCATAATCGTAACGATAGGCGGTCTGGAGACCAAGTTATTCTCGTCATCTTCAATAACGATTTCTTCAAATTTAGTAATATCCTCAGTAATTTTATCTTTAACTATACAGCGATACTCATCTGCAAGAATTTCGATTACATCTCTTTCTAGGATTTGCGTCGCATTTACCATATAACCGAGCATCACTAATTTACGGACTATTTCACCGATGGGTACATTCAAACCATCAGCAACTTGGGCAACAGTCATGCCTGGTGTATAAATCAATACATTTTCCTTTGCTTTTTCGTTCGCTGCAAAATTGGTTTGACGATTCCCTTTATTGGATTGCTTTTTCTTTATGTTTTTGATTCTTGTATAAATCCGGCCTTCGGTCTCATAATCGGTATATTTATCATCATAGACCCTAGTTAGTTCCAGTTCCTCTTCCGGGGCCTCACGTTGAACCTTCGGCTGAGGTTTATTTGCCTTAGCAGCCTCAGGAGCTTTGCCCGGTTTTGAAGTAGGCTGTGGTTTGCTTACCGGTTCTTTTACGGGGATTGGTTTTTTCTCTTTTGGTTCAACTTTTTTCTGTTCTTCCTTAACAGGTTCTTTAATAACAGGTTTTGGTTGTTCCTTTTTCTCAACGACCGGCTCCACTTTTGACTCTTCTACGATTTCTACAGGAGCTTTGGGAGTAACAACAGGCTTGGGAGCTGCTTTTTTGGCTTTTGGAGCCTTGATGTCGACCTTATAAACCTTGCTCAATTTCTTTATAATATCGGGCTCAATTTCCGTTTCCAAATCGGCAGTTATCCCTACATTATTAAGCTTGGTCAACAGCTCTATTTCTGGAACATTTAATATTTCTAAAATTTCTTTGACTTTCATTCATAGCACCTCCGTTTGCTTTCTAATCAGGGCTTCTAAAAATCCTTGGTCCGTTAAACCTAATATTTTACACATCGGCTTCCCCAACGCTTGGGATAAATCCTCACAAGTATAATCTAGATTGATCGGAGTCTGATAGAAGAATCCCTTTCGGTCAAATTTATCGATGGTTTTCGGCGAAGAATCCTTAGCGATCAATATCAGTTTCAATTTTTTCATTTTCAACATTCTTAACACGGCATCTTCGCCAACCACCAATTTACCGGCTTTATAGGCTAAGCCCAGAAGATCTAGTCCTTTTTCAGGCAATAGAATCACCCAATAATCTAAATAATTCTTCATAAACCTCTTCCGGAATTGGAACTTCCAAATGTCTTTCCAAGGTTTTTTTCTTAATAGCCTGATTAATTACGGATTTGGATTTAGTCAGATAAGCACCGCGACCACGGGCTTTTCCTGTAAGATCAACGATGACTTCCCCTTCGGCTGTTCTGACAACTCTGAACATCTCGCCCTTGGGATGTTGTTCGTTCGTAACCACACATTTTCGCAAAGGTATCTTTTTTTGTTTCATATTTACCCCTTATTGACATTGTAAGTAAATTGAAGCCCTTCGTGAGTTGCATCGGTAAGATTCTTGATATCTATTCGCCAACCGATAGCATAGGCCGCCAAACGGGCGTTTTGGCCGTTTTTACCGATTGCCAGCGAATACTGATCATCCTTAACAATCACAGTCGCCTGTTTGACCTTTTCATCAGCAATCACGCTTAATACTCTTGCCGGTAACAACGCCTCAGCAATCAAATCGACAGGATTGTCCTTCCATGTAAAAATGTCAATTTTTTCGTTGTTTAGGATTTCGTTGATTTTTCGAATTCGCAACCCGCCCTGACCAACACAAGCGCCTTTGGGATCAACATTGTTTTTCAGAGAAAGGACGCCGATTTTTGTGCGTAAACCAGGATCACGGGCAATGCCCATGATTTCAATCGAGCCGTCAGCAATTTCCGGAATTTCCAGTTCAAAAAGCCGCTTTACAATCTCCCGGTTCGATCTAGTCAGAAAAACCTTGGGTCCTTTGGTAGTTTTTTCAACTTTGGTAATGTAAACCTTCTTCTCATCGCCGACATTATATGCTTCGCCTGGCAATCCTTCTTTATCGGGCATATTGGCTATGCAATCCCTTCCGATGCTGAAGGTTACAAAATTGTTACTATAATCAACCACTTTGGCGGTAATGATCTCCCCAACTCGCTCTTGAAAGAAATTATAGGCGTTCTCCCTTTCCAGTTCTTTGAGTCCTGAAAGGAGGCTCTGTTTAAAAATGGAAGCCGCTTTTCTACCAAAAGCATTGAGGTTGATCTCCGTCTTGATTTCATTTCCAACTTTGATTTTGGGCTTGATTTTTAAGGCATCTTCCAAAGTGATCTGCCCTTTTGGCCCTTCCGGATCGACCTCATCAACGACATATTTATATTCGTATACTTTAATTTTTTTCTTTTCAAAATCCCATTCCGTTTTTACATCCCCCGTAAAACCGCTGTTACGGCTGGATACGGATATCGCTATTTCCACTTTTGCTAAAACATCCTCAATCGGCAAACCTCTTTCAAAGGCTATTGCCTCAAGAGATTCATAAAAGTTCTTACTGACCATTTTTTCCTCCTAAAACTTTACTGCTAATCTAATCATCTCGATTTGGGCTTTATCCAATGTTATTTCGCTGCTTTTCCCTTTCTTATTAACTTGAATCTTCAGTTCATTATCTGCATATGCCAGCAAATAGCCGTAGATTTCGTTTTTATTATCGATTCTATCCTTTGTCCTAATACAAATATATTCACCTATGGCTTGTTTTATATCAGCATCCGTCCGGAGTTCTTTTTCAATTCCTTCGGAAGATACTTCCAAGTAATACTCTTCGTCAATCAAGTCAACTTTATCCAATTCGTCACTCAGCATTTTATTGAGAGCTTCAGAATCATCGATCGTCATCACCTGTTCTTTTGAGGCAATGACCCGTAAAATATTAATTCCGAATTCTCTTACATAATCCACACTGATAATCTTCATAGCCAATGAAGCAGCGCATTTTTGAGCAAGGGATGTAATAATTTCCAATTTATTTTTCATCAGTCACCATCAATATTTTTAAAGGAGTGAGTTAAACCTCACTCCTTAATTTACCATTTCTATTTT
>Ga0123334_1007144_pt1 | contig 10061 bp, 5 predicted proteins | sample BiotimSIPDNA_FD_89706 | JGI IMG/M metagenome (GOLD analysis project Ga0123334, IMG submission 89706) | Anaerobic biogas reactor microbial communites from Washington, USA - Biogas_R1 time_0 SIP DNA | ecosystem: Engineered > Bioreactor > Anaerobic > Unclassified | place: Washington, USA | collected... | reverse complement strand
GAGTTTGTAAAAGCGCAAAAAGATGAGGAAATTGCTTCCCTGGAGCTTCTGTTAAAAAACCTGCAGGTCAAGTCCTTAGAAGCTGAACAAAAATTAAATGAAGCGATGGCGCAAAACAGCTACTGTGATTATAAAGAGGTGGTTGAGGAAATTACGGCTGCCGAAACGGAGCTGGAAAACTTAAATAAATCAGCGGATGAAATCGACTGTGAGTGGCTGGAAGCCGGATATAACTATCGGATTGAGACGGAAAAATTGTTGGCTCCCTATGGTCAAAAGGTAGCCGATGCAGAAAAAATGGTCCTTGGATTACAAACGGTTGAAGAGGATTTACAGCTTGAGAAGAATGTTATAAGTACACAGAAGGGTGAAATGAACGGCTTGATTCTGGCTCAGGAAAAGCAGCTGAAAAAGGAAGATCAGGAAATCCGTCAACACAAAAATATTCTGGAACAAAACGGTTATACGGTTTGGCTCCTGCAGCCCTCGGAAGGCCTTCATGAACTGACCGGCCAAATTACACAGCATCAGGAGCATTTGACCGTTACGGAGGAAAAAATACTTCTTCTTGAAGAGCAAATGCGTTTTGCCCAAGAACAGAAAATTGCGTTCGAAAGTCAGCTGAAAGTTTTAGATGCGGAAATGGCACCGCTGAAAAATAGACTGAAGGATTATCAGCAAGCCAAATCAAGCTTTCAAGGGATAGCCTTTACCTACCGGTTTAAAGGGAACGCACCGGACTTATACAAGAAGATTGAGCAGGAAAAGTCCGCTCTGGAGAGTAAAAGCTATCAGCTTAAAGCGGATAAAGAAATCAAGGCTCAAAAAGAGCATTTACTCTTAGAACTAGGCTATTATATTCCTAACCAGGAAGTCCTGCGGCTGCATCAATACTTGGAAGATTGCCTGGGGAATACGTTTCTGGGGGCGGAATGGCTGAATGATGCGGAAAATATGGAAGAGCTTCTGGTGCAGAACCCTCTTCTTCCTTACTCTGTCATTGTTACAGGCAAAAACTTCGAAAAATTGAAAGCCAATACTGGCTTACTTAAGGATAAATTCAGCGATTACGCCATTCCTATTCAAAGCCTTGATCTTGTTCGTTCAGGGGTGGCGCCGGCTGAAAATATTCTTTTCAGCGGCGGCAACCAAGGGCTTTATACGAATAAGGAGCAATTCATCAGCTATATCAATGATTTAGCTGATGAACAGACCAAATTGGAGTATGAATTATCCCGGATTTCCAATGATATTGTTACTCGTAAGGAAAGTATCAGGGTTTTGGAAAACTATATCGAATTGGAGCGGGAAATCCCGGATATTGAATCGGCTTTATCTGAGAAATACCGGTGCAATACTGTTCTGCAAGAGCAAACCCGTCAATTAACAGAGCAAGTTACTGAAAGTCTGCAAGAGTTAGAGTTAAGAGAGGCACTGAGCAAAGAGCTTAATCAAAAACTGGATAAATTAATCGAAATGAAGCAAAGTTTACAGTCCTACATTGAAAAATCTGCTCAATTAAGGGAGATTGAGCTTGGAATTCAACAATTACGTCAAGAACGCCAAAGTATAAATGATAGATTAGAACGAAAAGATTATGAGATACAAACCGCAAAAGAGCAGCTGAAATCTAGTATTCAGATTTTAAACGATTTGAAAACACGGCAGAAAGAGATTGAAACCGAGGCGGAATCATTGACTCAATTTAATAAGGGTGTATATATTGAAGCAGGTTATGAAACGGCAAAAAACAAATATCTCAGCTTAAAATCGCAAAGGTCCGGAGTCAGCCATGACCGGGAAGTAATCGCCGCTCGGTTGGAACGCTGTATAAAAAGACGTACCAATGCTATTGACGCCCTAAAAAATTACGGATTAGATATCGATTACTTTTCCCGGCAAGAAAAGCTGACATTGCCCCTGGCCCGGATTGGTCCGGAAATGATTGCTATTTTGCAGGGACAGAAGCATAGACTGACCGATGAGTACAAAAAGCGAGATAAAGCCTGTAATGACTTAGCACAAGAGAGCAAAAAGCTAGAAGGAAGCATCGGCACTGAGACGGATCGGATCTGGGCGGATTATCGCCAGGCATACACGCCGTCTGAATCGGTACACACCCGGGAAGAAGCAGATGCATTAAGCAAAGAACTTCAAAAGGATCTGGCCGGCCATGACCATCGCTGCAAAAATTTCCGCCAAAAGCGCGATAATGTTCTGGGAGAAAAGCGGTATTATGACAATGAATATTTTAAGTTTACCGGACAATTGACCGAGTATGGTCACTTAACTGATGAAATAGCGGAAGAGATCGAAGAATTTACTGCAATCAACGAGCGATTTAAAAAAATCAAAGAGAGTATACAGAAAAATAAAGATAATTTGAGTGAAAAAATTAAGCAATCAATGGATGAAGCCAGAGAACTTTCTGTGTACAATTATGCTAAACCCATCGAAAAATTTACCCTGCCTCAGAATTTTTCGGCGGCTCAGAGTTTATTAGCGGCCATTTCCGAATGCCTTTCCCTGCTCTCGTCAAAAATCAGGGAGATTGATGAGGAAATCCAAACCTTGGAGGGGTATAGGGAGGATCATGTAAATTTATGCCTCCAACGGGCCGAGGAAATTATGCTCGAGCTTAAAAAAATGAACACCTTGCCTGCTATCATGATCAATGGAAAATTAGAGAATATGGTTAAGATTGAGTTTAAAGATTTCTCAGATGAGGACAAGCGTGGAAGAATGGGAGAATATATTATTTCCCTAGCACAAGGTGAAGCGAACGTAAAAACATTGAGCAAAAAGCTGTCCGCTAAATATCTCCTTGACCGAATTACTGATATGGATAAAGCAAAGGTGAAGCTTTTTAAAGTCGAAGCAGACTATGAAGAATCGCGTTACCTGGATTGGAAACACGCTGTAGGTTCTACGGGGCAGAAGTCGGCTTTATACATTAATTTTTTAATTACGCTGATATCTTTTATCAGACTAATTGGCAATCATGCCGATTTCGGAAAATCCAGCAAGGTTCTTATTTTGGATAATCCTTATGCAACATTCAGTTCTCCTTATTTATGGGAACCTATTTTTAAAATCCTCCAAGAAAATAACGTGCAGTTGATTGCTCCAGGATATCAAATTAATGCCCGTATTGTTTCTAAATTTGATGTTAATTATATTCTTGACGAAGATGTTTCTACAAACAGAAAAAAGGTAGTTCTCAAAGATGTACGAACGGAAGTTGATATGAATCAAATGGCGTTTAGCAAACTGGAATTTACTCAGGATACTTTGTATTAATTTTATGTTTACATATCTTGATTATTGTCTCAAGACCCATGAGGTAAGCGTTACTGCCAATCTAAATTCACCAAAGCTATAAGCCTTCATAAAAAAACCAGGAATTTTTGATGATTCCCGGTTTAATATATATTAAATCAACCCTTAAAGGTCCTGAGCCTGATTAGCAAGATGTTCAGCCAATGCGCCGATCTCTTCGACACTGGCATTTATCTCCTGTGTAGCTGCTGCCTGTTGTTCTGCAGCAGACTCGGTCTTAACAGCTACCTCGGAAGTAAGTTCAATCTGTTCTTTGATTTCGCCGATAGAACTGATAATCTCAGCCACAGTCTGTTTGGATTGTTCAGAGAGCTTTCTGATCTCCTCGGCTACCACGCTGAAACCTCTGCCTGCTTCACCAGCTCTGGCAGCCTCGATGGCAGCGTTCAAACCAAGCATTTTTGTTTCATCGGCCACTGCCGTAATAAAACCTGATACATTTTCTATCTTTTCAGATGCTTCAGCAATTTTTTCTACCTGAAGGGACAGTTGACTTTGCTGTGTTGTTACGTCGGTTACTGAAATTGCCACTTCCTCCACAGCGGAAGCAATCTGCTGGATGCTGTCCCTCAGCATATTAATCTGCTCTTTGATTTCTTCGTTTAATTCCCGATCGATAATTGCACATAAGCTTCCAATTGCGTCATCATTAACAATAAGAGGGTAGGCAGCTATTTCGCAAGCTGTGCCTCCGGCAAATACTCCGCGCGGAATTCTGACGTCAGTTAACTGTTTTTTAGCGATTGCCACTCCCGCCGCTCCTTCTGAAGTAAGTTCGGCGCCTGGCTGAATAGCTGCTACTTCACTATAATTAAGCTTTATGTATTTGGTTGCATCAGTTATTCTCTTCTTATCGGTAAGATAAAAACTCATCCTGCCTTTTAAAATTATATCAATAATCTCGCCGAAGGTGCTAAACGCTTTGACCAAATCGTGCCTGATAGGATAAGCCATACTCCATGTGCCAACAATATTGTCCTCTTCGTCAAATATGGGAGTCCCGGCAAAGCACACTTTAAACCCAACCTCATTAAAATTAAAGACCTCACCAGGCAGATCAAAGGTAATAAACCCTGAAGTTTTAATAATCTGCTGAGCAAAACCGTCATCCTGGTTTGCGACACCAACCTCATATTCCGGCAGATCAAATTGATTTGATTTTTGCTTGAAGACGATTTTATTTAAATCAGTTACAATCATACAGGCGCCGTCTTCAAACATGTTTACAAGAAAAGAAGCAGCTTTTTTGAGGCTTTCAACATCTGAAATTGATAATTTATTCATTAATTCCCCTCCTATCATGGCACTTATTTTGCAGTTGGAGTTTTGTCAGGCTATTATTTGAGTTCTATCATTCATTCGACATAAGTAGATGTATTCCTTTATTTGTTCGAAATACTAGGACCTTTTTCTTATAAAACAACAATAGCATAAACCTGAGGGGTGCTGGCATGTTTATTAGTCAAATGATATTTGAGAGCGAAATAGAAAATAAAGAAGTAATTGAGCAGATTATGGATAGAAAGAGAACATAAATTAAATCTGCCATAGGATTGATATCCTCTGAATGTTGGTAGAAAGAAGGCACAAATACAGCTGGTTTTTTTCTAATATCAAAATGGAGTGATAGAGATTCATTTAAGAATTGGATGAAGTCAAATGAACCGGTTTTCCGGCCATAAAGGGTTATGTTACAATTGGAGCAGATTATCACAGGAAGAACAGATTTGCATCGAATTTCATGTCGTTATGGCAGAAGGAGCAATTAAAATATGAAACTGCAGAAAAAGGGCATGAAATTCTTGCGGACATTTCATATTTTAACAGCAAGCATATGGTTTGGTGGGGTTATATGTATAGGCGTAATTGTTCGAATATGCTTTTTCAGCCTGGATGAAAGTGCTTTTCTGATAGTCGCTCCTTTAGTCCCTTCGCTATACTCTACGGTGATTATGCCAGTGGGTTTATTAATCATTCTGCAAGGTATTGTATATGGCTGTTTTACCGGTTGGGGATTTTTCAAGCATAGATGGATTACTCTAAAATGGGTGTCTTTGGTTTTGGTAATGCTTTGCACTGGCATGGGCGCTATAGGGCAAATGTTTTCTGCAATCGAAAAAGTGAAGGCACAAGGTCTTAACGGCGGCTTTGCCGATGGCGGCATTGTTTTATTATTTATTGTCCTACAGAGTTTATTTTTAGCATTTATGATTGCAATATCTGTTTATAAACCTGCGCTAAATAAAAATAAGCTGATAAAGACGGACTCCTGATGATAAGACGTTAACGTAAAACCCCCGGCTAATACTGATCATCAACGAATAGGTCGGCCAGGACTTTTTCCCGGTGCCCTAAAAAATATTTAGTGAGTTGATAATGATCCGTCATTTCATAGGCTATTTCATCAATTTTAGTATCATCAAAACTCAATATAACGGAATGAGGGTAACCCATTAATATCGGAGAATGCGTAGCAATTATAAATTGGGCATCTCCATGAATAGTCAAGTCATGTAGTATCTTTAAAAAAGCTAACTGTCTGGACGGAGATAAAGCTGATTCAGGTTCATCCAAAAGATAGATAGCTCTCCTGCCGAAGCGATTCACGAATAAGGATAGGAATGATTCTCCATGTGATTGTTGGTGAAGGGAACAGCCGCCGTAATCTCGATAACCCGTATTGTCCACATTGTCGATATGGGAGGCAAAATGATAAAAAGACTCTGCGCGCAGAAAAAAGCCGTTGGTTATCTTGGGCATCCATGAAAGCTTGATATAATCTGCTAAATCAGACTCAGCCGCGTGCACTTCATAAACGTTGTTTCTGCCGCCGCCTGCCGTGTTAAATCCGCATTTTTGCGCAATTGCTTCCAACAAGGTCGATTTGCCGGAACCGTTTTCTCCGACGAAAAAAGTTACCTTGCTCTTAAATTCAATTTCATTAAAACTCTTAATCGCGGGGATAGAGAAAGGATAGACGTTAAAGGATTCAATTTTTTCCCGGCGAAGAGTAACCGCTTTTAAAAACACTTCCATCACCTCTATATTAAATTATATCGAATCCAGAAATCATTGAAAAACCTATAAGACGAGGCTATCCGGTTTATAATGAGCCGCCGCCGGATATTATTGGAACTATAATATCCGTGGAGAAAATTTATAGCCCAATGGTGCAGAAGTTGATTTAAGATTAAAATAAGTGATAGCAAATGCTTGGCTAATGATGGGGAAACAGGAGGCAATCCAATGAAAGTGGGTTTAGTTTTAGAGGGCGGCGGAATGCGGGGCGTTTACACCGCAGGGGTCCTGGATCTATTTATGGATAAAGGACTGTATATAGACAACATATATGGTGTATCGGCCGGAGCGTGCCATGCCTGCAGCTACATATCGAAGCAGCGGGGGCGAGCTTTTCGGATGAATGTGGATTATTTGCACGATAAACGTTATTGCAGTTTATACAGCCTCATCACGACCGGCGATCTGTTCGGTGTGGAGATGAGCTACAATCTGTTGCCCAACCAACTTGATCTCTATGATTATGAAACGGCCGACCGGTTTAATGGGGAGTTTTATGCGGTTGTTACGAATTGCATTACAGGAGAGGCCGAATATATGAGGATTAATGATTTGCGAACAGATATCATTGCTATTCGAGCCTCCAGTTCTCTTCCTCTGTTATCAAGGATAGTGGTTATCGGCGGGCAAGGATACCTGGATGGCGGAGCCGCTGATTCTATACCAATTGCAAAGTCTATGGCTGATGGCAACCGGAAAAACATAGTGATTTTAACCCAGTGCCCGGAGTTTCAAAGAAAACCAAATGAACTAATGTTCCTGATCCGAGCAAAATATAAGAAGTATCCTCAATTTGTCGAGGCCATGAGGACCCGGCATATCCATTACAACGAAACTCTGGATTTGATTAGGGGAGAACAAGCTGATGGACGGGCGTTTGTCATCCGGCCGCAAAAGACCCCCGGGGTTCGGAGATTGGAAAAAGATAAACGTAAACTAAGGATCCTTTACGAGCAAGGATATGAAGATGCGGATGGATGTTTTGAAGCGTTGATGAAATTTTTGGGGCATTAAATCCTCCGAGCTCGTATCGACTATCTTATTAGCAACTCATCCCGGCCGATATTTTCCGACTGAGCCTTTTGCTTCTGTTTAGCCGCAATGCGCCTTGGAACTGGGCCAACTTTACACTTCAACCTTTCCATTTTCAATATGTTTATCAACATGATCTAAATTATATAAGCTCCTGGACAATTAAGTTTAGAGGTCTACCCAATAACGCAATTTTAGGTTTCGATGGACTGTATTTTGCGTACCTTGGTTATGGTCAGCCGGTACAGCAATTTAACCTGATGCTGGAAATATTTCTCACCTGATAAATTTTCCAGCATATAGTGTTAGAGGCAGTAAGTGGGTACCCGTCATAGCTGCTGACTACGAAAGAAGGAGAGGACTACGATGCCAACAAGTGTTTTGTCACCTATTGGCGATACCTTCATTTCAAGGAGTGCTCCCAACACAAACTTTTCTAATATGGAGCACTTGGTTGTTGGTCAAAAGTGTCAGGATCTTAATATTTACAGAAGTTTATTGAAATTTGATCTTTCCGCGCTCCCTGAAGATTGCGAAATCATTAGCGTTACCTTGAGACTTTTTATTGAAAAAGTTGCCTTTGCTCGCTGCGTGCCGATTCAACCCAATATAATTACAACAAATTATAATAGTACTACTGTCACTTGGAATACGGCACCGCAGATGTATCCCATATCTCCCATGCTTTACGTGAATAATTGTCAGTCAAAACAATTCATTGAAATTAATCTAGGTAATGCCGCAATAAAAGAGTTAAATAATAGTAGTTCGCAGTTGAGTATTGGTTTGACAGAAGCATGTTGTGGAAACGGCACTGTAGCATTTTCAAGCAGCAACAATATGGAAATTAATAAAAGGCCTGTCTTGATTGTTCGATATTTATGCGGAATTCCCGGACCACAGGGAGATCCAGGTCCGCAGGGAGATCCAGGTCCTCAAGGAGATCCCGGACCGCAGGGCGATCCAGGTCCTCAAGGAGATCCAGGTCCACAGGGCGACCCTGGTCCGCAGGGAGATCCCGGACCGCAGGGAGATCCAGGGCCACAGGGCGATCCCGGGCCACAGGGAGATCCAGGTCCGCAAGGCGATCCCGGGCCACAGGGCGACCCCGGTCCGCAGGGAGATCCCGGACCACAGGGAGATCCAGGTCCGCAAGGTGATTCCGGACCACAAGGCGATCCAGGTCCTCAAGGCGATCCCGGACCACAGGGAGATCCAGGGCCACAGGGCGACCCAGGGGCACAGGGAGATCCAGGGCCACAGGGCGATCCAGGTCCTCAAGGAGATCCAGGTCCTCAAGGAGATCCAGGTCCACAAGGCGATCCCGGACCGCAGGGCGATCCTGGACCACAGGGAGATACTGGACCGCAGGGCGATCTCGGCCCACAGGGCGACCCCGGTCCGCAGGGAGATCCCGGACCACAGGGCGATCCAGGTCCGCAGGGAGACCCCGGTCCTCAAGGCGACCCCGGTCCGCAGGGCGATCCAGGTCCGCAGGGAGATCCTGGTCCGCAAGGCGACCCAGGTCCACAGGGAGATCCCGGGCCACAGGGCGATCCCGGACCTCAAGGCGATCCAGGTCCGCAAGGAGATCCAGGTCCGCAAGGAGATCCCGGTCCACAGGGAGATCCCGGTCCGCAAGGCGATCCCGGACCTCAAGGCGATCCAGGTCCGCAAGGAGATCCCGGTCCGCAAGGAGATCCTGGTCCGCAGGGAGATCCCGGTCCACAGGGAGATCCCGGTCCGCAAGGCGATCCCGGTCCGCAAGGCGACCCAGGTCCACAGGGAGATCCCGGGCCACAGGGCGATCCCGGGCCACAGGGAGATCCCGGGCCACAGGGCGATCCCGGGCCACAGGGAGATCCTGGACCACAGGGCGATCCTGGTCCGCAGGGAGATCCCGGACCGCAAGGCGAACCCGGAGAAGGAGCAATTATTCCCTTTGCCTCCGGTGCTCCTGTTGCTTTAGCCACCGTAGTTGGGGGATTGCTTAACACCTCCACTGCGATTGGATTCGGAAGCAATCTTCCCGGCATTTCCGCTGTTGGTGGAACTATTAATCTGCTGGGGCTGACGAACTTTGCGTTCTCAGTGCCCAGGGATGGAATTATTACCTCTTTGGCCGGTTATTTAAGCATCAGTGCCGGGCTTAGTTTGCTTGCCTCGACTGTAACAGTAACCGCCCGGTTGTTCCAATCCACCGCACCGGATGACGCATTTGTTCCGGTACCAGGAGCAGTGGTGACGCTGGCACCTGCTATTACCGGAATAATTAATATCGGTGATGTTAGCAGCGGACTTACCGGGCTGAATATTCCAGTTACCGCAGGAACCAGATTGCTTTTGATATTCTCCGCAGAAGTTACAAGCGGCCTCGATTTGGCAACTATTATTACAGGTTATGCCAGCGCTGGTCTCGGCATTTCCTAAGGATATAAAGCAACTCCGGTAATTGCATAAAAAGCCGCCGATGAATCGCGGCAAAGGATGAGGCTGTCCCAAATCCAAAAATGGATAGGGTCAGCCTCTCTTTAATCTATCCTTCAAACTAAGCTTAATTGGCTAAAATTATAAAATTAAAAAAGAACAGAGCTGTTAAGCTCTGGCTCCTG
>Ga0123334_1007143_pt1 | contig 10063 bp, 9 predicted proteins | sample BiotimSIPDNA_FD_89706 | JGI IMG/M metagenome (GOLD analysis project Ga0123334, IMG submission 89706) | Anaerobic biogas reactor microbial communites from Washington, USA - Biogas_R1 time_0 SIP DNA | ecosystem: Engineered > Bioreactor > Anaerobic > Unclassified | place: Washington, USA | collected... | reverse complement strand
CCATCGAGATATTTGCGCGAGTATTGGAAGACTTTTTCTTTGGAGCCGAGCTCACGCACCCAGATATTGCGGAACTTCACCGGGTTGCCGTGGTCCTGCAGGGCAATCGGCTGCTTATAGTCGTGCGGTGAGTAGGGAGCACGGCTCAGCCAGCCGGTCGGGCCGGTCAATTCCTTATCCCACTGGACCAGTACGCCATTGAAGAAGAGGGTGACCCGTGCAGGGGATTTCAGGGAGCCATCCTTTTCGAAGCGGGGGGCCACATAGATGATGTCGTAGATATTCCACTCGCCGGGTTTGCGAATGGGCAGCACCTCCGGTGGATACTGCGCATAGATGGAGCCGGCGTGGCCATCGGCATAGGTCACGTTGTTATAGGAGTCAAGGACCTGAATCTCATAGCGCGCTCCGCCCAGGAAGACGCCGCTATTGCCGCGGCCCTGGCTGCTGCCGGTGATATCCTCGGGCTCTGCCCACTCGACATGCAACTGGCAATCGCCAAAGCATTGCAGCGTACGCACGTAACCCGAACCGGGGACGCACTCCATGATGCCGTCCTTTACCACCCATTTGGTCGGGGAGCCATCCATGGCAACCCAGTTATCGAGATTGGCGCCCTCGAAAAGCACGACCGCATCAGAGGGAGCCTTGCCGGTGCGCTGGTTGTCGCCCACAAAGCCGGGGTCGATCTGTTCAGGCTGGGGGCGGCTAAAATCGTGAATCTTGTAGCGTGGATCAGGCTGTGCCTCCAGTTGGGAGACCATCACCACGCTCCCCACGCCTACGAGCGCGGAGACAAGGGTTTTCTTGGAGATCAAACTCATATTACTTCTACTTTTCGTTGTCGTTATTGATATATCTTAACTGCTTGATAAGCACTCTACGGCCCTCATTTTAAAACAAAATCGCTCCTGTGCTCAAGGTATAAATCCAGAGTATTCGCCGGGGAAGGGCTGGGATTCCAGGTTTGGAGTGAATCGGGGCGGCGGTTGGCGATTGGGGCAACAAAAAACCCCGGGATGACCCGGGGTTGTCTGCTCCGCAATTGCGGAAAATGTAACGCCTGGTTTAGCGCTTGCTGTACTGGTAATGCTTGCGGGCTCCGGGCTGACCGTATTTTTTGCGCTCTTTCATGCGCGGGTCACGGGTCAGGAAGCCTTCGGCTTTGAGGAGCGGGCGGAATGCCGTATCCACTTCCAGGAGGGCGCGTGCGATACCGTGGCGGGTAGCCTCCGCCTGACCCGTCAGGCCTCCGCCGCGTACATTGACAAAGACGTCGTACTTGGAGAGGGTTTCGGTACAGGTGAGGGGTTGGGTGACGACGTGGCGCAGTTGTTCCAGCGGGAAGTACTCCGCGTAGGGTCTTCCATTAACGGTGATATTGCCTGAGCCGACGTTGACTCTTACGCGAGCGACAGCCGTTTTTCTGCGGCCGGTACCGAGGAAATCAGATGTATTATCAGACATATTCTTTTTCTCTGCTCTTATTTAACAAGGGGTAAAACTGAGGGGTTCTGCGCGGTGTGCGGATGCGACGGGCCGGCATATATCTTCAGTTTGGTGATCAATTTTTTACCCATGCGATTTTTGGGGAGCATCCCCTTGACCGCATGCCAGATAATCCACTCGGGTTTGGTTTGGCGGAGATTCTTGAATTTACGATAGCTTTCGCCGCCTCTCCATCCGGAGTAGAACATGTATGCTTTATCTTCCTCTTTGTTGCCTGAGAGTTTTACCTTTTCGGCATTGACCACGACCACAAAGTCACCTGTATCCAGGTGGGGGGTATAGATCGCTTTATCGCGTCCCCTGAGTACGTTAGCGATTTGTACAGCCAGACGGCCCACGATAGCGCCTTCGGCATCTATCACGCGCCACTTCCGCTGGTCCAAGTCATTCTTGGGTATGAATGTTTTGCTCATTCTCAGTAATACACAAAACTCATGAGCGCTGGCATTTGCTGCAGGCGCCTGCAAGTCTTGACCAGCACTTTTGTTTGATTTGTCGTGCTGGATTTGTTGTTACACAGGCTCCGGTTCAACATCCGGAGCATCTTTATTTTAGCATCGCGCCTGCTCTACCGAGCGGCGGCAAGCTAAACCTACAAAGAGATACGACTGCCCTTTATCTTTGGAAACGATATTGCAGCTTCAGCAAAGGCGGAAGCCGAACCTCACAGCGGTTATCCTACGGAAAAGCGGGCTGGTTGCAAGAAGAGAATCGCCCAAAAGAGTTTTATTTGAACAATTTCCCTGCCGGAGGCGGTTCATACTCGCTGGGAGGCAATACGCCTTCCTCGACCAGTACTTTGACGGCGTGGCAGAGATGCTCTGAGGAGGGATTCCGCCATTTAAGGGGGTAGCCTTTGCATTGGGCAGGCTTGACGGCGTGGATTTTGCATTCATTTTTATCGTCCAGGAAGATGCAGGTCCCGTCCGCCAGCATCCGGATGGCGAGGCCGGTTCTATCCTGGCGCAGGACCGTACAGGTGGCGATGAACGCTTCTTCGGAGAGATTCAGGAACCTGGCGATGCGGCTGATTTCAGCATCGGTGGTCTTGACCTGCCCTTCCCAGCGGCAGCAGGCGCCGCAGCGGATGCAGGGGACGACGATTTTGGAGGATGGTTTGGGGGCCGGTGCCATATCAGCAAGAGTGTGTATCCAGGTTAGCGGAAGAAGAAGGAGACGCCCGCCCGCAGCGCCTGTTCTCTGCGGTCGTAGTAGAGGAGCGTCTGGCCGTAGCCGGTGAAGTACTGGACATGCAGGTAGAAATCGAGGCTGTTGCCGGTGATGTGGCCCAGAGGGTAGGAGAGATCAAGCTGCATGCTTCCCTTTTCAAGCTCGTCGCCGATCTGGAAGGTGCTGGCCATCTGAAGGGAGTCAGCCCATTGGAGGGCAGCGCGGACATCGGCATGGCCCCTGTAGTGGCGAATCCGCGGGTTATCGGTAAGGGAGCCGAGATAGAACCAGAAGCCGGGGGCCAGGTAGCCATTGAGGCGCTCGGGGTTGCCGAAGTGGAAGGTTGGCCTGGCGATGATATAATTGATACTGCGTGAGGCGGAGCCGCTGCGGCCATTGGATTCATGAGCCAGCGAGGCGAGCAGGTCCATCTGGCGGAGGATGCCTTTTTCCTCTCCCAAAATATCGCGCCAGTAGTATTGGAGCTCCGGCTTATAGGTGGTATCGAGGAACGGTGCCGAGAGGCCCTCCAGGTCCCAGACCGAGTTCTGGGTATAGGCGGCCAGTACGTTGGTGAAGCCGGACCATTGGTCGGCGACCCAGGAATCCTCCGTGAAGGGGGTGTAGCGGAGGCTGACCTGGAAGCGCGCATTGGGGAAGGCACCCTTCATATCGGGGAGGCCGCCGCTGGGGTTGGCACCGACGAGGAAGTAGAGCGGTTCATAGCCGGAGAAATGTTTGTGGAAGTAATCGACCATCGCGCTGCGCTGCTTTTTGCTTCCTTCTTCGAGCGGGGTATCGGTTTTGCCCAGTTCACCGGTGATAAAATCTGAAGAATCATGTTCAAGGGCGGGCTCCGCTTCGGTGGTGGTGGGTGCATCAGCTACCGGGGCGAGATTGAGCGAAATGGAGGAGCTGTTTTCCAGAGATATTTTGAGGGTGGAACGGGCCGGGAGCTCCAGAGCCGCCAGCGCATCGGCAGGCAGCCGATATTGGCGGGCGGCGAAAGAGCCGGCGGGTATTTCTACCCACTTTTTGGCGAGACCGCTATCCATCAGGATTTCGGCGCGCCGGGTTCCCACACTTTCCAGATAAGCGCTCATCTGCGAAGGCAGCTCAAAGGATTCGCTCTGGCTGCCGGTATTGATAAAGAGCACCTGGACAGAGAGGGCATCGGCTGCAGTGGCGCTGCTGGCGCTCTCCTGGGGTGCACTGAGGAGAAAGGAGATGGCGGCCTGGGTGGTCCAGGGGAGGCATATCCCGAGGAGCACGGTACAAAGCGCACGTATTAACAACTGATTTTTCATAATCGTTTTGTCACTTTTCCTGAGCTCTCTGCCGGGTCAGGCCGGCAGAGCGTTTTCTGGATGCAGTCTGTTTTAGTGTTTTATCCTTCTTCGGGCAGGGGCTTATTGGCTGTCTCCGGCGCCCAGATGAGTGCTATTAAACCAATTATGTAGGAAGTTGCAATCAAAACAGCAGCCAGGCGGAAACCGGCGAACGCGGTCTTGCCATCCAGTGCCACGGCCAGACTGCCGAGCATCAGGACACCGGCGGCGGTGATGAAGCGGCCGACGTTGTAACAGAAGCTGATACCGGTGCTCCTCAGGCGCGTTGGGAAGAGCTCCGGCAGGTAGACGGCATAGCCGCCAAAGGGTGCAAGAGTCGCAAAGCCGAGGAATGGCCACAAGAACCAGATTTGGAAAGAGCTCTTAAAGGTCAGGAAGACCAGCGAGACCGCGATCCAGCCCATCAGGAGAGCGCCAAAGAAGGTGGCTCTGCGGCCGATGCGGTCCGAGACCAGGAAGAATACGTACATTCCAAAAAAGGCGCCGACCTGCTGGAGCATCAATGCTTTGGAGCGCAGGCGCGTCTTGCTGTCCTCATCCATCGCTCTGGGGATCATTGATTTAAAGGTGGCGATTTCCGAATCCATCAGTGGTTCGGTGAAGATTTTATCGGCCGCCATGCGTGGTTTGATCTCCAGATTCAGGCGGAACTGCTCGAACTGGTGTCGCTGCTCCTTGTCCATAGCCTGAATCATCTCCAGTTGTTGAGCCGGACCCGCCGCCACGAGCTGCTCATAGCGGACCTTATCCTCCTGGGTCATGGTCGGGATGATCGATTTGATGAGGTCCGAGCTCCAGAAGCCGGCCCCCCAGAGACCGAGCACTCCGGCTATGGCCAGGGCGATGCCGACCAGGACGTTGCGTCTCCAGATCGGATGAGTGAAGAGGTCTTTGATGCTGCCGAACTGTTTGGTTTTATCATCCGGATTGGCGAGGGCTGCCGCTCTGGCTGCGACCCATTTTTCGGGCTCACGCAGTTTGAGGAAGACGATGACGCCGATGAGAGCCGGGAAAGTCCCCACGAAATAGAGACCCTGCCATCCCCAGAGCGGGACGATGACCCCCAGAAGCCAGGCTCCGACCAGGTTGCCGACGGCTGAGAGCGCCTGCATCATCCCCAGGGCACCGGCACGCGCCTTTTCGGGCATGACCTCCGCGATGAGAGCGGCGCCGACGGCGAACTCTCCGCCAACACCCAGACCGGTCAGGAAGCGGCCGACGGTGAAAAAGTGGTACGGTGTGAAAGTGATCCCGATGCTCCCGAGGGCGCGGCCGATTGCCAGGCTGAACTCGGAGGTGGCCAGGCCGCTCAGACCGGTGAAGCCGGCATAGAGCATAATCGTGAGCGCCATCGTCTTGGCGCGGCCCCAGCGGTCACCCAGCACGCCGAAGATGAGACCGCCCAGGGCCCAGCCGATGATGAAAATGGTGGTGACCCAGGAGCCGGCGTTGTACCTCTCGGCCTCTCCGGCCAGGGGCAGCAGCTCCTTGATCGCATCCGCACGGGATGCCGTGAACAACTGCTGATCCATCGTGTCGAACATCCATCCGCAAGCCGCCAGAATAAAAACAAACCAGTGGTACCCTTTTAAATGCCGCCACCAGTTCCCCGAAGTATTATAAGAACCTGAACTCATGATCTATTTCAATAATGCAAAAAGACGGGCTATTCTATCCACCTTCTACCCAAAGTTCAAGCCAATCTTTGATCTTTCTTGCCCTAAATCTTTGTGGGAATATGGAGGAGGACTCTTTTGGGTCCAGGAAAGGAAAGAATATGGCGAGGATTGGCGAGGATGCGAGCGGCGGCGGCAGAGTCCGCTGGGGAATTCTGGGGACTGGGCGGATTGCGACCAAGTTTGCGGCGGAATTGAAGCGGGTGGAGCGTCTGGGGGGGAGCTCCGTGGCGCAGGCCGTGGCGGCTCGAGAGCTGGAGCGCTCGGAGCGCTTTGCCGGCGAGCACCAAATCCCCCACGCCTGCGGCAGCTATACGGAGCTTCTGGAGCGGCCGGATATCGACGTGGTCTATATTGGGCTGGTCAACAGCCAGCATTACCCGGTCTGCAAAGAGGCGCTCCTGGCCGGCAAGGCGGTTCTTTGCGAAAAGCCTTTTACGATGCATCCGAGTCAGAGCGATGAGCTGATTGGCCTGGCTCGCCAGCGGGGGCTCTTCCTCATGGAGGGGCTCTGGAGCCGCTGCTTCCCGGTCGTGCGCGCGGTGCGTGATATCATTCATGGGAAGGAGTATGGAGCGGTGACTCTGGCCGAGTTCGACTTCGGTTTCATCGGGGATTTAAGCCCGCAGGGGCGGCTGATGAATCCGGCCCTGGGCGGTGGTGCGCTCAACGATGTCGGCATTTACCCGCTGACCCTTTCGCAATTTTTCCTGGGGCCGATAGTTGAATTCCAAGCGATGGCGACGCTTTCTCCCAGCGGGGTGGATTTGCGGGTGCTGGTCAATGCGCGGCATGAATCCGGGGCGCTTTCGCGTCTGGCTGCTTCCATCGATACGATTACGCAGAAGGAGGGGAATCTTTTTGCGGAGCGGGCCGCGATTCATATTCCGTCTCCGCTTTGGAAGCCGCCGCTGGCGATTTGCCGAATTCATGAGGGCCAGAGAGGCTCGACGCCGGCCCGGCCACCCACCGAGCGGCGGATCGAAGGAGCTTATGGCGGCAATGGCTTCGAGTTTGAGATCAACCATGTGGCCGAGTGTGTCGCCGCAGGGCTGACCGAGTCGCCGCTTATGCCGCTGGAGGAGACCTTACAGACGGCGCTCCTGATGGAGAAAATCCGCAAAGAGTGCGGGATTGCTGCGCCCGGTTTGTAGGAGATATCGCTTTGAGTTTAGGGGAATGAGAAGGTTTTTTAGATGAATAGAGTTGCCTTTGAGGTTTTGGGTCACCCGATTTACTGGTACGGGGTGATGTTCGTGCTCGGCATTCTGGCGGGGGTCTGGAGCGGCTCGCTGCGGGCACGGCTCACGCAGGTTAGCCCCAAAGAGTTCCAGGATTCCATCCCGTGGATTGTAGGCGGGGCTCTGATTGGAGCCCGGGCCCTCTTCGTGATCACCTACTGGGATGAGTATTTTGCACGGGAACCGTTGTGGGAGATTTTCGCCATTCAGCGCGGCGGGTTGATTTACTTCGGGGGACTGCTCTTCAGCATCGTGACGACGGCGTTTTATCTGGTGAAGAATAAAATACCGGTCTGGATTTTTCTCGATATTCTCGGACCCAGCCTGGCGGTGGGCCATGCTCTGGGGCGGCTGGGCTGCTTCATTAACGGCTGCTGCTACGGCTGCCCGACCGGCTCCGCTTTTGGATTCTCTTACCCCGACTGGCATGAAACCCGCGGAACGCATATTCACCCCGTGCAGCTCTATGAAATGGGGCTGAACCTGATTCTCTTCGGGCTCCTGGAGTATTTCTTCCGCCGCCGCAAATATGACGGCCAGATCACCGCCTGTTATCTGGTTGGCTATGGGGTGATCCGCTTCACGACCGAGTTTTTCCGCGGCGATGTACCCCATCTCTTTTTATCCCTGACTCAGGCCCAGTGTATCGCCGGGGTGATTTTCGCCGCCGGCGTGGGACTTTGGATTTATCGACGAGGGAGTTGGGAAAACGGTAAGAGCGGCAACTCATCTAAAAATGGAAAGTAGGAAGGAACAGTTTACGATCGAGACGAGCCTGCCACGGGAGCGGATGGATGTTTTCCTGAAGGGTCGCTACCCGGAGCAATCGCGCGCAGCGCTCCAGCGGTTGATTGCCGAGGGGCATGTCGAGGTCAATGGAGAGAAGATTCGCTCGACGCGCCAGCCGAGAGCCGGGGACGTGGTCAGTATTTGCTGGCCAGAGCCCAAACCGGCAGAGGCGCAGCCCGAGGATATGGGGCTGGATGTTCTCTATGAAGACAGCTCGCTGCTTGTCATCAACAAGGAGCCGGGGGTCTGCGTGCATCCGGCTGCCGGCCATGAGCGGCACACGATTGTCAATGCGCTGCTTCATCACTGCGAAGGGGAGCTGAGCGGCATTGGCGGGGTGGCGCGTCCGGGGATCGTCCACCGGCTTGATAAGGATACCAGCGGCGCCCTCATTGCCGCCAAGAATGACCCCACCCACCGGAGCCTGGCCCGTCAATTCAAGGAGCGCACGACCGGTAAAATCTATCTGGCACTCCTTTGCGGAGCCGGCATCGCTGCGTCAGGGAAAATTGAGGCTCCGATTGAGCGCGACAGCGTCAACCGCAAGCGAATGAGCGTGAGCCGCGATGGACGCCGTGGGCGCGAGGCGCTCACCACCTGGCGCATCCTGGCCCGGGGCGAACATGCCGCACTGGCAGAGGTCCGGATTCATACCGGCAGGACGCATCAGGTGCGGGTTCACTTCAAGCATATCGGTTATCCGCTGGTTGGCGATTCTCTCTACGGGAAGCGGCAGAATGCGCAGCTCAAGGAAAAGGCGCGCTATGCCGTCGGACGCCAGATGCTCCACGCCTGGAAACTCTCCTTCACGCACCCCGCCAGCGATAAGCCGCTTGACTTCACCGCCCCGCCGCCGGAAGACTTCACCCTGGCCGCCCAAAAACTCACCGGCTGGACTCCCGGGTCATAAGGAGCAGATCATTCAAATTTTTCCTGAAACCGGCAGGCTTTTTTTTCGCAAATCTGTGCGAATCTGCGTAATCTGCGGTTAAAAAATGCGGTTAAATAATCTTGCATCCTCTCGAAAATCATCCACAATAACAAGTGGAATTATTGTTTGAATGTCGAAGAACCTTTGTAAACCCGAGAAAGCCTCAAATATAATCCGAATTGTATCGTGGTTGAGCTGCTGACAACGACAGATAGGAATAATGCACTGGTGCGCGCATCTATGTGGAGCATTCGGGATACGGCAAGGAGTATTTCAGATGCGGGCGATTGACAGAGCTGGAATGAAAAGGACTAGGGCTAACATAAACCTTAACTGGTTTATTTCTCCGCTTGCCCTGGTTTTCGCCATGACATCGGTTGAGATTGTGCCAGTTGCGTTTTGTGTGTTAGGCACTGTGTATTCAGCTATAAAAGGTGGTAAGACTCGGTGGATGATTGTTTTCTACTGTGGGCTTGGAGCACTGTTAGTTTTTTTGAGATGAAAGGTTTAGTCGAAATGTTTGGAGCTGATAAATTTCAAGATTTCAATTCTCTCCCGCGACCCATCGAAGAACAGGGCGGCTTAATCTAAGATGTGAAAAGGGTTGCAACAAATAAAGTGCCATGACGAATAAACAAAAACAACGTTTGGGTGAAGTCGTTATTGTTGGAATTACGTGTCTCTTCCTGCTGTGGATAACCAGCGGAGTTTCTTTTATTCCGCTAAAAATGAGTATCTCCTATACGGCGACAGAAATGCCCGCCGCAGGAATAGAAGTGACAAGGGGCCGGCCTTATACCTTACTTGAAAAAATCTATAATCCAATTGGGGCTTTTTACTTCGATGTGAATGAGGTGAAAACATGTCTTACTGATCAAAATGGCAAAGCAACCTTCTACATCACTTCAAAAAAAGATTCATACTATATTTATAGCACTACAAAAAAGGGTGGATTGACTGTAAAAATGAGGGATCACGAAATACAATTTACACCCGATATCAAACAAACGGAAGTTTCAAATTGGGTTTATTCAATCAAATTTGAAAATGGGAAATTGAAAACAAGACAATCTCAGAACACTCATTATTGGGAGAACCCCTCGGAAACACCTGAAAAATAAAATGGAAAAGGAATTAGAAATAAATATTAAACCAATCTGTGGGAAAATATGCTTTATTATATCAATTATTCATGTAATATTCCATGCAATTGTCACTGGGAGTCTTTTTTTTGTTCATATATCTGAGTGGCTTCACTTTCTAATAATAGATATTTACAGATTACTTCCTTTAGTACTAGTGCTTAATATCGTTTTTGCTGCAGTTGCCTATGTTCGCTGCGAAAAATTACGATTAGTCGGGATAAGCATTTTAATTACAGGGTTGGATCTCCTCCTT
>Ga0123334_1007137_pt1 | contig 10067 bp, 9 predicted proteins | sample BiotimSIPDNA_FD_89706 | JGI IMG/M metagenome (GOLD analysis project Ga0123334, IMG submission 89706) | Anaerobic biogas reactor microbial communites from Washington, USA - Biogas_R1 time_0 SIP DNA | ecosystem: Engineered > Bioreactor > Anaerobic > Unclassified | place: Washington, USA | collected... | reverse complement strand
CGAAGAATCATCTTTTTGTCGTCAGCGACTTAAAAACTATAGCTGAGATGATAGCGAATACGTCACAGGCAAAACGTTTGACTTCACTTCGCGAATTCATTCTGGCATATCGTAAGGATGTATTTCTAAAAACTAAAAAATTTTTTTTAGAGAAATAGCGAAAAAATGAACTTTATCCACGTGATATATATAATTCAGATTTTGCGTTTTTCGATAAAAAATGAACTTTTGAATTTTGCCTAAAAGCAAAACACGCGAGAAATATCTCAAAAAAGACGGCTTCCGGACAATACCGGAGCCGTCTTTTTGTATGCTGTTTTGATGATGTGCTTGTATCCCCTAAAATATTATTGGAAAATGATTTGCCCTAATATTAAATATCATAACACCGACTAATTAGGCTATGGAGTTTGCTGGTTAATGAACATTCTATTCATCGATATAGTCCATAGTTTTAAAAACAACTCGAAAGCTTTGTCTTTATCATCATGGCTCATGTCTGCAAGCAAAAGGTCAATTTCCTTTTCTGTGCAAATCCATTCTTCTGATTTCTCTGCTTCTTTAGTAGCATCATCAAACGCAGCCCAAAACTCATTAGAATAACTACTCATGATTTCACCTCCACAATTTATTTCAGTTTATCATCAATTTTCAATTTTCAATGTGACGAATCGCAACTGTATATAGAATGGCTTTAAAAAAGATAGTGTTTATTGGTTGAATCTATTGAATATAATTATATAAAGTAATATTATGTTGATAATTCAACATAATATAAAGCGCGATAGAAAGGAACCTATGCATAATGCAACGTTTTGATGAAAACACCAGAGTTAAGCTTCCTGCAACAATACAGTTCATGCGATTGGGGTATGAGTATCAGTCATTACGCGATATTGAGCTTGATTCAGAAACAAGAATTGCCGTAAATCGGTTCAAACCTGCAATAGAGCGGATAAACAACATCAAACTTACCGATGCAGAGGTACTTTCACTAATTGATGATATAAACTCTGTTATAAAGCAAAACGATATGGGGCAAGCTTTTTATCGGTGGATTATCGACCCTCAAGACCAAATCAAGTTAGTTGATTTCGATAATGTTTATGACAACGACTTTGCAGTCGTTAATGAGCTTTTTTATGGACCTCAGGAACGTGGTTCGTTTAGGCCGGACATTAACGTGCTGATAAACGGTATTCCTCTCGGATTTTTAGAAGTTAAGAAGCCCAACAATGAAGGTGGTATACAAGCCGAGTTTAGCCGAATGCTCGACAGGCGGCTTGAGGTGCCGGAATATCGCAAGTTTTTCAATATGCTTCAATTTGTAACGTTCTCCAACAATATGGAGTATGAGACTGACGATGATTCTGCGATGGCTGAGGATATAAAAGCAGGGTCTTTCTATACAACACCTAACGGCAAGAATACTACGTTCTCATTCTTTCGCGAAGAGCAGCCCAAGAAAGACGGGTTTGCCGAAGTGATGCTTGATACTATCAAGTATGTGCTTAAAGATAACCATTACAGCCCTACCGAAGTTGAAACGCCAGAGTTCCAAACCAATCTTGACCACTTAACGCCCTGCAATAGGTTTGTAACCTCGTTCTTTGACAAAGAACGACTGCTGTACTTCTTGCGGTACGGGATGGCTTATATTAAGGGAAAAACAGTTCAGAAGCATATTATGCGTTATCCGCAATACTTTGCCAGTAAGGCACTGCTAAAGCGTCTTGAAACTGGCGGCAAGTCAGGGATAATCTTTCATACCCAAGGTTCTGGCAAAACAGAACTTGCAGCCTTTTCTGTCAGAATTTTGAGGGACTATTATGCTCAAAACAATATCACTGCAAGGTTTTATTATGTTGTTGACAGACTTGACCTTCTGACGCAGGTAAGTGGCGAGATGAAGAAGTGCGGGCTGAGCGTTGTTAATGTTAGTGATAAGAAAAAGTTTGAGGCGGAACTAAACCGTCCGCTTTCTAAAAACCTTACAATGCACGCTGATGGTGAAATCACGGTCGTGAACATACACAAGTTTGACGACAAGATGCCTGTAGCCAAGAACGATTACCAGGCTAATATCCAGCGCATATTCTTTGTAGATGAGGCACATAGGTCATACAGCATCACGGGCGAGTTTTTCAAAAACCTAATGCTCGTTGATTCTGACGCAGTCTATATCGCCATGACAGGTACGCCACTTCTTTCTAAAAAAGAGCGTTCTAACCTAAAATTCGGCGACTATATACACAAGTATTTTTATGACAAATCTATTGCTGATGGGTATACCCTTCGTATAAAAAAGGAGGCCATAGACACAACCGCCAGGGCAGAGATACGTAAAAACCTTGAAATCGAGGACGCAAACGCGAATAAATCGGTTGTTATGGAGTCTGAGGATTATGTCAACGCTCTTGGTAAATTCATTGAGAAGGATTTTACATATTTTAGGCTGACTAACTCAGACAACACCATCGGAGGGATGATTGTATGCAGTTCTAATCCGCAAGCAAAGAGGATTAAGGAGTGGTTTGACCAAAACTCTGAACTTGCCACAGGGCTTGTAATAACAGATGATGCTATCCCAACCGAAAGAAACAAAAAGACACAAATCGCGTTTAAAGAGACGCTGCAGCCGGATATTCTAATAGTCCACCAAATGCTAACCACAGGCTATGACGTTAACAGGCTTAAAAAGATGTATCTGCTTAGAAACGCAAAAGAGCATACACTGCTTCAGACCATAAGCCGTGTCAATAGACCTTACAAGAGTCCGGCAGGCAAGGTCTATCAATACGGCTATATCGTCGATTTTGTCGATATAGAGAAGGAATACGATAGAACTATAGAAATGTATCTCAAAGAGCTTGAGGATGATTTTGACCCCGATGCAGGCACGGATGAAGGGTCGTCTCTCGGCGGGCTTGTAATCGGGCCGGACGATATTAATAAAAAGTATCTTAACTACAAAAAGACTTTGGACGGCATGATAGATACGTCAAACCTTGAACGGTTTTCAACCCAGTTAACGTTCTTTACCAAAGACGCTCTTTTGACTATAAGACGTATTTTGAACGGTATAAAAACCTGTTACACCGAGTTTTTGCTTTCGCGAGCTACTGAGTATGCAAAGCAAGTTGATATTGACCGGACGAAGAAGCTGATATCCGAAACACAGCACAGAATTGATTTTATCAATCTACGGTCTCAGCCTACTGATTTAATGTCGATTGTTTCAAATAAAGAGGTCGTCGATATTATCTACGAGTTTTTTAAGGTAAAAATCTCCATATTGGACCTTGGCAAGCTAGTAGATGCTATGAAGCGGTTTACCGAGTCAGAGGACTACCAGAAAATGACTGATACCGTTATAAAAATTCAGGACGAGGTTAAGCGGAACAAGAACCGTAATCAGGCATCTGTTGTAAAGCTTGATGAGCTTTTAAAGAAAATCTTTGAAATGCTTGAAATAGCGGATTTGGACGATATGAGCTCTGTCAACGAGGAACTGGCAAAGGTGCTTGAAGAAATACGTAAAATAAACGCTGAGAATGACAGGCTGGCTTCAAGGTATGACGGTAATTATGCTTTTGTTAAAACCTACACCGATGCCGTAGAGGTACACTCTGACTGCGATAGTGAGGATATAGCGAAGGTAATCGATATAGTTTATGCGTCTGTTAAGGATATTAAGGATGCAAACATTCTGGTACTTCAGGGCAGAGAGAACTTTGCTGCCAGTATTAAGAAGGCTACAACAGCAGAGCTGTTAAGATTAGGGCTTTATAAGAAGCTTGGACTAAAAGACTGGTTTAACTCACTCTTGAACGAAACATATGTAAACATGAAGCTGTTCTAAATATGGAGGAACGCACACGCTATGACAACAATTTTTGAACTGGAAAAGACTATTAAGGAAATAATCGATAGCTTAAAAGGGCTTTGTTCACAAAACGGGCTATCAAACCAAGCCGAGGAAGAACGAATCATTACTTCAGTTTTCCTATACAAGTTTTTGAACGATAAGTTTATGTATAACCTTGCTAACTTTGCCGATGAGATAGGTATAAGCATTGAGGATATATTGAAAAACGAAAACGATGAGTTGGATGCTTTCTATGATGCAAACTCCGGCGATGTAGCTTTTGGTTATGAAGACACTATTCAGTTTTTGATAAACAGTGTTGAGCAAAAAAACTTTTATCAACAGTTTGATGATGCACTGGCACGTATATCAAACAGTGTTAGAAACGAAATGTTCGCTGTAGAAACGGCAGAAGGTACCAGAAAACAACTATTTGAGCCAATCTCTCAGGCTGTAGAGCCGTCGGTTAGAAACAACTTTGCCAAGGCTATATTTGGCATCATCGGACAGGAGAAGTTCGACTTTTCTGCTGCGTTTGTCGGTAATTTTGATTTTTATTCGGCCATTTTTGAGTATCTGATTAAAGACTATAACGTGGCAAGTGGCACGTATGCAGAATATTTTACGCCACAGGCAGTCAGTTCTATCATCGCTAAGATTTTAGTGGGGATGAGCGAAAAAATAGAAGCGGCCGAGATTTATGACCCATCAGGCGGGTCTGGCTCGCTTATTTTGCATCTGGCTCACGAGCTTGGCAAAGAGGGTGGCATGAACAGGGCTATCGTGTATACACAAGACATTTCTAATAAATCCACACGTTTCCTGCGTCTGAATATGATGCTAAACGGCATGACAGAATCGCTTGGTAACATCATTCAAGGCGATACGCTATTAATGCCGGCACACTACAACACAGAACACGAGCCGACATCGGGTTTGAAAAAGTTCTCGTATATCACGAGTAATCCGCCCTTTAAATTGGATTTCTCATCCACCAGAGATACAATCGAGCAAAACTGGAGAGATACCGACAGGTTCTTTGCTGGGATACCAAAGATACCCAACAAAAAGAAGGCTTCTATGGCCGTTTATCTGCTGTTTATCCAGCATATAATCTATTCGCTTAAACCAGATGGTAAGGCGGCTGTGGTTGTCCCTACGGGCTTTATAACGGCTCAGAGCGGGATAGAAAAGACGATTAGACAAAAGCTCATAGATAAAGGGTGGCTCAAAGGCGTGGTGTCTATGCCGAGCAATATTTTTGCGAATACCGGGACCAACGTCTCAATAGTTTTCATTGATAAGGCGAACACTGACGGAAAAGTCATGCTGATGGACGCATCCAAACTAGGTAAAAAGGTCAAAGACGGTAAGAACCAGAGAACCGTATTGTCTGACACAGAGGTTTCGAAGATTATAGACACCTTTGTGAACCATGATATCGTTGAAGACTTTAGCGTGTCTGTTACTTTTGAGGAGATTGCTGAGAAGAACTACTCTCTTTCTGCTGGGCAGTATTTTGAGATTAAGATTGAGTATGCTGATATTTCTGAAGAGAAATTCAATAGAAAAATAGAACAGCACTCAGAGATGCTCATTAAGATGTTTTCTGAAGGGAAGTTAATAGAGAAAACTATCATAACCAACTTAAAGGAGCTTAATTATGAAAAAATGTAGATTGGGGGATATTTCTTGGTGTCAAACCGGACCATTTGGTAGCCAATTACACGAAGAAGATTATGTTGAATTTGGTACCCCGATTATAACTGTCGAACACCTTGGCGATACTGGATTCACCTCTCAGAATCTCCCGTTTGTTTCAAAGCAAGATGCTATAAGGCTGTCAAAATATACACTATTGGAAGGCGATATAGTATTTAGTCGAGTTGGTTCGGTAGATAGAAGTACATATGTAAGAAAATCAGAAGAAGGATGGCTTTTCTCTGGACGATGTCTGAGAATAAGATGTAAAAATGAAAAGGTTAACCCAAGATATTTATCGTACTATTTTAAACTTAATAATTTTAAACAGATGATGAAAAACAATGCAGTTGGTGCAACGATGCCTTCTCTTAATACCGACATAATGAACAACACTATTTTACATTTGCTCGAAAGAGAGCATCAAGATAGAATAGCTGACTTTTTTGATGCCATAGACTCCAAAATCGAAAACAACAACCGAATTATAACCGAACTCGAATCAATGGCGAAGCTGATTTACAATTATTGGTTTGTTCAGTTTGACTTCCCTGACGAGAACGGAAGACCGTATAAGAGCAGCGGTGGCAAAATGGTCTGGAATGATGAGCTTAAGAGGGAGATTCCTGAAGGGTGGGAGGTTAAGTCGTTTGCAAAAATTGTTTTGTCTATAAAGACAGGGCTTAATCCAAGAAAGAACTTCAAACTTAATACTGGGTCTATCAAATATGTTACCGTTAAAAACTTAAATGAAAATGGTGTTCTTGATTTCAAAGGATGCGATACCATTGACAGTACTGCTAGAGATATTATTCATCAGAGGTCTGATGTGTCTAAAGGCGATATTTTATTTGCAAGCATTGCTCCGCTTGGAAGATGCTATATAGTTCAACAAACGCCTCACGAATGGGAAATAAATGAATCTGTTTTTTCGATTAGACCTAACCAAGAATGCTCGAACGCATCGTTCGTATATATGATTTTAACAGACACAAATTTTATAAAAAAGGCAACATCTTGCAGTTCGGGAAGCGTTTTTCAAGGTATAAGAATTAAAGAACTGTTTAATCTACCTGTTGTAATTCCTAAACCAAATATCATGGGGAAGTTTGAGAAAATACTCAATCCTATCTTTTTATTAAAACATAATGCTATCAATGAAAACCAACAACTCGCCTCTCTCCGTGATTTTCTCCTACCACTTCTTATGAACGGACAGGTGACAATTGGTGAAAATGCTGGAGAAATTAAGGAAGAAAATTAGATAAAATGGAAAGACTTGTCAGGTGAATGTTGATTGTATGCTAAAACGATATAAGACCGGAATTCATTTTGCCTACGATAGTAGCATTACAAGCAATCGAATCGACTTTGGTTCGACTTATGTGTGTTTTGATATTGCAAATCAAGATGACAGTGTTAGATGTGTTATTGACAAACTCGATTATGACTTCTACGAAATTGTTGTTTGTTCTGACGTAACTGAAGAAGCAATTTCTATACTTGACTTGATATGCAGTTGCCAAACCGTTTTCGATAGCAGCAAATTGATAGATTTACAGTCTATTGTTAGTAATATATTGCTGAATGATAATAGTGATTCTGTTATGGCATTAGTCAAGGCGACAAAACTATTTCTCCCAGATGGGACTTTGTATTACGCTTGTTTGATGGCAAGTAAAGCCTATGGTTCTGCAGCTGAACAAAACGCTGTTTTGAAATACTCTGTTATGAGAGATTTGTTTGATGTTCATCCGATGGATTTAGAACCAGACTTTGAACTGCCATACCTAACGCTCCCATCAATTCAAGCAAGGTATGCAACAGCAATCATTGGTTTATACTCTATACTTGAAGAGCTCAAACTAAATATTAAACCTGCTGAATTAAGCGATAAAAGTAAAGCAAGCACAGAAGAGAAAACTGGTCAGTGGATTCCAGCTTGTCTCAGCGACATTCAAAACAGACTAGAAAACAAAAATGTTGACCCGGATTCAAAAATTTGCTGGATTGTAAGAGGTCCGCATCAAAGACCTTTTAAGAATAAAACCATTGATACGAGCTCGCTGTGCCCCTGGAGTGATGGCGTGGACGTTAGAGATTTCAATATATCGGTGACAGATGCAATTCTTGAGACAAGCTTTATACGTAGTAAAAAAGCATCGCATGGAGCTAGAGGCAGGCTTTATGAGCTCTCACACTATGATGTAGAAAACGCATATGCACTCACAAGGTATATATTGATGCAATATTTTGAGTGTAATAAAAATTTTGAATGAAAATCAGAAGATACGGATAACACTGATAGATAACTAATAAGTGTCCGGCACTGTAAATATGTGAAAGGATAAGACGATGGATTACTTAATAACTGCTTTAATATCATTAGCGTCTGCAACGTTACCATGTATTGTAGCGATTATTCAAATTAGAAACGAGTCTAAGAAGATAAGAGAGCAACATAAGGTTAATATCGAGGCTATAAGAGAACAGCATCGACTCGAACTAATCGCCAAGGACAAGGATTATGAACATCAAAAAGAATTATTGCAGAAGGAACACGAATATACATTAGCTTTGAAAGACAAGGACTTGTCAAATGGGTTTGGAGCACACTTGCTAAATAGTTCTGTAGATATAGCAAGTAATTTGGTTCAAAACTCGCAACATGCACATGAATTAACAAACGAAGCTTTTACTAAAAGAAACACAAGTAGTTTTGTTAGCAAGAAGAGAAAATAGTAGTGTCTTGATATCTGTAAAAACGATGCCCTGATAATCATAAAGTAGAGGATTGTTGCATATGAAAGGATTTTTAGAACTATTAAAACTACCACCGACGTTGCTTTCTGCGGTTGCACTTTTCACTGGCGCAATTCTATTTCTACCTCAGAGTATTTTGAGTAAAATGGGCCTTGTTAACTTACCTTCGTTATGGCGAACAATCATAGGAATTGCTTTTCTTATTGCAATATCAGTTGATGCAGTTTATTTGATTGTTTTTCTCGCGAAAAAATTACAAACTGCCTTATGGAAATCAAAACTAAAGCGGGAATTTCCCAAAATGATGTCAAAGTTAAGGGATGAAGAGTTGTTCGTTCTGGCCATGCTATATAGCTCGCCAAACTACACTTCTCGTTTGCCTATGTCAGATGGTGTAACCTTGCGATTAAGTGCAAAGGCAATGATACAATTAACCTTCTCAACAAATATAACCTACGGCGAAGACATGAGAGTCCCATACACAATAACACCTTATACGCACAACTATTTAGATAACCATCCAGATATTTTTGATGCGATAGACAGAGACCAATTAACACATCTATATTACGAGTACAATCAACCATTCTAGTTATTAGAGCAGTATGCTTTAACTATACAACCCTAAAGTAAATATATTGTCATGAACTGAGAGGTGCTTATATGCCAAGACCAAAAAAAGACGGTCGATATATAAACTATTACATTGATAGAGAACTATACGAAAGGTTTATTAAGTATGCTGAGTCTAAGGGGCAAACTGCTACAACCGCTATTGAGCGAATACTTTTAGAGTTTTTGGAGAAAGAGGATAGTAAGATATCACAAAAGTAGCAATCATAAATACTAATTCTCTCGATTACAATTTGAATTTTGTTGGAGGGGAAAATCCGTACTTCAAGGGGGGAAAATCCGTACTTCACAAAGAAGAATTTGATGCTTTCTGGAGGGGTTTTATACTTCGCTAGGGGGAAAATCCGTACCTCACAAGAGAGTGGTTTTATACTTCGCTTGGCGGAAAATATGTACTTCAATAGAATCTAAGAGTATAGAGGCAATAATTTGGTTAGGTATATTTGTTATAAGCAACTTAGTAATTGCTAACTGAGAATGAAGGGGAATTTGTTATACTTAATTTGCTGTTTTGCACCAATCAGGATAGATTTTTGGCAGAACATATAAAGATAATGACTTTATAGAATTGATAAATCGCTATAATGTCCAAATGTTGCTCGATACATTATTTAGGGGGAATTTGTTATATATGATGATAAGAAGACGAAAACCACTGGTAATACTACATTATGGATATATGAACTAAAAACATTTCATCTCATTTAGCAAATACAAACACAAATAGCGTCAGACAAAAACTAATAGCTAAACTATCAGCATAGTTTAGTTCAAAGCAATTGACGATTTAACACAACATGATATGATAATGGCATTAGCAACGATTGCGATTATCGCAAGTATCGTTCCATTAGCATTTAAATCGGATAATATAGGCTTCTACATAATTGATAAGGTTACCGTAGTTGTATTCATAATCGATTATTTGCTTAGATGGATAGTATCGGATCTGAAATTGAAGAAAGGTGCCAAGTCCTACTTGGTCTGCCCCCATTTTCTATACCAAAATTAAAGTTAGTTAAGCCACAATAACCTGAGGTGCCGGCGGTCTGTACCCGATCGAACTATGGGGTCGGATCGTATTGTACTCGTGAACCCATCT
>Ga0123334_1007134_pt1 | contig 10070 bp, 9 predicted proteins | sample BiotimSIPDNA_FD_89706 | JGI IMG/M metagenome (GOLD analysis project Ga0123334, IMG submission 89706) | Anaerobic biogas reactor microbial communites from Washington, USA - Biogas_R1 time_0 SIP DNA | ecosystem: Engineered > Bioreactor > Anaerobic > Unclassified | place: Washington, USA | collected... | reverse complement strand
CGCGCTCTCTTTCTGTAAAGATATACTTAAAGACTGCCGCGCTTTGACGATGTTGTCAGCAGGAAAATTATTTCTTGTTGTTACTCATAAGAATTTCGAGTTCGCTTCTTTCTGTTGAAACCAATAATCCATTGCCGACATTTTTATCAAACGAATAACACAGTTTATTCAAATAAAGAATATGGGAGTCCGGAACATAATAATGGGAGGCAGGTTTTTCATCTTCCCTAAACCTCTCTATATAAATGGCTTTTTTTGATTCGTACGGAATCACGATAGATATGATGCTTTTAGTTTCAACATTTGGAATAAAATAAAATCCCAAAGAATTTGTCACAAAACAGTGCTTTTCATTAGCAACACAAACTCGTGCAAAGAGATTTCCACCAATCATAGATAACATATTAATATTGTCGACTTTGAACACCATTTCTAAATAATCAGAGTGAGACAATTCTCCGTAGACCTTTGAAGTTAAAGAATTTTCATTAAATGAATCGAGACTTTTTTTAGATCTCTGCAATTGTATTTTCACAAACTCTTCAATAATTGTATGGTTCTTGTTTAAATATTTGGCAATATCAGAATATTTTTTCATTCCTTTGATTGTTTTAATCAAACTTCCTAAGCCAGTTTCAAGATTGTTAGAAAGCATTTGTTTAACTTCGTCGTTGTAATAATCTTTAATAATTCCTATTTTATCTGGGGTGCTCAAATATATTTTATTGCGATTTAAATCACCTACATACAACGGGTGCGAATCCGAATAACTATTCAACAATGTTTTTGGTATTCCCACATGACTATTATGATGTCCCATATTATCCATTCCACCATTTCAAAACAGTAACATAAGAAATACCGGTTTCTTTGTGACATTGTTTTTTATTGCCGTTTGGATTTTTCCTTCTCCATTCTGCGATAAGATCCACTTTCCTTTTTCTTGCTCTAGTCTCTTTGTTTCTACAAATAATGCATCCTGTGTTTCTTCTCAACAAATCAAAAGCAATTGGTTCGAAAATATGGCCGCACTTCTTACAACGACATTTGATTTTTGCTGAAAGCTTTGTATACGGACCGATTATTTCGATGTCGTCATAATTCTTGTTAGATTTCTGTAATCTTCTCTTATATTCTTCAAAATCAACCCGTTGAGAATGTTCATAAGCATAAGAAACTATCTCATCCCAATAAGAACCATCAATCGTGTTAGGTATATCATTAATTCTTAAGATATTACCAACCAACTCTTTTAAAGATTTGTAATCTTTTTCATCAGAAAGATCATATGGATATGTCCAAATATCTTTTTTCTTAATTTTGTTACTATTTGTTTTACACACATCATAAATGATAAAAAGGCGATATCCTTTTTTAGCACACAACTCTTGCTTTTTTAAATCACTATCAATAATATCTTTGTGCCATTTCCAACTTCCAATTTCGACAGCAAATTTATAGGAGGGAACTAAAATGTCCAGTTCTCTTCCTATTAGTTTTTTATCTCTGTTTAATATTTCGGTTTGTTTTAAAGATTGTACTAATGCTTTATAAATGAATTGCTCCATAAAAGATGTAGATGTATGTGCACATTCTGGACATCCAGAGCCATTTAGAAGAGAAGATGGCAATGTTTCCCATTCACATCCACATTTTTTGCATTTGCATTTTACTCTTCGCTTTGATCCTGTGTATGGTGTAAGCAGTTCTATATTTTTAAAGTTACAATTTTTCGATTGAAGTTTGATTATAAACTCCTCGTTTGTCATTGGCATTGCCGCCGGATTTGTGGAACGACTTTTTTCAAGGTAAACAATATTCACCTTAGCAATTCTTTTTTTCGCACACTCATGACAGCCTGAACCTTGGAGAAGGCTGCTGGCTAAAGGAGACCAATAATGGTTACATATTTTGCACCTGCAATCTATTCGATGGGTTGCTCCTTCGTATTTAGATAACAGTTCAATGTCATTGAAATTTTTGTTTTTTTGTTTGAATCTTTTTAAAAACATTTCGTGAGTCGCTGTTGCATTTCCAGAACAACTTGGACAGTCGACGCCTTTACCAGTTAAATCGTAAGGCCTAGTTTCCCAAATATGGCCACAATCCTTGCACTGAAGTTTGATTGGAGTTGCCATATTGATATATTTTGTTAAGAAAATAAATTTATCGAAATGTGGATTATTGTTTTTTACTCTTTCAATAAATTCATCGTGAGTAATTGATTTATTTTGTTTTAAACAGCGAGGACATTTTTGCTTATCTTGAAGCAATTGCTTAGGAGTTGTTGACCATACGTTTCCACATAATTTACATTTGCATTTAATTTTAGAAACATAAGAAACATATTCATCAAGTACCTCGATATCATTGTAATTTGGGTACTCTTCAGAAAGTCTGTTTAAAAAATCTTGATGGGTAGTTTTTGATCCTTTTGGCATAGAATGATTTTATCAAATCTATAGTCCTAAAAAAATAAATAATGGCACCAATTGTATCAAATCACTGCATCATCCTTTTCGGATTACAGAGACTTATATCAAATCGATTTCTTCAAAAGGTGTGGGAATACGAGACTTGAAATGGCCGTTTAGTCGCGACCGCTTGCATGTGAGGAGTTTTCAGCTTTCCATAAACTGGCTTTTTTTGGCGAAAAAACACCATTTTTGGGTCATTTTTGAAGTTCAAGTCCTGTCGGCAATCTAAAAAATTACATCAAGGGTATAGCAATTGAGGGCTTTGATACATTCTCTTTATATCATCTATATGATATCGTGGACTAAAATTGGCAAAAATAGGGTTCAAAACACAAAAAAAGCACTGATATTGTGTATCAATGCTTGTTCTTCTTAAATGGTGGACCATCCAGGACTTGAACCCGGAACATAACGGTTATGAGCCGCCTACTCTAACCAATTGAGTTAATGGTCCAAAGTTGATGCGAGTAGCGATTAACCCTTTAAACCGCGTGATTGGCGGTCCATATCTTCAATGACGATATCGAATATCTCGCCTAAGGTTGCACAATGTTTTAACAAATCCCACGGTTCATTGGTGTGATAATGAATCTTAATCATCTCATCATCACCAACACAAATAAGCGAATCGCCTTTCATGTTTTCGAGGATCCAGTCGGTAATTTTATCTTCGTCCAAATCTTGGCCTTCGATTAATAATTGCGTATCGTAACGATATTGTAACATATCTTAGCTCCTCCTTTGGAACATCATCTAGGATAATAGTTAGAAATAGCTTAATGATTATTTATTATATAACGTGTTCGGCACGAAAGTGACTATTTTGGTGGATCCGACGAGAATCGAACTCGCTACCTCCTGAATGCAAATCAGGCGCTCTCCCAGGTGAGCTACGGACCCAATGCTGATAAAACAGCAAAACAACATTAGCAATTTTAGTCTTGATATTCAAGAGAATATTACATTTTTTTATAGTTTCGTAATAGAAATTGAAGCATGCTCTACGTCTAGAGAATTGACTTTAAAAGTAAAGCCAAGTTGTTTGCCATTATTTAGCTTTCCTCTGCGTACGAATTGCTTATCAAATTTGTGCATGGTAAATTCGTTTCTTCCTGTTTCAGCAGTGAAAAGCGAATTATTTGAAAAGGCACTTTTCATCTTATGAGTAGCAGTAACTTCGTTTCTAATTAACTGGATTAAATTATAATCGCCATAATCATCTCCTAGAGGAGAGATGTAACCTTCTGGACCAGGAGCATATGTATTGCTCATCATAAAGGCTACTCTACCTTTATCGGTGCTAGGATCTGTTGTGACATTTGAAGCTGTAAATCGCCCAGTTTTAGAATAAAGTAAACGCGCATCTACGTGCCATAGCCTTATTCCTTTTTTATCTGGACCAGTTGGATAGGCTAAATTATTCAAATAGTTATATCGCGAATCTAGTTCGTTTAATCCATCTCGTGTATAGTATTCGATAATTAAATATTCATCAAAAGGAGAATTTATATCATTGAATTCTGGACTTAAGATGATAATTTCACCTGTTGTCGAGAATGGCTTTAAATTGATGGTGGCCGATTGATTAGGGACATAGGCTTGTGCCCATCCTAATGCAAAGACACTAAAAGGATCATGACCGCCGATATTGCGGTCTTGCATAGAAAAACCTCCAGCAGGACTATATGATTGCGAATAATCATAATAATCAGTTAAGCCAAAAATATGGCCCATTTCATGAATATAAGTGTGCGCATCGATATTGCAGTATCTTGTATCACCTGAATAATAACCAAATTGTCCGGTTCTCTCACTGGCAACATTTGAGCCATACATAAATACATAACTAGCCCAAAGAAATACATTTACAGTTGGTAAAAGGGTATTTTTGTCTAATCTAGTCCAGTTACAATATGCCCATAAATTAGATACGGTAGAGTTGTTGGAATGGGTATAGCCTAAAGCACTATAATCAGGTACACCATATATTAATATAACGCCATCGAGGTGGCCGTCTTTATCTTTGTCGTAACTTGCCCGTGATTCGCTGTGATTTGAAAAATACCAATCAGTTGCCTCCTTAACTAATTGGGTAGTGTTGGGTACGCTAACGCTATAATTAGCTAAAGCAATATTTTTATCGAGTCCATACCACTCACTAACAGTGCCAGTTAATGTTAACACTCCGTGGCTTTCTGTCTCATAATAACTTTTAACACTTTGCCAGCCCGTATCTTCTATTGTGCCAAAAAAGGCTTTTGAAATATCTTGCCTAACGGTTTCTCTTTTCGCTAGATCTATATATTTATCGGAATCATCAAACCAGACAGGTATTACTAAAAGTTTCGCTTCACCTTCAGAAGGAGCAGAGGAGTAGCCATAAATACTATTAGCGATATAATCGCTAATAGTGGCATCGGCTTTTTGTGCTTCGCCATCCCATATAGGAAGATATGAGTAGCCACCAGAATTGCTTATGTTAGGAAAAATGAAATCACAAGCGGTAAGCGTTAATGCAGCAAGAGCGACTAATGAAATGAGTTTAATTTTACTTTTCATAAAAAGACTATATTTGACAATTATGTCTTTTTTAAGTTTAACAAAAAATAGACTTATTGCATAGTCATTGGCTCGCTTTATTAAAAAGATGATATAATAGCGAACAGCAACATGAGTGTAAAAAAATATCTAGATAAATTGCCTGACTTAAAAGGGAAAGAAATTATCATTACTGGAGGAACTTCTGGTATTGGTTTAGCCATCGTCCACCACTTGCTCTATAAAGGGGCTAAAGTAGTTATTTTAGCTAGAAATTTAACTAAAGCCGAAGAGGTAAAGACTGCTTTTTTAAAACAATTCAAAGACGCTAGTATTGACATTGTTGAATATGACCAAAGTAAAGAAGACATTATTGTAAAAGCAGTTAATGAAGTTAACACTAAACACCCAAAATTTGATGCCATAATTTTAAATGCTGGTGTCTTTGCCTTGAAAAACAAAGGTTACCGCGATGGCGATATGAGCCTAACCATTAAAACAAACTACTACGGTTTATACTTGTTTTGTAAACATTTGTTAGAAAGTAATACCCATCCTCATCGCTTCATATTTCAAGGTTCTTTAGCAGCTGGTTTACCGATGAAAAAAATCAGTTCGTTATATGAAAAAAATATATCTAGTTGGCAACAATATGTCGTTGCAAAAAGTGGCGTCGCTTCATTGTTTTATCACTATTGTTCCACATATCAAGGCCCAGCTTCTTTTTATTTAGTAGAACCGGGTCTAACAAGCACCGATATAATTAGAGACTTCAATGTTGTCATTAGATTTTTTGGAAAGTGGTTTTTAAAATTATTTCCTAATTCCAATCAAAAAGCCGCTTTAACAGCGATGTTTGCTCTCGTTGAAAAAACAGCTAATCGTTCTTTTATTGTTCCTCGTGGACTATTCGCTTTTAGCGGTTATCCAAAAATCGTGCCTTTTCCAAAGAAAAGACGTAAGGAATACTTGTACCAAATGTTGTTAGATACTGAAAGAAAGTCCTAAAGAATTGGGAAAATTTCTTTCTTAAATACCATGAAAAGAATATCAAGAATCCAAATGATGTTCCAACCAAAGACGATACGGATAATCACACTAATCCATTTGCCTTGATTAGCTTTAGTTAAAATACCAAGAATCCATGCAGTAATTGGGATGATGACGAGAATAATACTTAATACTCTGTCCAAACCAAAATAATCTCTACCATATTTTCTTTTTGCCATAACGATCACCTATTTTTATAAATCCATTATATAGGAAGTATCACTCGCTTTGCCAACATAAAAAGAAATGTTAAAATAAAGTCAACTTTTGACAAAAAGTAGGAGCACTAATATGGACACTTTTACGATCACTTTACCTAATGGGGAAGCACTGATGGGCATTAAATTTCTCATTGAAAATGGTAAGGCCAACCTGGTTTTCATTACTGGCATGCAAGAATATGCAAAACGCTACACTCCATTAGCGCAATATTTGAATAAAAAGGGGATAAATGTATGGATTCTTGATCACTTTGGTCAAGGTTTGAATGCTCCAACTATTAAAGATTTACAAATATGGCCAAAAAATGGTTTTGACATGACTGTTGATGCTTTGCATCTACTTGTATTAGAGGCAAAACAAAATGGCTTACCAACTGTTCAAGGCGGTCATTCGATGGGTTCTTTTATTACCCAAGCAAGACTTGAAAAATATCCCTTAGATGCAGATAAGACTCTAATTGTTGGTTCAAATGGTGGTCAGGCTTTCTTAATGACTATAGCTGCATTTTTAAGCAAAATGCTTGTTCATAAAAGCAACTGGGATAAACCAAACAAATTTTTAGCTAGTCTCGCTTTTGGTCCATATAACGCAAAAATAAAAAACTTGCGCACAAAAGTTGATTGGCTTTCATATAACCATAAAAATGTCGATGCTTATGTGGCTGATCCATATTTAGGTGCGCCTAATACCGGTGGCTTTTGGCGGGAATTTTTAAAAGGTATGTCAACGATTTGGAAAACAAACAATCTTAAGAAAATTAACAAAAATGAAATTATCTATCTCACTTCCGGACAAGACGACCCGGTGGGCCAATATGGAAAGGGCGTACAGTGGCTAAAACAAACTTATCAAAAATTAGGGATAAAAAATGTCACGTTAAAACTTTATCCAAACATGCGTCACGAAATACATAACGAGGACGGGTATAAGGAAGTCTACGCCGATTGGGCCAAATTTATCTTGGACTAGTTTACTAAAAACACTTTGTTCTTTTTTTAAGAATAGTATACTAACACTAGTATTATGGAAAAGGCGGCCAAAAGAAATTCATTTGAAACACGCATCCACGAAATTGATTTACTACGTGGAATTTTAATGACTCTAGTCATACTCGATCATTTTTTGAATATTTTGGCCTCATATAACTTGGGATGGGCTGGTGGTAAGGTTGCGATCGAAGCCGGTACCGCATTAGAACCTTATGTGACTATTTATCGACTGGCAAGTTTATATTGGGATTCTTTATTTAGACAAATATTCCGTTATATTGCTTTGGGTGCTTTTTGTTTTGTCAGCGGCATTTCATGTGCTTTTTCTCGTAATAACTGGAAACGTGCTGGTCAGATGATTTTATTTTGGGCACTTATATTCATCTTAACGAACATTTTAGAAAGCATTAGAATATCTAATGGTCTAGATTTAGGAATTAGAACTGCTAGAGTTGATTTTAATATTATCGGCGTATTAGCGTGGTCAACGCTTATTTATTGTTTTGTTCAAAATAAACAGTGGAGGTGGCTATTAGCGATAACCATTATTGCTCTAGCCATTCACCCGATTTTTGTCTCACTATCCAAAACTAGTTGGGGTCAAAATGCTTACGTGCCTTTTTTATGGGAACCGAGCCGCACTGTTGCTGATCAGGCTGATTATATGCCACTATTCCCTTATTTAGGTTTCTTCTTTGGTGGAGCACTACTAGCAAAATTTACTTATAGTGTGAACAAGCAATCTTATTTCAAACGTTATGAGTGGGAAAGACCATTTTGTTACATTGGTCGTCATTCGTTAATCTTTTACGCGACCCATTACATAATATTGATTGCAATCTTCTCTTTTGTAGGGTTATTTATTTAATATGACACACGAATTAACAATGTACGGGGCCTTAAAAGAAGCCGCGAAATTAAATCCGCGCGATTTAGCTCTTTATTATGAAGGAAGAAAAATATCCTTTAAATCTTTGATGTCGCAAATTGATGATATGGCGGATATTTTATATCATCGTTTAGGTATCAAAGAAGATGATGTCGTCGTCATAGCCCAACCTAATATGCCCGAAACAATTATATTGTTTTATGCGGTTAATAAAATCGGCGCGACTGCTAACTTGATTCACCCATTTACTCCATACAATCAAGTGAAGATTATCATGGAAAAAACAAAGACAAAGTACGCTTTTCTTTTTGAACAGCGCGTTGCTAAAGAAGTCGAACAATATCGGACAATTGCCGAACAAGTATACGTCACTCGTGTTGAAGATCATCTCCCTTTGGTGAAAAAATTTGTTTATCACCATTTCATGAACTTCCGCATTAGAAAAAAGCTTGGCAAAATGCCACCGCGTTTTAAATTCAATGGTTTTAAGTACCTCATCGATTTAAAACCAACTAAAAAGCCTGTTCCAGAAGCGAAAGCCGACAAGAATCGCGTTTCTGTCTTACTGCATAGTGGTTCCACTACTGGCAAACCAAAAACTATTTGTTTAAGTGATTTTAACTTTAATTATATCGCTGGCCATACTGACGCTTATATGTCCTTAGATAAAAAAGATTTAAGAGGACATGGGATGTTATCAATTTTACCTAGCTTCCATGGCTTTGGTTTATGCATGACTATGCACGCTCCTTTATCTAATGGCTTTGCGGCGATTTTAGTGCCTAAGTTCACTGCAAAAGGTGTAGCGGAACTAATGCGCAAAGTGAAAATTACATGTATATGTGGTGTACCAACGATTTTTCAAAAACTCATGCAAGAGCCAACGTTCGCTAACAATAAACAACTTAAGAACTTGCACTGCGTCTTCTGCGGTGGCGATTCCATGCCAGTTAATTTAGAAAAAGACTTTAATGATTTAATGGCGAGCAGAGGTTCGAAATGTCGGATATTCCAAGGTTACGGCTTAACCGAAGCCATTGCCGTCAACTGTGTTAATACATTTAAGGCAAATAAAGAAGGTTCGATTGGTAAGGCTATTCCTGGTGCTATTTTTAAAATTGTTGATGAGAATCGTCATGAAGTCAAAAGAGGCGAAATCGGTGAAATCATTATTAAAAGCGATGCCATTATGCTCGGCTACTTCCAAGATAAAGAAGCGACTGAAAACTGTTTAATTGATGACTATTTATATACTGGTGACTTAGGTTATATGGATGAAGAAGATTTTATCTTCTTTAAGATGCGTAAGAAAAGAGTCGTCAAAGTGTCAGGTTTTGGCGTTTTCCCTATTGAAGTCGAACAATTAATCGAATCAATGCCAGAAGTTTCTGCCTGCGCGGCAATTAGTATTCCCGATCCAGTTTTACAAAATTCTATTAAGGTTTTTGTTGTTGCTAAATATTTCGACGAACAAGGCATGAAAGATAAAATTTTAGACACTTGCCGTAAGTATTTAATCCGTTGGTCTGTGCCAAAAGAAATTGAATTTAGAGATGAATTGCCGCATACTTTATTAGGCAAAATCGATTTCAAGACTTTGCAAGAAGAAGAAAACGAAAGACGTGGATTAATCTAAGGCATGTGGTCATGGCGGAACTGGTAGACGCACTAGACTCAGAATCTAGTGAGGAAACTCATGGAGGTTCAAATCCTCTTGGCCACACCAAATTGATTAAATAATTAACTATTTAATATTTTTTATTTGATATTGTCATAAATATCATAGAATAAATACATCTGTTTAACAAATAATGTAATCTAGCCATGTACTTGGTTAGATTTTCTTTTTATCTAACAAGTATAATCAATATATGCCGTTATCCTGCTTAATAAATATACAGCTTT
>Ga0123334_1007132_pt1 | contig 10074 bp, 9 predicted proteins | sample BiotimSIPDNA_FD_89706 | JGI IMG/M metagenome (GOLD analysis project Ga0123334, IMG submission 89706) | Anaerobic biogas reactor microbial communites from Washington, USA - Biogas_R1 time_0 SIP DNA | ecosystem: Engineered > Bioreactor > Anaerobic > Unclassified | place: Washington, USA | collected... | reverse complement strand
GGCCTCCCCGTGCTGGGCGTCGCCAACAGCTTGACCGCAGAAGCCTTGCGCGCCGCGGGCGCCGGCATCGTGGTGGACTCCCTCGCCGGCCTGGGGCCGGAGGATCTTATTCCCCGATGACGAGCTCTTCGATCTGATCGGGGACCAGGACGGGCGCGGCGGCGCCTTGAATCCAGTATTCGCGGCCCTTCAGGCGCACGGGCTTGTCCTGCAGGCTGCGGAACTTGGTGGCCTCGCCGTAGACGTGGCACAGGATCTGCCACCGGTTGTTCTGCCAGCGGACGACCCGGTAACGAGTGGGGGCTTCGTTGATCAATGGTGCGGCGCGCAGCTTCCCGGAAACCTCCATGAACCGGCCCTGTCCCGCCAGCGGGATCAGTTTGAGATTGGCGGGCGGAGGCACCGGGATTTCCCGGCTGGAGGAATCCGACACCGGCACGGATGGCGAGACAATCGGCGTCGGCAGCGCCGGGACGGGCGCGGCCGCTGTTACCGCAGCCTGCTTCGCGCGGACGTTTGTTTTGCCGCTCTGGGCGGTGCTCTTTTCGGCGTCGTCCGCGGACGCCGCCTCCGCCGCGGAAGCCATGTTCGTGCCAGCCGGAATTTCAACATATTCGCGGCTGACCCAGAGGAAGGCGTTGGGCGGCGGGGCAATCTTGAGCCAGCCCTGCAGCTCCTCGCCGCGCGGTTCGACCGGATCGCCCAGTTCCAAGGTGTCCACGACGGTAAAGGCAATTCCGGGGCCGGCGCGGACGTTGACCCGGTTGGCGCCAATGGTGTTCTGCGGTTCCTGGATGTATTGCTTCAAGATCCAGAGGTCCGCCGTGGCCGGGGCCGCCACCTCGATCCATTCCTCGCCGAGGGTGCGGGCGACCAGTCGTTCGTCGTAATGCGCCTGGGTGACTACCTCGGCATTCAGCCGCGGCTGGGCCCTCAGGTTTACGTTGTTGGCCGTGATCCGCACCGGAGTCTGGGCCTGCAGGGGAGCGGCGGCTGCCGCCACAAGGGCCATCCGCATGAATATGGCTGGAAACGTCTTCATGAAACCACAATAGAGGGATCGGACCCGTTCGGCAAGATTGCATCGACCGGAGCTTGCTGTTGGTGGTCAGGTGGCACCCCCCCCATGGCCGCGCCGGCGCCATTGCGGGGATTGATTGTTCACGGGGTTTGGAGTAATAAACAGAAACCATGTCAACACCATCGAAACATCGTGGCCTGGGCCGGGGATTGGATGCGCTGATTCAAGGGGGAGCGGCCCGGCCGGGAGCAACGCCGGCGAAGGCTGCCGGCAAGCCGGCCGCTCCAGATGCCGCCGCCCACTCCGGGGAATCCAAAGGCCCCTTCCGCATGGTCCCGGTGCATAAGATCAAGAAGAATCCCCGGCAGCCGCGCCAGCGCTTCGATGAAGAAGCCTTGCGGGAACTGGCCGAGTCGATCCGGGCCCAGGGCGTGCTCCAGCCGGTGCTCCTCCGGCAGGTCGATGACCTGTTTGAACTGATTGCCGGCGAACGGCGCTGGCGCGCCGCGCAAATGGCCGGCCTGATCGAAATCCCCGCGCTGCTTCATGAGGCGAGCGATATCCAGGCCTACGAACGGGCCACCATCGAAAATCTTCAGCGTACTGACCTGAATCCCATCGAAGAGGCCGAAAACTACCGGGGGTTGATGACCTTGGCGGCGTTGACCCAGGAAGAGGTCGCCCGGCGCCTGGGCCGCGCCCGGGCCACCGTGGCCAATGCCTTGCGCCTCCTGGAACTGTCCGAACCCATCAAGCGCGCGCTGGCGGCCGGCACCCTTTCCGTCGGCCATGCAAAGGTCCTGCTGGGTGTGGATCCCGTGCATCGCGACCTGTTGGCCGCGCGCGTCGTGAACCAGGGCCTGTCCGTGCGCGCCCTGGAAAAACTGGTGGCCGGCCTCCAAGCCGCCGAATCCCGCCAGCGCAAGAGCCGGCCCGGAGTCACGCCCCCCGAAGACAAAACCAGCAAGCACCTCAAGTTTCTGGCCGACCGGATGCAGCAGGAACTCGGCACCAAGGTGATGCTTTCGCCCTCCCGGCCCCTGGCGGACGGCAAGCGCGAAATGGGCCGGATCATCATTGAATACTTTGACAACGAAGACTTGTCGCGGCTGCTGGAGATGATGAACCTGGGCGATCTGGCCTGAGCAGGGACCGCAAGCCAATGGCCGATTGGTTCGACAAGCGGCGGGAAGCACAGGCGCGCGCCTACGACCGTTCGCAGGGGCGTCTGTTCCTGTTGCGGTTTGCATTGTTGTTTGTGCTGGCGGCGGCCTTCTGGATGTCGGGCCTGTCACGGGCGTTGGCTGCGGGGTTGCGGGGCTGGTTCTCATTCCCCTTCGCCTGGCCGCTGGTTTCCATCACCTTTACGGCCCTGGCGGTCTTTGGCTACGAAGTCATTCTGTTTCCGCTGTCGGTGCTGGCCGACTTTTCCATGGAGCGGGCGCATGGGCGGCACCACGAGGATTTCGGCGTCTGGCTGCGAGGTTTTCTGGTGACCATGGTGTTGGAAATCGGCTTGGTAACCGGAGCCTTCACGGGGTTCTATCTGCTGATGCGCCTCTTTCCGGCCTACTGGTGGTTGGCGGTAACGGGCATCTATGCCGTGTTCGTAGCGGGGGTTGGGGAATGGGGCCCTGCCCGCCTGCTGCCGCGCGTGCGCCCCCCGGTTCCATCCGGGGATGCGGCCTTGGAAGAGGAATTGCGCCGGTTGGGCCGCAAGGCAGGCCTGGACATTCAGGATGCGGCCTGGTGGCATTTCGAGCATCAGGAGGATCTGGAACCCGTACGTCTGACGGGGGCGGGCCGCCGCCGGCGAGTGGTCTTCACGGAGCGGGCATGGCAACAAATGGGGCACCGTGAAAAGGTTTTCCTGGCCGCCCGCCAGATGGCGCTGGTCCAGGCCGGCCCGGCCATCGGCCTGCAGGCTTTTCAGGTGGCCTTGGCGGGGAGCGCCTTGTTCGGTACGGCAAAATTGACGGAATGGGCGGCCCGCCACCAAGGCCTTTCCGGCGCCGTCGCGCCGGAAGCTTTTCCGTTTCTGGTGGCATGTCTGTTTGCGCTGGCCGCCTTGGCGGGAGTCGCGGCCCATGCGACCGTTCGCCGCGCCGAACTGCGCGCCGACCGCTTCGCCCTGCGCCATGCGGGCGGCCCGGAGGTGCTGCAATCCTGTCTGCGGCAGGAATTCGATCTCGAACCCTTCGCCGTGGATGCCCCGGTCTGGCAGGTTTTGCTGCTGCGCCGGATGCCCACTGCAGCCCAGCGGCTGGCCCGTGCGGCCCCGGGCACATAAACCCAGGCGACCAGAGACCGACGTTCCCGGGCGCATTTTTTCCCGGGAGGCCGCCTATTTCCTGTCGGCCTGAGGCCCCGGACAGCCAGGGCATTCCAGATTTTCTGTGATCGCGCCCGCTCGGTGCGGAGCGGTCCCGGCAATGCCCGGCCTCCACCGAGCCGACGGCAGTGTGGATGAATCGGCCTTCACATGCCTGCAGACCATGTCCGCAACTCGATGATCCCAGACAGAATCCTGCCCGGAACACGGGGATTCATGCTTGACCTTATTCCAGATGAATTCAAGAACAAATATATCAGACTTAATAAAGTATCAGAATGCCATATTATTTAGAATAATGTGATAATATTTACGATATAACAGCCCTGAATCCTGAATGAAATATGCATACTTTATAAAGTCTGCGGACCAGCGGAGTCGGAGTTGCTGCGTGGCGGCCGCCGGTCTGCCCGGGCATCTGGGCATGGGATGTGATCAGGGTTACACTTCGCCAAACATCCCGACAAACAAGTCCAATTTGGTCTGTATACCCGCGCGCGCACCTGCGATTGGGCATACCCTCGGATGGGAATTGGCTTCAAAATATGGGTGGTTGTGGAGGGGCAGGGTCCTGCCCGGCATCTGAGGGAATCGCCGATTCCATGGCGGGCAACACCCGCCCAAGGGCGGAGTGTGCGACGGCGGTTGCCTCTCCTGTTCCGGTAATGGCACCACATCGCAGATGCGCCTGGAAACGACTGCTCGGGTGAGCCTTTCTTGACTCGGTTTCATCAGTTTGGGATGTTTCCCAGCCATGGAGAAGCATTCTCAAAAGGACACCAAGGTCTATACCCCTGACTCCTCCCTGGCCAATCCGTTCGTCATGGGGAAGGCCATGTTTGCCGACCTGTGGGCAGGCCGCGAACTGGCCTGGCGCCTGACGGTGCGCGACATCAGCGCGCAGTACCGCCAAACGTTCCTCGGCATCCTGTGGGCGCTGATTCTGCCTTTGGCCAACACCGCCATTTGGCTTTACCTCAACGGATCGGGTATCGTGGTCTTGCAGCAAACTTCCATTCCCTATCCGGTCTATGTTTTTGCCGGCACCATGCTGTGGGCGATCTTCATGGATTCCATCAACGCCCCGATGGGCCAGACCAGCGCCGCCCGTGGCATGCTGGCCAAATTGAATTTTCCGCGCGAGGCCCTGCTGCTGGCCGGGGTGTACAAGACGCTGTTCAACTCCGGCATCAAGCTGGTCCTGATGCTGTGCATCCTGCCGTTCTTCAAGGTGAATCCGGGTTGGGGCCTGCTCTTGTTTCCGGTCGGCATTTTGTCCCTCATTCTCGTCGGCACGGCGATCGGGCTGTTCATCACTCCCGTCGGCATGTTGTATCAGGACGTGGGCCGGGCGCTGCCACTGGTCATGCAGTTCCTGATGTACGTTACGCCCGTGGTTTTCGCCATGCCTGAATCCGGCCTGGCCGCCCGGCTGTTTGCCCTCAATCCGCTCACCCCCCTGATCCTGACGGCGCGCGATTGGCTGACCGGCGGTTCGCCGGCTTTCCTGACCTCGTTCCTGGTGGTCAACGCCGTTGCCGTGCTGGTGCTGCTGATGTCCTGGATCGGATATCGGCTCTCGCTCCCGATCCTGATCGAACGCATGTCGGCCTAGAACTTCAACGCAAGCGGCGCAAGGGACGCAACGGTTACGCCAGCGTCGGATAACAGCCGAACAGCCTATCTCTCGCAAAGAACGCAAAGGCCGCCAAGGGGAACAGCCCAGCAATCTTTTTTAACCACGTTTTGATAACAGAGCAACCGGTCTCGCCACAGAGGCACAGAGGGAACAGCCATCACAGACAGGATTGCATGATTTACAGGATGGACAGGATTTTCGACCGGAGGGAAGGGCGGGGCTGGCTCGCCAGCCCCCGGGGGGTCGAGGCTGACGAAGGCCACTCCCGAAGCGCGTGAGCCGTTCGCCAGACCCGGACGACCTCCCGCGCCTGCGGTGCTGACCCCCTTCCCGATCCAAGGGGCTTGCGCTTGCGAACCCCTTGCGTTGAGGATGTTATGACGACTTTCGGGTCGCGAATTTCGGCGTTCACCGGCTGTGGTTCTCGGCTGTTCCATCTTGTAAATCCTGCAAATCGTGTCATTCTGTCCAGCCTAATGTCTTCAGTTTCCAGCCCATTGCCGTTCGACTCGGATATCCTTGTCCGAGTCTCCGGTGTGTCCAAGAAATTCTGCCTCAGCCTCAAGAAATCGCTGTGGTATGGCCTCAAGGACATGGGGAATGAGTTGCTGGGGCGGCGACATGGTGGACACGGAGGTTTGCGGCCCAAGGAATTCTGGGCGGTGAAGGAGGTGGACTTTGAGCTGCGCCGGGGAGAATGTCTCGGTCTGATCGGCCAGAACGGGGCGGGGAAGACAACCCTGCTGAAGATGCTTAACGGCCTGATCAAGCCGGATGCGGGCCGGATCGAGATGCGTGGGCGGGTGGGGGCGCTCATCGCGCTGGGGGCAGGGTTCAATCCCATCCTGACCGGGCGCGAGAATATCTATGTCAATGGGTCTGTGTTGGGGCTGAGTAAGAAGGAAATCGACGCCAAACTCGAGGAGATCATCGATTTCGCCGAGATCGGGGAGTTCATTGACACGCCCGTGCAGAACTACAGTTCCGGTATGAACGTCCGACTGGGCTTTGCGGTGGCCAGTTCCCTCGATCCTGACATCCTGCTGGTAGACGAGGTGTTGGCCGTGGGCGACATCTCGTTCCGGGCCAAATGCGCCGCCCGGATCCAGGAGATCCGGGCCCGGGGAACAGCCATCATATTCGTTTCCCATGACATGGCCTCGGTCCAGTCACTCTGCGACCAGGTGCTTTGGTTGGCCATGGGGAGGGTGCAGAAGGCGGGGCCATCCTCAAATGTGATCGGGGAATATGTCACCGCAATGAACCGCGCCGCCGTGGAGCGGGAACGTGCCCGGCAGGGACGCATGGTCACGACCACGGGCGATATTGACATTGTCAAAGTGGTTCTCCGCGACGCTTCGGGCAAGGAAACCGATTGCATCCGGTCTTTCGATCCTCTTACCATCGAGTTGCATTACCAGGCCTGGCACGATTTGCCCGCGCCATATTTCTGGATTGGCATTCAAAGCCAATCTGGGGCGGTCGGTGGGGCGAACATGCTGCTGGATGGGTGTCGCCAGCACATTTCGGCCGGTGTCGGCAAAATCATCTGCCATTTCGGGCCGTTGCCGCTGTTCCCTCAGGTTTACCGCATCAATGCCGGCATCCGCGCGGCGGACGGGATAAGCGTTTACCTGGAAAGCCGCCAAATTGCCATGTTCCGGGTCGAAACAGATGTCCGGGCGCTTGGACTGTCCAGCGAGATGAGTGTCCCGCTGGTGGGCCTCTCCTCGCCAGTCATTTTAGCCTATCGGTGGGTATTCGCAGATGGCTCTCGTTATATGGTGGCTCCAAAACAATGCATGGATTCAATGCGGCCGCACACGGTTACGAAGAAGGTAACATGAACCCGCTGGATTACCAAGGGCCGGATTGTCTTGAGCGCCTAATGGCACAAGCCTGGAACGCTTCGCTTATACCCAAAGGAGCATTTCAACTCTGGACCAGAGATTCCGGGCGAGACGCTTGTCTCGCTATGATCCTGCGAGTATGTGAAGCGATGTCTGATCCCGGGGAGATAGGATTTCAGCCATGACTATTGCTCGAGTAACAGGACGATGGCTCTCGGCTGTGGCGAGGAAACTCGGTCCATATCGTTTGCTCCGGCTTTGCCAAGAGGCGGCCCGTTGTGATCCGGAAGGCTTCAAAGCCAATGTGCAATTTGTCCTCCGCGAGAATCTTCCAACGGCATGGCTTGATCCCGATTTCAGCCGTTTTTACGCGGATGCGGTGAGCCCCGTGAACTGCGCGTCCTTGCCGATTGATGTGAACGCGCCGGATGTTATCCAACTGCTCGATGAGATTCCCTCGGAGGCCACTCCGGGGGAACGACGATTCCTGTACGATTTTTTCAAGACAGTCTGGCCGGGCAGGAACCATGTGTTTGAAATCGGGCCGTTTCTGGGCGGCACGACCCGGGCCATAGCCATGGGCATGCTTGCCAATCCGCGGCGCCAGACTCAATGCAAACTCTACACGTGCGACCGGTTCCGGGAATACTACACGCCCGCAGCCCTGCAAAAAGTTCTGGCGCCTTTAGTTCAACGCGGGATAGTGTCCCCCGGCGATCTGGAGGAAATCAGACAAGACGCCTCTTTCCGCGCCGTGTTCAATGTCCTCCACCGCGCCCAAAACTACTTCCCCATGCTTGAAATCATGGACAAAGGCGTTCCGGATTTGGTTGAGGAATCGAGCGGGAATCACATGCATCTGCCGGCTGGACAGGAATTCGATGTCTTTTTCGTTGATGGATGCAAGAGCTGGTACGGTACAAAATACTTCATGCTAGAGGCATGTCGGAATGCAATGCCGGGCTGCTATTTCATCTTCCAAGATTATGGACATTGGACCTGTTTCTGGATTTCGGCTTTTTTGTCAATCCTGGGAGACTACTTCGACTTGGTCGCCTTCGTCGATGATACGTATGCTTTCCAGTTGCAAAAACGGTTATGCGGAGATGTCATCCAAGAGCGGTTCCCCGACTCGGCGACTGCCGTTTCCCGGTCGGATTATGAGCGCATGTACCAAGCGTTGACCGATGCAGCCCGGCGCCGGGGGGACCGGCGCTCGGGCGTGACCCACCAAATTCATCTGGCGGCTGCCTTGGCCATGCTGGGACACGATGGCGATGCCGAACAGCTTCTCACAAAATTGATTCAGTGTCCGTATAGTGTGGGCTATGAAAAACGAATTCAACGCGCCAGGGCCTGGTTGACATATTATCCGGCGATTGAAAACGGGCAAAAAATCCAGAAAGTCATCAAGCTCGAGAAGTTTGAACCACGAATCACCCGTGTCGTGGCTTCTAAATGAAAGAGATGCACATATGCTGACATTGCATTCGCTGGCATATTTGGAAGGTTCCCGAATCCTGATTACCGGCGGCACGGGCTCGCTAGGGAACAAGCTGATCTCCCTGATCCTGGAACGCACGAACACGGCTACGGTGGTGGTGTTCAGCCGCGATGAGTTCAAGCAGTTCCAGATGGAAAACGCCTTGGCCGCGGATCAGCGCCGCCGGGTGCGGTTCTTCCTGGGAGACGTGCGCGATGCCGGCCGGCTGGCCCGGGCGTTGGACGGGGTGGATCATGTCATCCATGCCGCCGCCCTCAAACAGGTTCCCGCCGCCGAATACAATCCGTTCGAGTTTGTCCGGACCAATATCCACGGGGCGGAGAACCTGATCAATGCCTGCATCGATGGCGGGGTCAAGAATGTGGTGGCGTTAAGCACCGACAAGGCGGCCAACCCGATCAACCTCTACGGGGCGACCAAGCTGTGTTCCGACAAGCTGTTCATCGCTGGCAACAGCTACAGCGCCCGGCATGCCGCCCGCTTTTCCGTGGTGCGCTACGGGAATGTGGTCGGCAGCCGCGGCAGTGTGATTCCTTTCTTCCTGCAGAAACGCAAGGAAGGCGTGCTGCCGGTCACGGACGAACGCATGACGCGGTTCTGGATCACGCTCGAGCAGGGAGCTGCACTGGTGTTGAACGCCCTGCGGGAGATGAAGGGCGGGGAGCTCTGGGTGCCCAAGATTCCCAGCATGCGGATCATGGATCTGGTCAACACCATCGCCCCCGCATGCAAAACGAAATTCGTCGGCATCCGGCCGGGAGAGAAACTCCACGAGGTCATGATTCCCGTGGACGACGGCCGCCAGACCCTGGAATTCAAGGATCATTTCATCGTCCGGCCAGCCTTCAGCTGGTGGGATGTGAAATGGCACGGAGAAAAGGGCGGCAAGCCCTGTCCGGACGGGTTCTATTACGGCAGCGACAACAACACCGCCTGGCTGGACGAGGCGGAGTTGGCGAAGATGATCGCGGAACTGGATCTGCCCGAAGCGAAAACCTGGGCCGCCGAAAGAGGAATGGCTACAAAACGCCTAAAGGGAAAAATGATCGATAAGTAATTTGAAAATGCGGTGCAGTATGAGGCAATGAGGGATTGGCATGGTAGCCACAAAAAGCACACAAACCACAAAATTGAATCGGTATCGTTTTGTGAAATCTGTGCATTATGTGGCAAGAAAGATTTGATGGATGGCCACAGAAGGCACACAAGGCACATAATGGAACAAATGGACGATGCAATCATTTTGGAGCTATGCGGGAAGATCCGGCAAGCTTCATTTGATCTGCACGTATATCTGAAGCACGGCCATTTGGAAAAGGTCTATGAAAATGGCTTGGCCAATCGCCTCCGCAAGCTGGGGATAAAGGTTGAGCAGCAAATCCCGCTGAGAGTCTATGATGAGGACGGGACGCTTCTGGGGGATTATTTTGCGGACCTGTTGGTTGAAAATCAGATCATCGTGGAATTGAAAGCCTGTAAAGCGTTGGCCAACGAGCACACGGCCCAGGTCCTTGGCTATGTACGGGCGGCGAGGTTGAAGCATGGGATGCTCATCAATTTTGGTGCGCCCATAATTGAAATCAAGAAACTCGTGCTATGAGAATCTGGCCACAGAAGGCACACAGGGCGCAGAAATGAATCAGAGAAATAATTTTGAGAATTCTATGCATTCTGTGGCAAAGAGAGCCCGGATTTATGGCCACAGAAGGCACACAGGGCGCAGAAATG
>Ga0123334_1007130_pt1 | contig 10079 bp, 9 predicted proteins | sample BiotimSIPDNA_FD_89706 | JGI IMG/M metagenome (GOLD analysis project Ga0123334, IMG submission 89706) | Anaerobic biogas reactor microbial communites from Washington, USA - Biogas_R1 time_0 SIP DNA | ecosystem: Engineered > Bioreactor > Anaerobic > Unclassified | place: Washington, USA | collected... | reverse complement strand
TCAACAGCGGCATTTTTAAAATTAAAGTTTTAACTCAATTTAAGTCAGACTCTCTTAACAAGCATATTTCAGCCGCTTGGAGCCTTAATACAAGCCTTGATCAGTATGTGGATCTTGTTCCCGCTCAAATGCGTACAGGTGAGGATTGGTACCGCGGTACCTCCGATGCAATCTTCCAAAACATCAATTTAATCACTGATGAACGCCCTGATTTAGTCGCTATTTTTGGCGGAGACCACATCTATAAAATGGACATCAATCAAATGATTGATTTTCATTTGAGTCGCGCCGCATTACTTACCATTGCAGCAATTCCTGTCCCTGTCAGTGAAGCAAGCGAATTTGGTATTATCGAAGTCGATTCAGATAATCGAATGATTGGATTCCAAGAAAAGCCCAAAGAACCAAAAGAAATGCCAGGAAACCCTGGTTGGTGTCTCGCCAGTATGGGTAACTACATTTTTACCAGTAAATTTTTAGTACGTGAACTTCTTAATGGTTCAAAACAAGGAGCCACTGACTTTGGTAAGCACATTATTCCTGCTTTATACAAAGAATATCCTGTTTACGTCTACGATTTCAACACCAATATTGTTCGCGGAGAACAAGCCTCCACAAAAGGCTATTGGCGAGATGTTGGTACTTTAGACGCCTTCTTTGAAGCGAATATGGACCTTTGTTCCGAGACCCCTTTGTTTGACCTTTATAATCACTATTGGCCTATTAGAACGTTCAACTGGAATCAACCACCAGCTCGCTTCTTTGGAAACGATGATTCCTCCTCCTCTTATCGAGGGGCTGCCATTGATTCCATCGTTTCAGCAGGCTGTATTATTGGTGGTGGTACTGTAGTCAATAGTATTCTTAGTCCAGGGACTTCCATTCAAAAGGATGCTTTTGTAAAAGAGTCGATTATATTCCCGAATGTAACCATCGGACCTGGAGCCAAAGTTCAAAAAGCCATAATTGAAAAAGGCCTCCATATTCCAGCTGGTTTTGAAATCGGATTCGACTTAGAGCGAGATCGACAAATCTTTCATGTCACCGAGTCAGGGATTGTAGTCTTATCTAAAGATACCGTCATTAAGGCTTAATTTATCCCTTAAATTGGCGTCCAAAAACAATATCATTTTCTTTTTTTCCGTTCAAATTAACCAAACGATCGGGATAAAAAGAAGTGTTTAAAGATTCTTTATCATCCAGAAAAAGTGCAATACGCTCAAAAAACATTTCAGGCGTTTCGCTTGTTAGTAAAGATTGTCTAAAGAGAAGATTCTCAGGGAAAAGCCCTTTACATAGTCTAGCCGCCAGTTGCTTAAGTCGACCTAATGCCCCTAAAGAGGATAAATCCTCTTGCATCATAAATCCAAAATATTTTTCAAAAATCGAAAGAGCCTCTCGAATTGATATTTCAAATGGAGGCTTGCCTTCAAAGGCCTCCGCTATTTGCCCAAAAAGCCATGGATTATGAAGAGCACCTCTGCCAATACTAACCCCAGCAATCGGATACATTTTAAGCTTTTCTATCGCCGTTTCAACGCTCACCACATCTCCATTACCAACAACAGGAATATGGGCTCTAGACGCTGTTTCTCCAATGATATCCCAATTGGCAAAACCATTATAGCCCTGCACTCTAGTTCGCCCATGTACAGTCAAAAGTTCTGCGCCTTCTCCTTCTGCAATTCGTAGTGTCTCAAAAACATTAATTTGAGATTCATCCCATCCAATTCGACATTTAAGAGTCATTGGAATCTGAATAGAGGCTTTCACTTTTCTTAAAATCAATGTGAGTCGATCAAGATCTCGTAAGAGCCCAGCTCCGCCACCTTTTCCTGCAACCTTAGGAACAGGACAACCTGCATTCACTTCAATAAAATCAGGTTCTAAACTTTCAATTACTTGAGCAGCTCGAGCCATTCTATCTGGATCGCGACCAAAAATTTGAATTCCAAAAGGGCGTTCTTCAGGATAAAACTTCAATTCCTTTCTGTTTTTTAAGGAAAACTCAGATCCACCGTCGGTAGAAACAAACTCAGAAACTAATAGCCCTATTCTATTTTTGGATAATTCACGACAAAGTCTTCTAAAGGGAGGATCTGTGACACCAGCCATTGGGCTTAGAATGGTATTTGGAAAAACAGAGAAATTACCTAAAGCAAAAGAGCGCTTTATTGACGATGTATCTAAAATAGTATCAACTTTCAACATTCTACTCACAACAATTCACCTTATATCCTCAACTTTTGACCAAAAAAAATATGTTATTTATGTCTAGTTCTATCTTTTTTTTTTGATAAACCTATATTTTGATTGTGCCAAACGTAACTAAACAAGATTTAATCCAGGAAATAGCCAAATCCACCGGCTTGATTCGAAATGACATCAAATTAGTCATCGAACAATTTTTAAGCCTTGTTGGAGAAAAGCTAATTGAAAACAAAACAATAGAGCTTCGTGGTTTTGGTACTTTCGCATGTAAAGGACGTAAAGCTAGGCCAGCTAGAAACCCAAGAACAGGAGAATCTGTTTTTCTAGAAGAGCGCTTCGTTCCTACATTTAAATTCTCTTCTGAAATAAAAGACAAAATTAACTTCACTGACATTCTTCAAGCTGAAAAAACGCTTACTCAAGAAGAAAAAGTATCAAACTCCATTCATTAATTGATTTACTTCTATAGAACTCAAATATCTCCATTCTTTAGGCTTTAATTGAGGGTCTAAATTTAAAGTTCCTATAGATAATCGACGCAGTTCCTCTACGTGATTTCCAACGGCAGCAAACATTCGTCGCACCTGATGATAAAGCCCTTCTCCAATTTCAATTTCTACTTGAGTCTCTGTCTTTTTTTCAAGAGTACGCGCTACAACAGCACGCTTTTCATTTTTTAAAATCACACCTGACAACAACTCTTTTTCTTGTGCTTTTTCTAATGGTCTTGCTAACGTCACATCATATCGTTTTAAGACACCCTTTTTAGGACTTTCTAAATGATGAATAAAGTCACCCTTATTAGAAAGAAGGAGTAGACCCGAAGAATCCACATCAAGCCTACCAACAGATTTAATATTCATTCCTAAAAAACGAGAGGGCAACAAGGAGTAAATCGAATCATGGTATCGTGGATTATGACTACACTCAATACCTAACGGTTTATGCATCATAATGTACAGGTCTTCAAAAGTTGGAATTTCTTCTCCATTCACTGAAACAAAATCAGGACGAGTTTCTAATTCTATAAAAGGGTCTTCTTGAATTTCTCCATTCAAAGCCACAATTCCCATACGAACTAAAGCACGTGAGTCTTTTCTTGAACCAAAACCCAAAGAAGAAAGTAAACGTTCTAAAGTCAAAGCAGGCATTAATCCTCCGCCGCTATAAGGTCTATAATTTTACGACGCCAAAAAACTAAACGAAAAGGAATTGGATTTTCTATAAATCGCTTCTTATTCCGACGATACCAGAAATATACTCGAGCCACATAAAATAAAGCGATTAGCGACCAGAGTAAAAAATAAAACAATCGAAATTGAATTAAAAGAGTCCCTCTAATCTCAGGATTTTTTTCTTTTAACCAATCCATTTGAAACTCCCAATTTTTAAGAAAATTAACTTGGGATGTAGTAAAAGAAGAAATGGCAGCAAACGCCCCCATCTCATCATATTCCATTCGAATTCCTTGAACGACCACATTTTCAAAACGTATTTGAAATAAACGCCAAGTTCGACGAAGCAAACGCCAGGCCATACGGAGAACCATAGAATGAAGTTTGGGATTAAACATCAGCGTCAAAAATTCTTTTTCAGTAAGTTCTCTTGTTTTCTTTGATTTCTTCGAATCTTCTTGAAGAGTATCATCATCTATGGATGTTTCTATCGTAGCGTTTGTGTCTGCTTCTGTTTTAAATTCTGCACTTTCTTCAGAAGTAATGTCATCTATATCCGCTTGTGATGTATCACTCGTTTCTTCTTTTGATATAACGACTTCGTTTTCATTTGAATCAGCAGCGTCAATATTCGCATCAGTTGTTTTACTTATTTCTGTTTGAGTTTCTGTATTTTTTTCTGAAGCTACGGCGTCTTCGTTCGCTTCAGATGTTTTACTAGCTTCAACATCTGATTTGCTTATTTCGTTTTCTATCTTTGATTCTGTTACGTCTTCTAAATCATCGTCATAAAAATCTGCATTAGATGTTTTATTTTTTAATGTTTCACGAGTCTCAGAATTATAACTTGATTTTTCTTCAGTAGAATTGTTGATTGATTCTTTTTTGTTTGTAGAAAATAATGTCCATTTGAAAAACCTTATTTCTATAAGACTATCTTTTTTTGCACCGACAAAATGAAATCGGATTCGTAATGAAAAAAAAAGAAGCAAAGTTGCAAATAAAAACAACCCTGCTATAATAGAAAGGCCTATCAATACTACTCCGATTCGTTTGCTTTATCGCGAATAACTTGAATCAAATCATTAAATGTTTTTGTTTTTAATATGGTAGAAAACTGCTCTTTATAATTTCTTGCTGTTGACAAGTCATCTATAATTAAGTCCCAAGCCTTCCAAGAGCCATTGACAAGATTCATTCTATATTCCAAGACAGATTCTTTACCCTTATACCAAAGATGTGCTGTTACACGAGCTTCATCTGTACCTTTAAGTTTTGCGTCCTCATAAATTGTGGAATCCGCCCGATACATTTCTAATTTTTTTGCTGTAGAATTACGCACCATTCTTTGAAACTCATTAACAAAAGTATCTAAAGTGGCAGGATTCTGCTCTTTCCACACATTACTCGCTAAGGATTTTTGAGCTAAAAGCTTAAAATCAAAAGAATCATTTAATAATGTTTTGATTCTTTCTTTTTCATTTTTTGATAAAGAACTCTTTTTTAACAGCGACTGTAATTCGACATCTTTTTTCTTAATTACACTGACTGGGTTTTCTGCCGAAAACAAAAAGGCTGCTGAAACCAAAAAGATTGTTATTACTTTTTTTATTGAAATCATATAATATCCTTATTTTGAAACATAGGTACTATGAAATTCTTCTAATGATAAACCCGTTCTAAAAATAAGTTCAGCAAATTCAACATTATAAGAACAAATAGCAAAATAATATTTTTTTAATAAATTAACATTATCCGTATAAGCAGACAATAGCTTTTCCGCATTTGAAGGATCTAAATCATATTGTATCGCTGTTCCTTTTAAGATTGCTTCTGTTGCCCGTAGACTTGTCTTCATGCTTTCTACCTTTTCTTTTATAGAAACCACTTTATCATATTGTTCTTCTATTTTTAACAATAAGCCTTGAGCCGCATAATTTTCTTTCATTCGTAAAGCATTATGTTCTATTCTAGCTTTTCGATAATTCTGCCAACCTTTCCAGAAATTCAAACGATAACGTAAGCCTATACCAAAAGTCCCAGACAAAGTATTCACGGCATCTTGAGCAAAAGCATTTTTCTGAATTACTTGGCGATTTCCTGCCCAAGATTTTACATATTCAAATTCAGCCATAATAAAAAATTCAGGAGCGAGTTTTGCTTCTGCTAAATCCATCTGATAAGATCTAGCTTCTAAACCTGCTTTAAGTTGTTTTAATTCTGGATGAGATTTTATAGCAATCGCTTTTAATTCTTCTAAAGAAAGCAACGGTTCAGAGCGTACTGTTAGCACGGTATCTACTGTTGAAAAAAGATTTCCTTCTTCTAACTGTAAAGAAAAATGAATTGCGAGTAAAACTTGTTTTAAGCCTCGTCCAGCATCTGATACGGCTTCTTGAACCACATACATATTCGACTTTAATTTGAGAAGATCCATTTGAGAAACATTAGGCTCATCGTTATCTAATGCTTCTTCTAATTTTTCGTAGGCATTATTTATTTGTTTTTCAACATCTTTAGCTAAACGATTCATTTCTAATGCTAACAGGTAATTGTAATAATATGACTGTAGCTCTACTTCTTTTTTATGTTCTCCTTGAAGTAGCCCCAATTCGTGCTGTCGAATATCTGCTTGAATTGCTTTTTTTCCAACATTATATTGCCCTAAATTAAGAGGCTGAGTGGCCTTAATTTGCGTACCCCAATAAGGACCCATCTTTCTAAAATCCCATGCTTCAACAGTATCGCCCCATGAGTCTACATGCTCTTTTAATCCAGGAGCAGGACCAACCATCATCGAAAAAGAAAACGTAGGTAATATAACTTCTGATTTTAAAGTGGCGAGCTGTTCTTTCTTCATCGTTGAAGAAAAACGTTTTTCTGCCACAATAGGATCTTTTTTGATAGACTCGTTCACAAAGCGAAGACAATCATAAGATTCTCCCCATGCGAAAGAAAATACCAAAGATAAAACTGATAAGACACGAATAACCATTAGGGTAAATCTAGAAAATATGAATTAGATACCAAATTCCAATATTTAGAAATAACTCTCTCATAATAGCGAGTTGGTAGAGGATGGTTCTTTTTCAAGTGGGAATCTAATAAACCTGGTCCAATATTATATGCAATAATAGCATGTTTTAGATTTTGATACTTTCCAATTAAACGCATAAGGTAAGCAGTCCCAATGACAACATTCACATCTGGAATCATTAAATCTTCTGGATATTCAATTTTGTAACCAAAACGACGTCCAATACTCTTTGCCGTTTCTAATTTAATCTGCATCAAACCAAAAGCACCAGATTCAGCTCCCGATCGCATTCTTCCTCTTGCTTTTGGATTCCCATGACTTTCTTGAGCGACAATACTTAAGATCAATAGTGGATCAATATTATACGTTCTAGAGATTTTCCAAATTTGTTCTGTGAGCTCAATTCGACTTTGTTCATTGATTTTATTCTTTGATAAAAAAGTCAATCCCCTTTCAATTTTCACGTAATCTAAAGTCCACTTTCCATATTCTTCTAACTCTAAAATTTCTTCTCGAAGCACTTGTTCTTGGGCAAGAAGAGCATCCCATTTCTTTTGATATACAATCCAAATAGCAATAAAAACAAGCCAGAGAATCAAAGTCGAAGCATAAAAAAAGAAAAGCACTCCAGAGGATAGTCGAAGGCTAATTTTCACGCCTGGAGTTCTCCAAAAGTTCAAGGTAACCGACCCAGTCTCTAATAGAACCAAAGGCATGAGATGTCGTTGAATCCACGACAAGTCCAAGATGTTGTAATGAACCTAAAGATGATTTCAATCGTTCGATCTCTTGAATAGATCTCTTTCTCTCATTTTCTAAGCTAATAATCTGCGCTTGTTGTTCAAGAATTTCGTTATTTTGTATGTAAACAATCAAGAATAAAGTAACAAACCAACCCAGCAAAATAACAAATAAAGCAACAGCAACACCAGGGCTCAAACGAAGTCCTGTTTGCTTACTGTAATTGAGACCTACTTGTTTAAGTTGTTTCAAAAGGCCTGAACGCCTAAAAGATTTTCGATTATCATACAACTCTAAAATATGTGAGTAACGAGAAAAATAATCCCTATGTTCTTTCCCTGAAGAAATAAACACAAGCATTGCGTTTTGCTTCTTTATTCGATTCAAAATATTTAAAAATAATTCTAAATATGCATCATCAATAAAATGAGCACGCTCAAGATTCAAAAAGAAAAAGCAACCAGGCCCCTTAATTAACATTTCTAATTTTTCACGAACAGCAGGTAGTTGCAATAGTCCAAAAGTGCCACGCAAAGTAATCTCTACTTCATCACCAGCATCATCCACCAGAATGTCCATCCAATCAGACATCATAATAAAACTCTCCGTTTAGATAATTTTATTTTCATCCCTAACGAATCCGATTCTAAAGCAGATAACTCGACATCCCAAAAAAAGAAAATTCTTAAGCCCTGTACCGCCTGAGGAGATGCAAATTGATTCATCCCCATAATTGGGGATAATAGAACACGTGTAGGTCGCTTAAATTCAAAACGAGTATACCAAGCTAACAATCGATCTTGTAATTCTAATACTTCGGCATTTGGATACAAAATTGGAACGTCATCCACCAATGAAATTTTTTTTCCGTTTATTTTCATTAACTGCGTTTTGGCGTCAAATCCTCTCATCCCGAGTTCTAATTCCGTGCCAAAATAGCCCTTAAAATCAAGATAAGTTGAATTTGTTAAACGATAGTCTAAATCAAATGAAGCGTGCTTGGAATGCAATGAAAAATGTTTATCTACATGGAAAATATGTTTTGTTTCTGGAGAAGAAAAAATTTGTTCTGAATGAAATAATAAATGAACAGACTCAGACTCTCGCTTCACTTCATAATCACAAGGAAATGTCAAAGCCCCCGAACGATCTTCTACAGCAGATTGAAAACCAGAAACAGATGAAATTTTATTCGGTAAAAAGTGATCCAAAAAGCCAACAGAAATATCACCATCATCTCGCATGGCATTAATTAAATTCACTCCCGAAGGCTTATAATTTAAGGATCGCAAATAGGCTCCACGACCATGATCTATTAATAAAGAAAGATCTGAATTATTGACCCACACTTGTTTCTGCCCATCCAATAAAAAATCGGATACTTCTATACGAAGGCCATCAAAGCTCTCTAAACTTTCAACCGCTAATAAAACAGTGATTAAATCTTTATACGCCTTCCAGCGAACGCCTGGATTTTTTATTCCTTGATTACCATACAAATCGCGGTAAAAAAATGGAGCCATCAAAGGCAATAGCATTTCTTCTATTTTTTCTAAATCTTCCTCACTTAGTTTTTCTAACGCATAGCGATGAACAGCTAGAAAAGATTTATGTAAAAAATTAATCTCTGGACGACGAATTAGTAACTCTCTACAGCTATGAGCTCCTATCGGAAGCCCTAAATTAGACCCTAGTGCGCTCACTAGATTCACTTTTCCTTCTGTCATCTGTTGTTCTATAACATGAGAAACAGTCCATGTTTGGTGATCTAATAAAGCGAGTTTTTCTTCTAAAGAAGTAAAAAAGGATGAAACTGAAGTAGATTCATCTAAAGGAACTTCTAAAGAGACCACAACACACTTATCATTTTTAGGTAATTTTTGAATTTCTTCTTCAAAGAAGGGTACTTTTTCTATAAACGCTTTTGAGAGCCCTGTAGAAACAGAAATCAAACGAAGCATGGTTCCTTTATCCTCTGTAGTAAACCAGCCAAAAACAGGTGTAGAACGCCCTAAAGCAACTTGTAAATTATCATCATTCACTAACGTGTACTTAAAACTTTGAAGAGCCAACAATTCCGTCATCCCTATTTCCCAAACCATCGATGAGTTAAAATACCCACTAGGTTCCACCTGAAATATTTTAGTGATATATTGACGATGTTTTTTTAATTGTAGCGATTGAAGACGAGAAGGAAAAAAAGGCGGCATAGAATCATAAAACCCACCCCCGATTAATTCTAAACGACCTTCTTGAACACGCGCTTTCATCCACGCTACTTCTTGAGGAGTGTATTTTACCATAGCTTCTAATACAGAGCCAGGTATGTATAAAGACAATCGAATGGACGTTCTATCTAAAAAAAGTTTTAATTCTTTAGAAAAAGATTTTATTTCTTCTACGGGAATAACGTTTAATGGAGAGAAGACATCCTTTACAAAAAGAAGAATTGAAAGTTTAATTTTATACATAAATCATTATATCTCTTTAAAAATCAATATAATAAGAAATCAATGAGAATAGATGTGATTCAGAAATATAAAAACCGAAATGGAAGAAAACACAAGCGTTTAATAACAGGAACGATTCGGCAATAATAATGCCGTAAATAACAGAAGTGATCAAAAATGGATTAAAAGATGAATAATAGATAGAAGCAGAAAAAACTCTGAAATAAAAATGATCCCAAAAAATTAAGTCAAATATCGTACGTAAAACTCAAGTTTTTAATAGTAGAATCGAACAAAAGTGTTCTCTCGAGAATTAACTGTTGCAAAAAAGAAAAGTTAAACAATGGATAACGATGGCAAAAAAATCCTCAACAGAATAATGATAGCTAAACGAAAAAGTTCAATTGCTGAAAGATTTGTAGAAAAGACAAAAAAAGGGATTTAAAAAAAGAAGAGGCCCCTAGC
>Ga0123334_1007127_pt1 | contig 10082 bp, 7 predicted proteins | sample BiotimSIPDNA_FD_89706 | JGI IMG/M metagenome (GOLD analysis project Ga0123334, IMG submission 89706) | Anaerobic biogas reactor microbial communites from Washington, USA - Biogas_R1 time_0 SIP DNA | ecosystem: Engineered > Bioreactor > Anaerobic > Unclassified | place: Washington, USA | collected... | reverse complement strand
TGTCTTGATCATTACCCCGCTCATGACAGCAGAGACATTTGAGGGGGCGGCAGGGTGCGCATCAGGGAGCCACACATGCAGCGGCATAAACCCTGCCTTTACGCCAAACCCGATAAGCGCCAGTATAAACAGGACTCCTTTATCAGCAGAGACTGTAAAGGTATCAAAATCAAGCCCGGAATTACCTCCTGCAAGCAAAATAAAGAGGCACATGAGGCATGCCTGCCCGATGTGTGCCGCAACCAAGTATACCCACCCTGCATCGCGTACCTCTTTCTTTTCATGTTCAAACATCACTAAGAAGAATGAGGATATGGACATAATCTCCCATGCGATCAGAAACAGGAGGCCGTTTCTTGCTATTACAACAATAAGCATTGAGGCAAAAAGGAGGTTGTAGAAACACCATGCAGGGCCGATCCTTTTTCTACCGCTGTAACTTTTAAGATAGCCCGCGCCATATATGGCGGCAATGGCGCATACTATAGATATGGTAACAACAAAAAATGCGGACAGGGGGTCAAAACCGATATGGAATGAGCCGAATGGTATCGGCCAGGCCATATGTATTGAGCTGTTATATCCGCAAAACATGGCAGAACAGGCGGCATAAATGGCGCATGCTGCCCCCAGAATGGATGAGATAACACCAATCCAGGTTGCCCCTTTATATGAGGCGCCGGTAAAAAGGGCGATTAATCCACCTGCACAGATAATTATTAGAGCGAGTAATATCAGATATATAGTCATTTTACCTGATTCTTTTCCTTTGAATGATCTACCCCGAGTGTTGCATCAAGCCTGCCTGCCTCCTGGAAGATGTCCTCCCTTGAACCTGTATTTGCTATTACACCGGCAAATGCGGGTGAACGCAACCCTAAAGAGAGTTTTGAGAGCAGATTCAGATGTGCCTTGATAGTAGGGCTTACAATGGTAAAGAGTGTATGAACCGGCTTTCCATCCATTGCCTGGAAATCTATGGGTGTCTCAAGAAAACAGAGGGCCATAAGGGGTTTTGTTACATGAAGGGTGATAGGGTTACGCACATGGGGGATTGCTATCCCGTCGCCTACAGCAGTTGAGCCCAATGATTCCCTTGCAAGAAGCACCTGGAACAGGAACTCCCTGTCAACGCCATCGGGCAATGCGAGTATGTTGACTACGCTCCTTAATACAGAGACCTTGTCTCTCCCCTCTACCCGGTAATGGATACCGCCGGATCTTAATGCCTCTTCAAGAGAAGGTATAAATGCATCCTCAGGCTCTTCCATCATCTTGGGTGAAATAGGGACACGGTTTGAGGTGGCCCATTCAAGGAGTTCTGCACGGTTAAACCTGTACTGCCCGTTTACCTGGTGCATAGGGAGCTTTTCCTGTGCTATCCACCGGTATATGGTCTTTTCCGAGACCTTGAGCAGCTCTGCTGCGTCTTTAACCCTGAGTTTCATTTAGTCATCTCTATTCATTTATCTTTTTACAACCCAATCATTCTTCTTTTTGAACTCTGATTGTCATCATTGGACAAAAAAAATGTTTTTTATGCCCATGTATTCGATTTGTCAAGTATTCTAAATGATGATTTGCACCGAACACAAGCTGAGAAAAGATGGGATGAATTCTGCCTTGATTATTAAGACCTGAATATGTATTATAAACACGCTTCAAAAATCATTATCAAAAAGGTTTAATAATTGCTCAAAAAAAGTTTCGGCTTATCTTTCGGCATAAAAGAGCCGGAATTGATAAATCGTTTAGTGATATAATCTAAGCTGAAAACAATATTTCAAATCGATATTGGAGAATCTATAGTGCTGACCTACCATAATCCCATTACTGACGAAAACATAAAAGTTGAGGGAGTCATCGCGAGAAAAGTGCAAAATGGATATGGAGTCAAATTAAAACCAGCATCCGGATTCATTCCGGAAAATCCAGAAAAGAAAGAGGATAAAGAAACCATTAAAAACGATGCACCTGGTAAGCCTATACTCCGTGCATCAACAGCCATATCAGTTTTCATTCTCTTTCTAGCGGGCCAGATAATTGCTTCAATAGTTATCACTGTATTTGAAACAATTAAATATCTTGCAGGTGGTGGCGCTATTAATCAGAAAAATGCATTTCAGGGATTGATCTCGGGTATAATGCCGGAAATTGTATTGGTATCAGCCCTTGGAGGAGCGTTTGCATTAGCCGCAGGGGCTAATGTCAGAAAATCGCTTCGGGACAATTCTCTCTTTGGCGCAGCCTGGGTTACTGGCAAGCCAAATGCCATGTTTACCTCTGTTTTTTGGGGGGCAGGTGCAGCATTGATTTATATTATTTTTTCATCATTTTCAGTACTTCTGTTTTCATTTGAGTCAGGGCAAAAAGGCGGCCTGCTCACTCAAGTGGCGGCCCAGTCAGGAGCCGGGCAATATATAGTTATTATAGTTGCACTCTTTATAGCACCATTGATTGAAGAGCTTCTGTTTCGCGGTATCATGATTGGTGGCCTGAACAGGTCTTTTGGAATCTGGTGGGGAGTCATTATATCAAATCTTTTATTTATTACACTTCACTACTCAGAAGCGATATACTTTTGGCCTGCATTTATCGGGATTGGCCTTTTATCTGCTCTGGCCACCTGGAAGAGATTGACTCAAAAGGCCATTGGACCTGCGGTAGCGGTTCATTTCGGTTATAACCTGATCATAGTAGGTCTTGCACTTATCTCAAAAATAACTGGCAGCGGAGTCTAAAAAAATGACGGTGTATAGAGTGAAAGCATTAAACCTGAATTAATCCATACTGAAAAACTTTTTCAGAGTTTCACAAGTTAGTATAAACTGGAATGACAGGTAAAAAGAAATCCTTATGCCAAACACCCTAAAATGCAGGTAACTGGAAAGCCGGGCTATTTAATTCGCTTTTATTATAACAGTCTCCTTATAAGACAGGTGACATTGGATCTTTGACAAAGCCGCCAAGCTACAAAGGTTTTAATGTTTTAATATCGGTTCATCAGGCCATCCCATTGTCTTGCTGCCAGATCCGATGACCGCATTAATAAGTATTACCTTTCCATTTTTCATCTTGAATACATGAAAATCAGGAAGGGAGCCTGCAAAATGGACAAATGCAACCACCACGCCTATTTCAACATCAACCAGGAACCTTCGTGGACCATGATTTGAGATCACGAGACCTTTGGGTGTACAGTTATGGGCCTGCATTTCCGCCTTTTTTCCATCCTCTCCGGCGAGTGTAAACATCCCGCTCTTTGTTGTCTGTGTGCCGTTTTCCCAGCGGTCACAGACATCTGCAAATGGAGAATGAACAACGGGTTCAGCAGCAAACATATCAAAGTAATCATTCGCGGCAGCAATCAATGCCAGCCGTGAGCTTCTTTCTTCCGGGGGCAAAATGCTCTCCCAATCCTGATCCTTTGTTTCGAGAATACCATCCGCGTTAAATGCAAACTCGTTTTCACGCGCAATTATTGTCTCTATCTCTGATATTTTCTGATCTTTTACCTTTAAACGCACACCAAACAGGATAGGTCTGGGTGTTCCCTTTTCAGGAAGGGGTTTTTGTTTGCTCCCCGGAAGACCCATACTCATAGCCTGCCCGACAGTAGCCGGATCAAATTTTTCTTCAATTACCGCGAAGGTGTGTGTACCGAATTCAGGTGTGTCTATAAGATCACGCCTAATCAGTATCTTACCGGCGGTCTGCCAGAAACCCTTGCCTGCGGCAAGTTCTACTCCATTTTCAGTAAACTTCACGTCAGTTGCAAGAGGCAACCCGGAAATATCATGCGCCTGTATTGAGGCAAAATATTTATCAATAAAACCCTTCAGGTTCTCACGAGTACAGTCGGACTGTTTTGTCTGTGCACCAGTTTGCAGAACAACTCCAAATAACATCACAAGGATTACTGTAAACAATAAATTACGTTTCATTTGCTCCCCCTTTTTGTAAGTAATTAAAAGAAAATTATAATGCAGCATCAGTATGATAATTTTTAATCTTATCCTTTTTAAATGCAAGTGGAATAAAGCGAATGCATATTTTATGACCCGTGTGTGGGGAAAAGCTGGATATTTAACCGCGAACCACACGAACCACACGAACGAAAAAATTCAAAATGCCTTTTTCACCTGTCGTCATTCCCCGACGCCCCCTTGCGTCATTCCCGACTCGATCGGGAATCCAGTGTTTTTCAATCCACGCTCATTCACAGGGATCCTCGTTCGTGTAGTTCGCGCTGTTCGCGGTTAATTCTTTTTTCAATCCACGCTCGAGCGGGGCAATATAATTTTCACACAAAGCCGCAAAGCCACAAAGGGTTAAACAATCATCCCATAAAAAAACAGACGATTAAAATATACCATTTACCACAGAGGACATCCGCCTTCGCTGAAGCTATGGCGGGACAGGCGGAGGGCACGGGGAATCACATTAATTCTTAGTCATTTTACTTCTTTTTTTATCAGTCATTCCCATGAAGATGGGAATCAATTTCATCCTTTTGTTTTATAATCTTTTCCTTAACCTTCAACAGCTTTGGTCTTACAGCATTACAGAGTTTTTTGGTTTCTTATGGACATCCCTCTATTGCCCATGATTCACCACATCCCTCTATTGCCCAGGGCTGACGGCAATTACGCGGGTCTTCCGGGAAAGGTGTATGTTAAACTGCTTGAAGAAAAGTGGTCGGGTGATTCACCAACGGCTGCCTACTGGAATCCAACCCGCATGGTAATGAACACCAGGATCGGGGCGTTTGAATCGGATACCGGTGAATTCCTTTTTGATGCGCCCGATTCGGGTGAAGCAAGGGTGAAGGCGCAACTTATCTATCGAAGGGTCTACAAAAACATCATGGACCTTAAGGGTCTGAATGAACCGGACATAGTCATGGAATCGGTTGAGGTTTCAGTATCTTAGAAGAATTGAGACCTTTGCAGAACCCTCTTTTCTGTCATTCCGGACAAGCAAAGCGCGTTCCGGAATCCAGCAAGAGACTGAAAAAACTGGATGCCCCCGTCTTCAGTCATGCCGGGGCAGGCTCCATTCGCCGGTATGACGACATGATATTTTCAAGCTCCCTGATTGTATCATTCTCCCTTTTCTGATAGTATATCCATTCATTTAGGGCAACCTCCCTTTGAGGGTGTATAACCAATTGGTAAAAAGATTTTTAACAATGAAGGAGCAGCCATTGATATAATGAAGGTGTTCTTAGATAGAGCCAAAAAAATCTCATTCCTTTTTATCCTGTTGTTGACCATCATGGGCAGGGCATCCGGTGAGGAAGCACTGCCCCTCGATAGTACGATACTATGGATCGGAACAAGCCAGGATCTTCACGACGATGTCTTTCTTTCATCCTACGGTTATACGTTTCCTCCCTTTGATGACAGCAATAATTCTGCCTATATCATACGAACGACCACGCCCCAGACAGTGGTTCGCTTCTATACACCGGGACACAGCGGGCCTTTGGGCTCCTGGGCCACGGCCACATCGGAAGTCCGCAATATGACACCTGATCAGGTATGGGATCATCTCGCTCTCCCTCAGAGTGTTGCGCCTTCCCATGTCTCAATGATGATGCTTCCTTCTCGCGATATTTCACCTGGCACAGACAATACAGGCGCCTGGATGATTGGTGGTTATACTGGCGCTTTTACCTATACGGACGGCACCTTCAGCCGGCATTTGAATGGCGGGGGATATCAGTATTTTCTTCTGGGTCCCAATAAACCGGATGGAATGGTTGCCACTCTCACAGGGTCGGAATATGGAGTGCCTTCGGTTGTCTTTGAATCGGGCAATTACACGACTTCCCTGATTCTCAATCAGGATGGCACCAGTAACCAGGGACGTGAATTTAGTGAAGATATACCGGTCTTCTCCTACCTCTATTCTGCTGGCAGGACAAATTCATCCGCCAATATAAGAAATATCGCCAAAGCGCTTGATAAACTGAACGCATTGCCCGGCGCCGCACTGTATGCCGATCTATACCAGCCTCTTGATATCCTGTGGATTCGTGGACAGAACGCGGAACTGGCAGCAGCTCTCGAACAAATCAATCCTGAAGGCTATGGAGCTGTAGTGTTCTCACGCCTGCATTCTATGGCGGATTGGCTGAACGCGTTTCAAAACAGACAAAATGTATTCGGATCAACTGAAAAGGATGGTGTGTGGCGTCAGTGGGGTTCCCTGGACCGTCATACAGTGCGCCTGAACTCCTGGAAATCGGCTGAGAACCGGGTAATATTCGGGGTGGACCGAATGAGTTCTGAGAACTGGCAGATCGGCGGACTGATAGGCTACGAATCCTCCCGAACAGAATGGCCATTCAACGGTCGCGCTGATGGCAAAAACTTGCGGCTGGGATTTTTCACACGGCATGAACCTTATGAAGGATTATATGTCAGTCTGGCAGGACTGGCTGGCATCGGCCGAATTGAGAGCCGCCGGACTATTACATTGCTGAATGAACCGCTGACAGCTGGTGTTACACCATTTGGAGATCTTGCATTTCTACCGGATTCGAGGGTGGGGCAGGCGGATTTTACGGCCTACGATGCCGCCGCACGTGTTTCACTTGAATATTTTGCTCCCCTTGGCCATGTACATCTGACTCCCCGCTTCCTCATCGACTGGATGTCAAGTCATGCCCGGGAATTCACAGAAACCGGCGCGGGCGCTTTAAACCTTATCTTAAATGATCTGGATGGACAGGCATTGAGGTTTCTGGCGGACATCACCTGTTTCTTCCGGCCTTCGTACGTCTCCGGCAAAGGACTGAATCCATACCTGAGAGCAGGCGTATCGAGATACAGGGAAACAGGATCTTCGGATTTTAATGCGAGGTTTTTTGAGGGAGGAGAGTTCACGGTGGAGAGGCAAGCCATGAACGAAACCACATTTACGGGCGGAGCCGGAATATTCTTAAAAAAAGGCAACTGGACAATATCCGGTCAAGCCGATGGCGAATGGGGTGATCTTGAAAGCTACGGCGGTAGAATAGATATACAGCGCCGGTTCTGAGATTGTGAGATACAAATTTCTCAATTCATATAACATATTGAATTTTATTTTAAGCAGTTAAAACGTAAAACGGGACGTTGGTGCAGAACGTGCATAACTACTACATTATATCCTCGATAAAACGGGACGTTGGTGCAGAACGTGCATAACTACTACATTATATCCTCGATATCAGGCTTCTCCTCTGATGCAAGAAATCGGGTTATACAGGAAGTTGTAACACCCATGTGCCTGGCAACCTCCGCCCCTGAATACCCCAGTTCGTGGACTGCAAGCCATGAAATTATCCTCCGTGCATTGACCAGTTCACGCCGGCGACTCCCTGAAAGCAGTTCCGATAATGATACATTCCTCTTTTTACAGACTCTGTTACATAATTCTCCAAGATCAATCCTTTGACCTGATATCCTCAGATTCTTTTTTATCACATCATCAAGATCGGTTTTCATATCCTGAACAAAATCACTGTCACCGAGTATCCTGCTGTCAAACGCGTGCCTTTCTTTTCGTGTCCTGAGCGCCAGCACTTCAGCCCACCCACCTAAACTGCGGACTAATCCACCTCCTACCAATTCAGGTCGACGCCCAAGATCAATCCCTTCTATAACATATTTATAATAGTTCTTACTGCGGACTCTACCTCTTCCAAAATATGATAAAATATACTCTGTATCCTGCCATTTTCTTTCAACCCTCCCCAATAATGCTGAGTGCCCGGACCAGGGACTATCATTCAACCCGTTCATATCCTTTACTACTCCGCCCCTTAACAAATTGAGATGAATATATCGAACCAGTTCCATTAAATAGGCATCTTCCTGACAGACAATAGATTTATACCTGTTTTGGAATAGATGACCATAGCGTTTATGTCGTCTGTTGAAATTAACAACATATCCGGTAAGTAATTTTCTCATACTGGAAGATAGCGATCGGTTTTTTGTCTTCAATAATATATGGAAATGATTGGTCATAAGCGCCCATGCATATATCTCTATGGCGCCTTCATCCACAAGTCCGGATAACCGGTTTATAAAATCATTACGATCCTTCTTGTTTAAGAAGATATTATTCTTTTCAATACCGCGACCCATCACATGGTGCAAAACCCCGGGGGCATCTAATCTGGCTAATCTTGGCATGCATGCAATCTATCATCCAGTGCTAAATTAGTAAAGCAATTTCAGCACCAACGTCCCCCTTTACAGTAGTAAAGCAATTTCAGCACCAACGTCCCCCTTTACGTTTACATTCAGAAAGAGACAAATTCTGGATGGGGCTTTCAGCATTCAGCGATCAGCTGTCAGCTTAAGGCTTTAAAACAAAGACTTGGTAAATCGCTGTACGCTCCATCCTGTAAATATCTATTTCTGATTAGAGCTAACTAATTAGAATTATTTTATTTAATGAATGTTTGTATTAGCAGAAAAGGAATCAATTATCAATGAACAATTATCAATGAACAAATATCAATGATCAATTATCAGGGATCAATAAGCAATTAGAAAGATAGGCAGTACTAGGGGAACAACTGGGGTCTGCCCGTTAATATTTGAAAGGGGCTTATCCACCTGAGGCGGACAATTATTTGAAAATCAAAAACAACTGGATTTCCCGATGAATCGGGATCGATGACCCGCTTTTCACGGGAATGACGTTCGGTTTATGGTTTCTCCGGTCTCGCCCTGTTAAACCGAATTCCCTTTAGGAAATTAAACAGGGCAAGCCGGAGAATTTTGATACGAACAGCAAGCGGCTCTATTTAAATAACTGGAACATTTCGTTTACTGATTGTAACTACTTCTCCATAACTAATCTTTGTCAGGAGACTTGAACTATAAAGATTTTGTATCTACTGACGTATCTGCCTGTACCATTTGAGATTCATTTACAGGGCCATTCTTATAGAATGCCTGGTATGCAAGAACCTTCTTGATATATTTTTGAGTCTCCCTGAATGGCGGTACACCATTATGTCTTCTTACATTAGTGGCGCCTGCATTGTATGCTGCTAATGCGAGCTCAACATCTCCATCAAAACGCTCAAGCAGGGACTTAAAATATCTTACCCCTGCATGTATGTTTTCTTCAGGATCAAGGATATCTTTTACGCCTAAATATTTTGCTGTCCCTGGCATAAGCTGCATCAGCCCCTTTGCGCCCTTGCGTGAAACAGAGCTGTTATTATAACGTGACTCTGCCATTATTATTGCCCTTACCATTTCAAGCTCCACATCATGCTCGTTTGCAGCCTCAAATATAATCGGGATATACAAAGATTCAGACTGCGCTATCTGGTTTGTGAAGAATTCATCAATGGAAGGTTCTGCTGGTTTTTCTTCCAGGCGTTGCATAGCAACCACAGGTTCCTGGTTTTTATTAAATGAAAGGATATCAAAGTGATTTACCTGGAGAGTAAACATATACTGGAGCATACAAATAAACATCAGGTATTGTATATGCCTCTCTGAAAGTGTTTTTCTTCTGGTTAATTCTGTCAAAATATTGTTTCCTGCCTTTATAAAATAGTATCTGTCCTTAAATTAACCCTATAATGCAGGCAATGATTGTGCCACAGGTAGAATGAAAATAGCCGAAATAAAAGGTTGTTATTTCAACGAGATATAAATTCAGGAATTTTACATTTTTAAGACTATGTAAAAGATTGCCATTTTTTTATGTAATTGAGTGCAGGATACCGGAATTTTTATCTATGGAAAGTTTTATACACATGATGAGACAGGTTAAAAAAAAAATTGTGTGTTCGCACCAAAAATAGCTTACTCATGGAGCAAGGCGAATGGATATTTGTTTATGCTGGCACAAGGCGCAGGGCACAGGGCGCAAGGAAAAAAATTTCTCCAGGTACACGAATTACAATCTGTTCAGGACAGTAATGATAAAATTGAGTCTTTTATATCTTACAGCCGATTATCAGCCCTGTGGATGGGGTCTCCCTCCTTTCAACAAATGCAATGCCTGCCTCTTTAAACCACACCTTTATCTCAGACTCTGTATATGTGTCACCGGATTTT
>Ga0123334_1007122_pt1 | contig 10087 bp, 8 predicted proteins | sample BiotimSIPDNA_FD_89706 | JGI IMG/M metagenome (GOLD analysis project Ga0123334, IMG submission 89706) | Anaerobic biogas reactor microbial communites from Washington, USA - Biogas_R1 time_0 SIP DNA | ecosystem: Engineered > Bioreactor > Anaerobic > Unclassified | place: Washington, USA | collected... | reverse complement strand
TTCTGTTTTATATGTTTTTCCGTCATGGTCTATTAAAAAACAAACATGAACTCGACTAAACCAAATTTCCCCGACAAGTAATCATCACTTTCACTTCTGTCTTCTGTCTTCTATATTCTACCTTCTGCTTCTCCCTTCCGTCCCCCGTTCAATTCGTAAGTCCGGCCACTGCCGCTCCGATTAAGGTAGCGTTCTCGATATCGACCAGCTTCCAATAACGCTGATGTTGTTCGGTCAGATATTTTTGTAAATAAGCCTCGGTTTTGGCCTTCATCCCTTTTAATTGATGGAAAGTAGTTCCCTCGGCGGTTATACAGATCGGAGCTTCCGGATTCGTACCTTGTTCGGACTTTAATACTGTCGCCGTTAAAGATATCGCCGCCAACATCGCCGCTCGTTCCACCATTCGTTCGATTAAAACGGTGAGGATCACCCGGTCTTCCGCTGTCCCATCGGATAAAGCCGCCGTCAATGGGTTGTGAGCGTCCTCAGAATTTTCCAAGTAAGTACTGATAGCTATCGTAGTCAACTCTTCCAGTTGCTTTAATTTCTCCGCCGCTGTCCCTGAAAACAAACCATCCTCGGCGGCCTTTTTAATTACTACTCCACATAGCCCACCCAGGTACCTACCGGAGATCATCTTCTCCAACGTATACCTACCCGGATCTACTGTAGTCCGATCAAAAACTTGGTCTAACAAACCTCCTAATCCAACAGTAAAACCGCCCGACTCCATATTAATTACTTGGCTTTTTAAAGGGTCCAAAGAGGTCACTTTCGAAATATTGTTATTTTTCTCCAAATAACAACAGTTGATACCGGTACCCAAGATGAAGCCGATAAAACCATCACAGTTCCGATTCTTCGGATCAGCCTTACCCGCCAATAAGGTGGTAACGGTATCATTTAGGATTACCATCGGACCCGGCTTTCTAGCCCCAATCCTTTCCAGGGCCAGTTTCAAGTTCTCCCCGACCAACTCCCCGGCAACTCCTCTGGCTTTGATCTGTTTGCTAAATTGGATCAACCGGCCGTCCTTATGGGGAAACATTTGGACCGGATATGAAAAGCAGAATCCTATTTTACGCCCCTCAACAATATCATCCTTAACGTAACGGGCCATAGTTTCAAAGAAAACTTCCTTATCAACTTCGGAGTCGACCCCCGGCATCGGGTATTTCGTAAAGTTTTCAATACTGACTTTGCCATCCCGTCCAAAACATACTGTAGCCACTCTAAAATTAGTTCCGCCGGCGTCCAGTACCAACACCGGTTCATCAAGGGGGACTTCCCTCTCGGTCCCAATATAAGTCGGCAGCATTTGAAGGCTGCTAACCTTGCCTGCCAATCCCAGTTTCATTTCCTCTAAAAAATCGGAACCAACCTCTTCAAAATCGAGATCAGTAAGATCCATCCGGTAACTGTTTAAAAAATCTCGTACTTTCTGTTCGCCCATTTGATAAATTCTCCATTTTCATTTTCAAAAAACATGTTCCCACAGTATCTTGGCAAAAGGAGCACTCGGAAAACCTTGAAAACTCCTAATCAAAATAGTACCTCTTAGCCGAAACCTCCACTAGTCTCTTCCTGTTTCTAAGTTTAAAGATTTATCGTATAATTCATCAAGTCCCTCTTGATTTCTATCCTTGATAACATACTGTTTTAAACAGACAAAACCGATCAACACAATACCAATAATATCAGTGAGCAAATTGGGTTCAATTAATGCAAGTCCTCCAATAACGGCTATGATCCTCTGCCACCAAGGCATCTTCTTCTTCATAAAACCTTCCATACCACCGGAGATGGCAAACATACCGATAGCGGAGGTGATGATGATTTGCGCCACTTTAATAACTGATGTATCGATCAAAAGCATCGCCGGATTGAGTACAAACATGTACGGAATAATAAAAGCCGCGATTGCCAGTTTGGTTGCAATAACCCCGGTCCGGATAGGGTTCCCGCCGGAAATAGCCGAGCCCGCATAGGCGGCCAATGCTACCGGAGGTGTTATATCCGCCACGATACCGAAGTAAAATACAAACATGTGGGCGGCAAGCACCGGTGTTCCCGGAATCAGCTTGAGAATGATCGGCGCTGTAATGGTAGCCATAATCACATAGTTTGCGGTAGTTGGCACACCCATCCCTAAAATAAGACAGGCAATCATCGTCAAAAATAGAGCGATGATATCAATACCGCCGGAGAGCGTCAACAAACCGTCGGCAAGTTTAAGACCAATGCCGGTTAGAGAAACAATGCCTACTATGATACCGGCTATGGCACAGGCTGCGGCAACGCCAATGGTGTTCCGGGCACCGTTCTCCAAGGATTGAATAAACGTTTTTGGAGATAGACGAGTATCCTTATGAAACATACTGACAATGATTGCCGCGAGAATCGCGAGACAAGCCGCTCGTGAAGCTGTATATCCTATGGACATGGTAATGATCAGTACTGCGATGGGAATCAACAAATACCCTTTGGTTAATAATAATTTAAAAAAGTTGGGGATTGACTCCTTGGGAAGCCCCTTTAACCCAAGCTTCTTGGCTTCAAAATGCACCATCAGAAAAATGCCGGAAAAGTATAGAATTGCGGGAAAAATGGCCGCCACCGCTATGGCGGAATAGGGCATCTCAGTCATCTCAGCCATTAGAAAAGCGGCCGCGCCCATAATTGGAGGCATTATTTGGCCGCCGGTGGATGCGGCGGCTTCGACCGCAGCAGCAAAGTCTTTATCATAACCGGTCTTTTTCATAACTGGAATGGTGACGCTGCCGGAACCGACCGTATTTGCCACTGAGCTGCCGGAGTACATTCCTTCCAGAGCACTGGAGATAACAGCCACTTTGGCCGGACCACCGGTAGCGCGACCGGCGATGGAATTAGCAATATCAATAAAAAAAGTACCGATGTTGGTTTTTTCCAGGAATGCGCCTAGAATAATGAATAAAACAATAAAAGTTGAACAAACGCCGATCGGAGTCCCAATTACCCCATCAAGGGTATAAAACAAAGTATAGATAATTCGGGTTAAGGAATAACCGGAGGAAAAGGCATAGATAACAAAAAATGCGGCTACCACAAGTATCGGTAGACCAACTACTCTACGACAGACCTCAGCAATGATTAAGATTCCGACGATCCCAATAATCACGTCTAATTGAGAGATCCGGGTAGCCTTAAGAGCCATTGACTCAAAATTCAATACATAATAGAAAAAACAAGCAGTACCCATGATCCCTAGGATCAGATCGTACCAGGGTACAAAGTTAACCCGTTTGGCTGTCTTTTTTTTGGCTGGGTAGAGCATGAAGGCCATCAAGATAATTAACCCCACAAAAGATGCCCTCCGAATTTGTTCCGGCCAAACGCTGATCAGATTCATATAAAATACATACCCTGCAAAAGCCGCCAAAATATAACGGACTAAAACCTTTGGAATGCCTTTAAAATGCCTCGTATTGGATTCACGATCATACTCGGCCATAAGGGCATTGACATTGACCTGTTCAATGTCGCCCATTGATGATTGAATTGTACTATTGGATTCGGACATCTGTAATCCCCCTTTTGAAATGGGTCTCACCATTTCATTTTTAAAGCCGGATCTCCAAAGGGAGAACTCCCTTACCCGGCTTTATTATCAAAAGTCTTCGTTCCCACGAAAATCGCACCGTGGAGTTTCGACCGCAAAGTTTTCGGAGACTAACGGACTTTCCGTCTATTTCTAGAATATGGTCTGAAATAGTGCCTACAATATAAGAAAGGTTATTTACGGGCCGCTGGAAGCCGCTCACAATCATGGAACCGTCCGCGCCATATTCCAGAGTCTGGCCTTCCTCAATCTTGGTCTGGACTCCGGCCCCAAAAGAATAATAAATCGTCCGCACAACATAGATAGTATTATTATCAATCCGGTAAACATCCGTAACCGGAGTTTGGTTTACAGAATGGACAAAAGTTACCGCAAATTCCTCTCCCATGGTTAAGGAATAAACCGCCAATACTTTACCTGTGTCGCCATTCCTTAGGATAAGGCATGGTGATGAAAGAATGTAATAAATAAAAACGGAGGACGCGATTATGACCACTACCGCGGCCCCCGTTAAAAATCCCTTCATTTCCTTTTAATTAACGAACGCCGATCTCTTGATAATACTTTTCCGCCCCGGGATGAAGCGGGATGGAGATACCGGAAACGGAATAGGCCGGATCAAGCTCAGCGCCTTTTGGGTGACCGTTTGCAATATCATCGGCATTTTCAAAGAGGGTTTTAGTCATTTGATAAACCAAATCCTCGTCCAAATCGTCGGAAACAATATAAGTAGCGACAACGGCCACGGTTTGTACGTCGGAGTCAACGCCCTTATAAGAACCGCCGGGAACATCATACTTGGTGTAAAAAGGATAGTCCGCAATGAGTTTATCTGCATGAACGTCATCGATTTCCAACAATTTAATCTGGTTGGATGTAGCCAGTTCCACGATAGCCGTAGTGGGAGCGCCGGCGACACAGAAAAAGGCGTCGATTTTATCGTCTTTCAAAGCAGTGGCACTGTCGTTAAAACTGAGATTATTGACAATAATATCATTAAAAGTGATACCGTAAGCTTCAAGAATCTGGCGGGCATTAAACTCACAGCCGGAACCAATATCTCCCACAGAAACGCGTTTCCCCTTAAGACCAGCAATGGAGTTAATATTGCTTTTACTTACGATCTGGCAGACCTCCGCGTAACATCCGGCCATAGCAGAAAAACCGGTAATTGCTTCGCCGTCGAACAGATCAATGCCTTTGGAGGCATAATACATCACGTCATTCTGGACGATTGCAATATCTACTTCTCCATCAGCGACAAGGTAAATATTGGCTTTAGAAGCGCCGGTAGACTGAACATCAAAACTCAAATTGGCAATGTTCTCGCTCAGGACCTGAGAAACTGTACCGCTAAAAGCATAATATGTACCGGTCGTTCCACCGGTTGCCATCTTTAAGGTGGTTTTGTCACCGCAACCCAAAAGGGCTAAGGAACAAACAAGCAATAGAGTCAAGCTAATCACAGAAAATTTTTTTCTCATCAATCTTCCTCCATATCTAACAGGTTATTATTGAAATGATATGTTGAATTGTGCTTCACACTTTATTAAAGTTTATACTAACATCATTTATTTTTCAACATTTTCATCAAGATCCAATCTATTTCAATATATATTAAAGGCATTTGGAGAAAAACCCAAACGCCTTCTTAATTATTAACGGTTTAAATCCTGCCGATCTCCTTTATCCAACCGAATGGGTCCTTAACTCTGCCATATTGAATATCAACCAACTTGGTATAGAGCTCTTGAGTTACGGCGCCAACTTGATTGTTATTGACCAAATAGTCCTCTCCCTTATAATTTAAGGAACCAACCGGAGAAATTACCGCCGCAGTACCCGAACCAAAGGATTCAGTCAGAGAGCCGTCTTTAATCCCGGCAATTACTTCATCGATACTAATCATTCGCTCTTCAACAGTATAACCATGACTCTTCGCCAACTCAATCACTGATTTACGGGTGATTCCGGGTAAAATGGAACCGCTCAAATTAGGAGTAACGATCTTCTTTCCGAAGACAAAGAAGATATTCATTGCTCCCACTTCCTCGACATATTTTCTCTCACGCGCATCCAGCCAAAGTACTTGAGAAAAGCCTTTTTCTTGGGCTTTAGCCCCAGCTAGTAAACTGGCGGCGTAATTCCCACCGGTCTTCGCATTGCCGACTCCACCAACTACCGCCCGGATATAATAGTCTTCAACGTAAAGTCTGATTGGTTTAAATCCTTCTTTAAAATAGGCGCTCACAGGGGTCAAGATAATATAGAATAAATATTCACTAGCCGGATGTATCCCTAAAGCATCCCCGACCCCGATTAAAGTAGGGCGAATGTATAAAGAAGTACCGGGAGCCTTTGGTATCCAACGTTTTTCTAAGTTAACCAGCGTATTTATGGATTCCAAGAAATATTCGACTGGAAATGGCGCCATACAGATTCTTTCCGCCGAATCATACATTCTTTTTCCGTTCTCTTCAGGCCGGAACAACAAGATCCGTCCATCTTCAGCGGCATAAGCCTTCAATCCTTCAAAAATTTCTTGTGAATAGTGCAACACCACTGCAGCCGGTCCAATAGTTAACGAATCATATTTACTAATTTTAGGTTCAGACCAACCATCGCCTGGTGAATAGCGCATGGTAAACATATAGTCGGTAAACACCTTCCCAAACCCTAATTGCGATGGATCCCCAAACAAAGGTTTTAACTCTTTCTCCGGCAATTTTTCAATCTTGATATTCATTAAAAATCTCCTCTCTGAAATAAATATTATCTCAGATGGTCTCAAACAACCGGCCATCTCTTTTAAAAAAGTAAAAAGTAAGATTGAAATAGAAGGACTTTAAACGTTTAACTAAACCTAAAATCAAATTTAATATTTATTATAACACAAATGGACTAGGCCGGAATAAAGAAGTTAAAAAAATAAAAACGCCCTCGCGGCGTTAATCATGTCTACACTCAAGTAATCTAAGCAAGCGGCTGACGGTTAGATCGATCTTAGTAGCCAATTTATAACTATCTTCATCATCTAAATCGTTCCGGAGATTTTCGGTTATTAAATCTTGTTTGATTTGGCCAATCTCCTGTTGAAATAGGAGTAATTTATTTTCCAACACAAAAGTCACCTCAACAGGATTAATATCAAAGCTTTAAAAAGATGGTAATATTGATTATATCTCTTTAGCTAAAAAAAGCAATTTGATTACAAGGGAATTTACTTTGACTGAATCAATTTATCAGATAAAATGTCCCTTTTGCTTTCCAAACCAAAGTATTAAACTATTTTTTACTAATGCCGGTTGAACCAAAACCACCCTCTCCACGCTGGGTCTCCTCCAATTCGGCAACTTCCTCCCAACCCATTCGGCAAATAGGAAAAAACGCCATTTGGGCTATGCGATCTCCTGGTTCAATGACAAACTCCTGGTCGCTTTCATTCTTAACCAAACAAATAATTTCACCGCGATAATCACTGTCAATTACTCCCACGGCATTTGAAAGGGAGATGCCATGTTTTGAGGCCAACCCGCTTCTGGGGAAGATCAAGGCCACCAGATCCGGGCTTGGTAATTCAATAGCAATGCCAGTCGGGATCTTCCCCCGCGACCGGGGTGGAATCGCAATTGAAGTTTCACAACAAGCATGCAAATCCATGGCTGCCGATCCTTCCGTAGCATAACACGGCATTGGTATTTTGGTCTTGATAAGTGGTGACAAGACTTTCACCTTTACTTTAGACCCAGTACTCATTTGACCTCCTAAAAATTCATCCCTAAAAGTAACTACCGTAACGGGTAAACCATTAATTCACCCAAAGGGTCCAATAGCAGTAATTGTCAATTCATTACTCCCGAACATTTCACCGGCGACCCGCGAAACATCCTCTTTTGTTACTGCTTCCAGTTTAGCCACACTTTCTTCCGGAGTCAGCAGCTTTTCTTGATATAATTCAGATTTAGCGATGCGACTCATTCGGTTACAGGTGCTTTCCAAACCTAATAGCATATTTCCCTTTAATTGCTCTTTCGCCCGGTTTAGTTCCTTATCATTAAGAGGTTCATTATAAAAACGTTTAATCTCTTGTTTAATTAAGTCCACAACTTCATGGTAATTCTTCAAACTCGTCCCGGCATAGACCGTAAAAAGACCGGTATCCTTATAAGCGGAATGATTGGAACCGGTCACATAAACCAATCCTCGTTCTTCGCGTAATTCTTGGAAAAGGCGGGAACTAACGCTACCACCTAAAATACTGTCTAAAACAAAAACGGCATATCGATCCAAGTGTCCCCGGTTAATACCGCGTGTTCCAACACATAAATTTACTTGTTCGGTATCCTTGGATTTCAAAATAATTTCCTGTTTAAAAACAGGCAATGGAGGGAGTTTGGTAATAATCTTTCCCGTTAACTTTAAAAAGCTTTTTTCGACTGCTGCAATAATCTGGTCGATCTGGACATTTCCAGCTGCTGCAAAAACTATATTATCTGAAGTATAATGTTGTAATAGGTAATCCATAATTACCTGTCGGTTAATTTGGGTAATCGATTCCGGAGTGCCTAGTATCGGACGCCCAAGAGGATGTCCTTTCATAACGGCGCCGGCAAATAAGTCGTGCACCAATTCATCGGGAGAATCTTCATAGCATTTTATTTCTTCCAAAACAACCTGTTTCTCTTTTTCAATCTCTTCCGGAGCAAACAGGGAATTGGTAAACATATCGGCTAAAAGGTCAACGCCTAGATGAAAGCGTTCCCCTAGTACCTTCACATAATAACAAGTGTATTCTTTAGTAGTAAAAGCGTTTAATTGGCCTCCCACGGCATCGATTTCCTCGGCGATCTGTTTGGTAGTGCGCCGTGAAGTTCCTTTAAAAAGCATATGTTCGATAAAATGGGAGATGCCGTTATTCTCCGGATTTTCATAGCGGGAGCCGGTTCCCACCCAGACACCGATGGAAACGGAATGAACATGAGGGATTGATTCACAAATAATTTTTAACCCATTGGGTAATGTAGCTCGTTGGTACATGTTTATCCTTATCATGATAAAAATTTTCGCATAAAATAACAAACGCTCTTTACTAACTAGACAATCTGAGCAGTTTAAAACGGCTCCCGGTAAAGCGTTTGTTTCATTAGTCTATTTTAGTTCTACTTTTATTTCGAAAATCCTTTTTTAAAAATCTATTTTGCCTTTTCCATCCATGGGTGTATACCGGTTATCCTTTATCTTTTTTACTTGCTTGATTGTAATTAGTACCATCGATGTTTCTTCTTTACTGGTTTGGCTCGATCTACTTAAAGGTCAAACCCGCTATCTGACGAAATAAAAAAGTGGATGTTTTTTTCAAAAACTTCCGAAGGGAGTTTCTTGATGCAAGATAATTTAATCACTACCTTAGTCGCACTTCTATTTTATTTAGCAACCGGACTTTTTGGAGGAAATTCAAGCTCAAACGAAGCCGTCCCTTTAACGCCCGTGAATATAGGTGAAAATAGTAAATTCCCGCTTGCGGGGATGATTACTAGTCAACAAGCTAATATCCGTAGTAATTCTTCGAGCTCAGGTTCGGTTATCGGTAGTACATCAAAGGGTTCACATTTAGTAATTGTTGACGAAAAAAATGATTGGTATCGGGTTCAAACTGAAAACGGCGCCGACGGTTGGGTTGCCAAATGGATGGTTTCCACTAAAAATATTCCACTTGGCTCAAGCAATCTCCAATCGGTAATTGCCACATATTATGTGGAGAATTATCAGGATGATCCGGTCGGCCAAATATCCTTGGCTAATAATTTGGATTCGATTAACACAGTAATCCCTTTTTCATATAAAGTTGACCAACACGGCGCCATCAGCGGCAGACATTACTCTAAACCTTTCACCTTGGCGAAGTCTTCCGGGGCTCAAACCTTAGCGCTGGTAAATAATATTCAGGGTTCCAACTTTAACAGTAATACGATTCACCGAATGCTTTCCAACGCTAACTCCCGTTCCCGAGCGGTGAATGGTATTGCCCGACTCTTAGTTGAGCAAGGCTACCGGGGAGTCAATATTGACTTTGAAAACATTCCGGCAAGCGACCGAATGTATTTAACGGCTTTTTTCAGAGAACTGGCTTCGGTGTTGCGCCCGAAAAACCTGTTGGTAACAGCATCGGTCCCGGCCAAAACCTTTGATGATAAAAAATCCGCTCATTCCGGGGCCTTTGATTATCAAGCCATAGCGCCTTATCTTGATCTGGTAATGGTCATGACTTACGACGAACACTATTCCGGAGGAGACCCCGGGCCAGTGGCGTCATTGCCGTGGGTGGAAAAGGTAATTAATTATACGCGGAAATCTTTTCCTCCCCGGAAAATTGTTCTTGGAATCGCGGCTTATGGTTATGACTGGGGCTTAAATACAGGTAGAGCCCTTAATAATAGGGGGATTCAAAACCTAATCAAAAAACATCAAGTTGCTCCGAAATGG
>Ga0123334_1007120_pt1 | contig 10088 bp, 10 predicted proteins | sample BiotimSIPDNA_FD_89706 | JGI IMG/M metagenome (GOLD analysis project Ga0123334, IMG submission 89706) | Anaerobic biogas reactor microbial communites from Washington, USA - Biogas_R1 time_0 SIP DNA | ecosystem: Engineered > Bioreactor > Anaerobic > Unclassified | place: Washington, USA... | reverse complement strand
ACTTGCGACCGGCTCCTTTGTATAAAGCGTATCGCACAGTGCTTTTTCGGGTGAGGCGATATGGTATGAGTAATTTCCTTCGTGAACTATTAAAACACTTAGCGGATATACCTCGGCGGGAACATCTCTGTAAGTAAACGTACCGAACCGAGTTTCAAACTTCTTCTTTTTTTTCTTATCATAAGTAGCCGATGTAAAAGTGTATACAGCTTCGGGAATAAAGCCGTGATACGCAAGGGCAAATTCAAAAGACAGATACGATGGACCATAAATACTTCCCGCAATCAGATAGCCGGGAGTTGACGGATCGGTTTCATATAGACCTCTTGTTATCGGTATATATTCACCTTTGCTGACCATGCGCGATAGTTTGGTCGCCGGGCTTGCATATTGCTTTAGATCATCTAAAATCATAGCTGTTGTTTTTATCATATTTTCACCTCTTAATTGCATTATACTATATTATGTGGTGAAAATCAAGCATTTATTCAAAATAATTTATTTTATTATACAAGTCCATTCCGCATGATTTTGAGTTATCATTCCGCACAATTCAAAACAGGATATGAGCAAGCCCCCACGGAATTGCTCTCCCGTGAAGGCTTTTCTTGTTTTCTTTGCCATTATAATGATATCATATGCGACAGGTGTCTTTCAGTGTCTTTTAGTGTCCACTTTCAGGAATTTTACATTCTTCAAGCGCCCGAGTGTGGAGTTTGTGAGTATAGCGCAGGTCGTATCCCATATCCACGGCTATTTTCTCCCACGAAAGATAGCAAAGATACCTCTTTTCCAAAAGGGTCTGATGCTCCGGATTTACCACGGCTTTGATGATACCCATGATTTCTTTTTTGAGTTCAACCAACATGTCTATATCGCGCTTAATCTCGTTTTGCAAGTCGACAATTTTACACACGGCATCAGCCATTCTGGAACCACCGTTGTTCGGATTTTTCGGCATACCAGTCAGAACAGAGGAACAACTCGTAGCCAGTTCATTTAAGGACTCTATCTGCTGCAGCTTGGATTTAATACGCGTATCCAGATATCGTGCTTGCGAAAGGTAGGTTTTAGTATTCATAGCGTACCTTTTCCTCCCTCAGCTTTGCTATCAGCATTTCCGGGTTAATGTTTGTCAGAATGCCAAACCAGCCCGAACGGAAGAAGCGTTCAATACCGGCAAGCTCATTTTCATCATCGTGCAACCGATAGTCCTTGACCGCCTGCAGGACGATGGCGTTTGCCAGTTCTTCGTATGGATTCATAATCTGTACCTCCGATATTTTTATTTCCCTCGGATTGGCACGGATTGTCGTAGATTGTCTTAGATTTGCAGATCAGCCTTGACGGCATCAATCAGGGCGGCTTGGGTGCTGTCCTTCTTGGATAACACCCTCAAAATCCGCTCGTCGATAGTGCCTTTGGTAACGATGTGCTGCACCACGACCGTTTCGGCGTTTTGCCCCTGCCGCCAGAGGCGGGCGTTGGTTTGCTGATAGAGTTCCAGTGACCATGTCAGCCCGAACCAAATAATACACGAGCCGCCGGACTGAAGGTTCAAGCCGTGTCCCGCAGAGGCGGGGTGGATAAGCGCCACGGGAAGCTCGCCGATGTTCCACCGTTTGATAGAATCGGCGCTGTCGAGTTTGGAGAATGAAACACGGAGCTTTTGGAGTCTTTCGGTGATACGGACAAGGTCGTGCTTGAACCAGTACGCCACAAGTACGGGCTTGCCATTTGCGGCTTCGATTAAATCCTCCAAGGCGTCAAGCTTGCGCTCGTGGATCACGGTAACCGACCCGTAGTCAGCATAAACCGCACCGTTTGCCATCTGACAGAGCTTTCCGGTGAGGGCGGCGGCATTGGCGGCGGTTATCTCGCCCTCAGGCAATGCAAGCACCAGCTCTTTTTTTAGTTCATCGTATTTCTTGATCTCCTCGTCGGAGAACCGGACTGTGTATTCGCCGCTGACCAGCTCCGGCATTTTCAAAAAGTCGGCAGACTTCATGGAGATGGTGATGTCAGCGATTTTGGCGTATATCTTCCGCTCCGCTTCCGGCAGGGGCTTATAACTGAAAACCACCATGCCACCTCGCTTGTCGGGGGTGAAATATTCGTTTCGGTAGTGGGTGATAAAGCGACCGAGCCTCTTACCCATATCCAGCAGACGGAACTCCGCCCATAAATCCATAAGTCCGTTGGATGCGGGAGTGCCGGTAAGTCCTATAATCCGCTTCACCTTGGGTCTTACTTTCATAAGGCTCTTGAACCGTTTCGACTGTCCGTTTTTGAAGGAGGAAAGCTCGTCTATCACAACGGTGTCATAGTTAAACGGCAAACCGCTCTCATCAATGAGCCACTGAACGTTTTCACGGTTTATTATGTAGATGTCAGCCTTTGCATTAAGAGCCGCAAGCCGTTCAGCCTCCATTCCGACTGCCACGGAGCAGATGAGGTTCTGTAGGTGATCCCACTTATCCGCTTCAGCAGGCCATGTTTCCCGTGCCACTCGCAAAGGTGCGATTACAAGAATACGGTGTGCCTCAAAGCTGTCAAAGAGAAGGTTGGCAAGGGCCGTCAGTGTTATGACCGTTTTTCCAAGTCCCATATCAAGCAAAATTGCGGAAACCGGATGCTCAAGGATAAAATCGGTCGCATACTTCTGATAGTCGTGCGGTTCATATTTCATCAAGTAGCCCTCCAATCTGCCCCTCGTCGTCAAGGACATATACCTTAAATCCGAGTTGCCGAAGCATTTCATGCCTCACTAACTGCAGCGGACGAGGTGCCTTGCCGGGGGCTTTCACTTCTACGAATGCAATCCTTCCACCCGGTAAAAGCACTATGCGGTCTGGCATTCCGTCAAAACCGGGGCAGACGAGCTTCGGTGCGATACCTCCCATGTTTTTTACTGCTTTTACGAGATTTTGTTCTATTATTTTTTCTTTCATGATTTCCTCCATACGGGACAGAGTGGACAGAAAGGACAACTTTTTCCTATATTACTTACGTGCGTGTGTGGGTACAGGTTATGTTTTATACTTACAGAAAACCCTTTTTGAATATAAGGAGAAAAGTTGTCCCGTCCCATATTCTTGTCCTTTAATCCTTGCGCCTGTATAGCCTTTGTCGACCATACATGGGCTGCCGACAGCGGTCATTAGTACGCTCCCAACCATCGACTTGCGTCATTAATGCCGCTATCGCATAGCTGTCCGCAGGCTTCATCTCAGACAAATTGCGACCGAAGCACTCACACCATATTTCCGCATTAGATACGCTGGTTCTTTGAGTAACTCCGTTTGGGCGAGTAGGGTCGCTCTTATCATTGACATAGCTACGGCGGGCATAAATGTCCATGTCCTCCCAAGTGTCCGGCAGAAGGGTATCAAGATACTCTTCGACCATGCCTTGACGCTCATCGACCTCCATTGCCGCTTGCTGCACTTTCTCCGCTTCTTTTATCATGTCCGCCTCAAGATACAGCTTTTCGCCGCTTTCATAGATAGCCTTGGCTTCGGCCCATATCTGGTCACGTTCCTCTTTTGTGAAATGCCAGCGTTTTTTCTGCTCATCTTGATGCAGCTTCACTATCCAAAAGCGACGGTTGCCCGTAATATCACGCAGATAACCGCGCTCGCCGTTGACCGACGCAATGATAATGCACTGCCTCGGATGGCTTTCTACGGTTTTGCCGTAACTCGGACGATACTTGTCATCGGCTGTGGAGAGAAAGGCTTTTACTTTTTCGATATCCGCTTTTTTCATACCGGCGAGTTCGCCAATCTCCACGACCCAAAAGCCCTGAAGCTTTTCCGCACCGGACTTGTCATTCATGTCGGTAAGGGAAAGGGTGTCGGAATAGTATTCGTCTCCCACAAGGTCTTTAAAGATAGTACTTTTTCCGATGCCCTGTGCGCCGTCAAGCACAAGAATGCTGTCATACTTTGTGCCGGGGCGGTAAACTCGGGCAACGGCCGCTGCGAAAGTCTTTCTCGTAACAGCGCGCACATAAGGTGTATCATCGGCTTGCAGACACCGCACAAGGAGCGTTTCAATTCTCGGCACTTTGTCCCATTCCGGCAGGGCGTCCATATAGTCGCGTATAGGATGGAAGCGCCTATCATCAGCAACCTTTGTAAAACTGACATCGTGATTGCGGCTGGAAAACGAAACATAGCGAACATCTATCAGTGCCTTTAGTTGTGCTGTGTCCGCATCTCGCCAGAAAGAGTTTTCGATTGGACGTTCCCACGGAGTGGCACCCGTCACCTGAACACGGCCGGCAAGTTCGTTATAAGCAAAGTTTTCAAAATCCGGGTCGTTGTTGAGAATCAGCACTTCATTCCACACACTGTTTTCAAGCACAGTGCTGCGGGTCTGATAACGGAGCAGCTTCTTCCAGTCGTCCGTTTCGGGGTCAAAATCGTCGGTAGCCTGTGCCTGTCGTTCCTCGGCTATCTGCAGTTTTACGCTGTCGTCTGAGAGAGCCATTTCACACATCCTGTTGAATGACTTTTTCCCATCCTCATCTCCGAATTTATGTATGCGAACAAGGTCAAAGGCATTTAGCAGCTTACCGCAAGCGGGGTCTGTCGCATGGTGGCTGAAAGCGAATTTATCATCGTAGACCACGACACCAGCACTGCTCGTGCCTTGAGTGTAATCATAGCGACCATCAATTACAGATGGAGCATAGATCGCGGAGAGAAAAGTGTCAATCGCCGCCCCGATGCCGTAGGCTCGGCAGAACGCACCGACCACGCCGGGCTTTGAGAGCGGATTCTCCTGCGGTTTCTTGGAATTCTCACGAACCGCACTCTCGCGGGAGGAGGTCGGTAGCAGGGAGCAATCCTGCCAACCCGGATGTGCCGACAAGACCGTGTCCGGATTAAGCCACTCTCCCTTGGTAGCTTTGCAGATAAACTCGCCGTTTGCGGATGTTGTCGGCCAGTACATAAGCTGATTTGGTTTATAGGAGCATTCGTCAAATTGGTCAATCCCATAGTCGGCGGCAAAGAAACGGGCAAGGGCAACATACTCGTCGGGGGACACATCTCTTGTAAGGGGCACAATTATTCGGCAACGGGGTGCGTGCGGGGTGTGGCTATGTGTTGTGTAGAGGCAAGCGGCATGCCCGAACTCTGAAAAAAACCGGTCAATAAAATCAGCTTCGGCCGTGTCCACATCCATCGTCAGCATGGAGCGGCACGCCACGGTATCGATTTTCCTCCGGTTGTTCCCAAGCTGACCTCCGACAAAGCCGCCTTTATCCTTGGCAGCGTCACGGTCGGCCTTTTTCATCCTCGAATATTCCTCAGCGGATTCCGTAGTGCGTATAGTGAGGGAAAGCCTGTCACAAAGGTCATCCCACCGTGTAGTTTTATTTGTCCAAATCTTAGCCGTGCAGCTGTTGCCATAGGCAATTGGTAACTCACGCATCGCTTTTTTCCTCCTTGTTAAAATATCTGATTTTATAATTTTTCCTCTCGGCTCTCCGAATTTCCTCCTTCATGCCGGGGGAAATCCTGTCCCCCAGGACCCAGACCTCGGCGCACTTGCTCATGAGCACATTTCCAAAAAACATAGCAAGCTCTCGCTCCCGCGGAATATCGTCGTTCATAAACTGCGGAAAGAGCAGATGAGGGGCTATCGGTATGTAGCCGGAGTTTACAGCCATGCGGCAGTACCGCCGAGCGTTTTCTGTGTTTACCTCTATATCCCCCGCATAAGGGGAACAAATGTACACGATAGGGCGATATTTGAAAAGCTCTTTTTCCATAGACCTTATAGCCTCATAGGGCGTCGGGTCGGGGTAGCCTTCTGCGTTTTTGTAATCCATCACTATCTCCTCTGTGCCGCTTTATTTGCCATACGCTTTTTTGTGCAGGCGGAGCAGATGATGGAGGTGGACTCTAAATCCGCATCGCCGTCCGAAAAGACCTCCACAAGGTCGACATTCAACTCGCTGCCGCATTCCGGGCAACGGGTGAACACGTTGTCGCAGTGGATTTCCGTGACTACATCTGCATAACCAAAACTTGTTTTTACATAGAACATATCTGAAACCTCCGTTATTTTGATAGGCAAAAACCGCCCTCACTTACGAAAGGACAGTGAGAAGCGGTTTTCCGTAGTTGTTTTAATCTTTTTTATAAAATTCCGTTTCAAAACCATCGGCACGGAGCAAAAGCCCCTTTACCCAAGGCGGTGTCCGGCTCATCTGCTGACATAAAACCCGGGTGGATAATCGGCGGTCGGCTTCGATGATGATTTCGTCATGGACGTGCATTACAATGGCACAGTGCCGGAGCGTCCGCATAGCGTAGCTGAGAATGTCACGGCTTGTTGCTTGCACAACATTTTCTACGAGTTTGGGTCCGTAAGTATCGATCCGCTCCCATTTCTTTGTGCCACCGACACCTTCGTAAGTAACACAAGGTGAGCCGAATTGATTCTCGCCGATGCGAGGTTTAACATAAGCAAGCCGTCTGCCCGATGGCAGCGTTATAAATAACATCCCGCTCTGATAAGAAAAACGGATGCCATGGGTTTCGGTAACCGTCCTGTCTTTGACCGCTGTCATAGCGGCACGGTCAACAGCCCACCAAAAGCGGACGATATTCGGGTTCGCCGACCGCCATGCGTTAACCAGAGATTGAAGTTCATCTTCGTAAAGCCCCATATCCAACGCTCCCATGGCTTTTAAGGCACCAACCGAGCCGCCATAACCGAGTGCGAGTTCGGCGATTTTGCCCTTTTGCCTGAGAGGGCTTCCTTTGGTGATTTCCTCAATGGGAACGTTAAACATCTGACTTGCCGAGGCTTCGTAAATCCTGCCGTGTCCGGCGAATACCTCGTTACGCCAGCTTTCTCCGGCGAACCATGCAATGACACGGGCTTCAATCGCCGAGAAGTCAGCGATGATGAGCTTATTGCCGTCCTTTGGAATAAACGCCGTGCGGATAAGCTCCGACAACACCTCCGGCACGGAATCATAGAGCAGTTCCAAAGCGGCGAAATTGCTTGACCGCACCAAAGCCCGAGCCTGTTCAATATCGGGCAGGTGGTTCTGCGGGAGGTTTTGCATTTGTATGAGCCGCCCAGCCCATCGCCCGGTGCGGTTTGCGCCATAAAATTGAAACATCCCCCTTGCCCGACTATCAGAGCAGGCGGCGTTCTCCATCGCCGTGTATTTCTTGACGGAGGATTTCGCCAGCGACTGCCGCAGGGATAGCACATCGCCAAGGAGTGGCGGTGCATCCTTGAGCAGTTCAGCGACCACTTTCTTGCCGAGGGTGTCGGTTTCCATACCGTTGTCCGCCAGCCACTGTTTCATTTGCGCTACGCTGTTGGGGTTATCAAGCTCGGTGAGCTCTTGCATTTTTTGCAACAACTCAGCTCGGCTGATCGCATCGGCGGTGATGGCGTTTTTAACCAGTGTCATATCAAGCTGAACGCCACGGTCGTTTATTTCTTGGTCGAGGGCGTATTCGTCCCAAACCTCATCCGGCACGGGAAACTTGGCGAGTTTTGTTTGAATGGCCATTTCCGTTTCCACATCACGGATGTTGTATGCTCTGAACGCTTCCCACTTATCGGGAGCGTGTTCGGGAAGGTTGCGAATACGTCGACCATTGTTGGCGGTGGGATTACAAGGCTTACAAAAATATCGTATAAGCTTCTTTCCTTCGGTTAGCTTCTGTTTTTCAAGTCCCAAAACAGTACCCACACCTTCAAGGGACAGCGGTAAACCCATATAAGCCGACCAAACCATTGAGCAACGCCACGATGCGGGGTTCAGGTATCTCGCCAAATCGAGGACATCGGCTGAGTTATTGTTGTCGGCGAAGGGGTCAAGACTGATACCCATATCCGACAAATGCCGGGACAGGCACACCCGCTCGAATGAACTATTAAAAGCCCACTTCATCACAGTGTCATCTGTCAGAGCATCGAGGATTTCCGGCGGCAGGGTTTCGCCCGCTGTGAAGTCTACGACTTGAATCTCGCCGTCGTCCACGGAATAGCCAAACAGGAGAATAGAAAAGTCGGGAGATTCAGCGTATTTATATACACCTGATTTTTTGAGGTCAACACTGCTGAATGTCTCAATGTCGCAATGTAAATATTTTATTTTATTCATCTTCGTTTCCTCCATGAAGAAAGTGGCGAAGAAAGAACTTCTCCCTCCGCCACCCGTTTCGGTTATTGTTTTTCTTCGATATTCTTGAGGATGCGCTTTTTATCTCTGCGCTCATCTATCGAAAACTTTACGAGGGTGAAAATGTTACCGATAAAAGTCCCCACCATGGCACCGAAGCAGACCGCAAGCATCATTGATTCAGTGTGCGTCATAGTTTAACCCTCCCTTAAGCGAGGAAATTTTCTTCATCAGCTGAAGCGAATTCATCGTTGAAGTCGTCTTCGGCCTTTGTCCTGCCACCGAGGGATTCGCCGTCGCGCACCTTTTGGATATTCTGGAGTCCGCAGGCGATGCCCTTATTTCCGTTGCTGTTGAAAGCGTAGAATGAAAGGGACACGCGAGCGTACACGCCGGAATAGATTTCGCTGGTGTCGATGATGGGCTGGCGATTTATATCCACCACGCCCGGCGCAGTGCCGCTATTGGCGTTCACGAACCAGTGCCCTTCATACGCGGGGTCATCGGGTCTTTCGACGTCGCCGTCACGCATCGGCGTTTTTAATGTTGCCAAAGGCGGCACGGATTTGCCGTTGCCCTTGAGTTTGCTTTCGCCCTCTTCGTAGGCAGCCTGAATTGCCTTTTTCACTCTGGATATCGTCACCGCGTCGCTCTTGGGAATAAGGACACTGGTGGAAAACTTCGGCGTGCCACCGTTAATGGATTTTGCCTGCCAGATGTTGGCATAACTGAGACGGCAAATGCCTGTGATGATTTTCGTGGGATTGACCACGTTCTGATTGTTTTTTGCTGTATTTGACATTGTAATATCCTCCTAATTTTCAATTGGGTCGGCGAAGTCATCCGCCGCCGTGTTAATGTGAATTTCTTTGCGCCCGTCCGTTTCCGAAACAAGCGTCGGTTTGCCTACGGGTTTGTGTATCAGCCCGCCGAGGGTTTTCTCAAACCGCTTCTTCCCAAGCAGGGATGTCATGGCGGTAATGCCGAGGATTTTGTGTTCAGACGGGTCAAGCCCGATTTTTGTGACGGCATCTGCGGCAGCCGTCTCGTCTGTGTACTTGCGGTTGCTTCTGCCTTCAACTACTTTCCAGCCGTCGAACCTTACACCCTTGAGGGCTTCAGAAAGGGCGTAGTCCTTGATGTCGGATGCCCAAGCTGTCAGTTCGTCGACTTTGCCAAGGATGGCGGCGATTTCATCGTTCTCAAGCAGAGCGGGTTCGATGAAGTCGTATGCGGCGAGTTCCATATTTGCTTTGGTACGTTCACGGCATTCCGCTTTTGCCTTGCAAAATTGGCAGTGATCTCCCGCTTTATAGTCGCCGTTGCCGTCCCACGCAAGCCGGGCTGCAGGTTTCAGGGTTTCTTCTGCCCAGCATTCAAGCTCACCACGGGAGACCTCCCATGTAGAACAGTTAGAAAGCCGGGGTTGAAAAATGCTCATGCGGATGGTGTGGATGTCGTAAATACCGTCAAACATCGACAATGCAGAAAGGGCGTAAATCATAAGCTGTTCGTTACTTTCGGCCGCCACTCTCACGCCTCTCCCATACTTCAAATCACAAATTTGCAGTACGCCGTCCGAAATGATAAGGGCGTCGCAGGTGCCTGAACACTCTGGAATGTAGAGTGAGCAATCTACTCGCTGTTCCACAAACACCTTCGGGTCGGATAGACCATCCATCTGCTCCATGACAAAAGTGACATAATCGTCTGTTCCCACGTCCATTTCGCTGTCGTTGCACTTTGAAGGTTTTTTAGCTAACCCCAACCGGTGTTTTAATTTCGCCTCTCCAACCGAGTGAGCCAACGTACCTTCTTGTGCATAGCCGGAACCGGTGTCGGTATAAAACTCTGTCAAACGAGCTGACGGCGGGCAGTTAATCCAGCGGTGGCGTGCAGACGGCGACAGCAGTGCGTGTTTTTT
>Ga0123334_1007118_pt1 | contig 10094 bp, 6 predicted proteins | sample BiotimSIPDNA_FD_89706 | JGI IMG/M metagenome (GOLD analysis project Ga0123334, IMG submission 89706) | Anaerobic biogas reactor microbial communites from Washington, USA - Biogas_R1 time_0 SIP DNA | ecosystem: Engineered > Bioreactor > Anaerobic > Unclassified | place: Washington, USA | collected... | reverse complement strand
TCTTCGAAAGTTTAGCACAGAATTACGCTTCAATTAAAATGTAAAATACTTTATAAAATAAAAAGTTAAAGAGTATTTTCGTATATTTTCGAGATTAATCTAATTGTTCAGAGTTGGTTAAACGGATTTTCACTTTAATTATCAATATAAAAAAGCTGGTCCATTACGATTTATAACTAAAGTACGTCAGGGAGTCTTGAGTTGTTGAGGGCATATGGGGGAATAATTGGAGGTAAAAGAAAAAACGTCACATCCTGTTCCAGCACCTGTTACATCAAATTTTATTTCGCAGGCCTATCGTATCCACATTTTCGAACATAACACAGTTCCCACATGACAGCTATTGACTTTCTCCAGAAAGTACATACAAACGATACTTACCGGAGACAAACCAGGACTACTTCCGCCCCAGCACCGGACCCAACGCATCCATTACCGACGACACTGATGTATACGAATCAATCGAATAATACTGATACCACCCGCAATTGCGCTCACAGTTTTTCATCATAAGACGGCGTTCTTTTGCTTCTTCTGTCCGGAGCCACTGTGATAGATCGGTGGTACGCAGATCCGGGCCCTTTTTGTCAAGAATATGACATGGATAATAGAGGTACCCGTCAGGGGCAATGATCACCGATGCCGCACTGCACTTATGATTTCTGAATGCTTTGAAATAGCCTTGTGGCGTATGAATGGTGTTTGGATATTTTTTGCGTAGTTCAGGCAGCAATTTTTCCATTTTGTCTATATCAGGAAAACAGTCTTCCGTTTTGTCCATATGCACTGCAGGAATTACCACGATGTTAGACTTTGCGTCATAACATTTCTTTACCTTCCACTCCAGTTCCTTTATCGTATCGCTGGTGACAACAGTCTGAACCGAGACATGTGTCGGAAGTTTTGCAAGTTCCGGAAGATAATCAAAAAGAGCAAGGTTATCGTGGCCTTCATCCATTGACACATGAAGAAAATCGATGTACTTTGCATATTCCAGCATCGGATATTCTTTAAGATTTTTCACGCTTGTTGTAAAGAGCAGATAGAATTTACACGTGCGGGCATATTTAAGCAGCTCGCCTATATCATCACGCAGCAGCGGCTCACCACCCTCGAAACTTGTCATTAACACCGGTGATCGTGACAAATTATCAAGTATCGCCTTGATCTCATCGGTGGACATATCCTTAACCGGATTTTTCTTGACATTGCAGAACGGACACCCGAAATGACACCGCGAAGTCAGTTTGAATGACGCATAGAATGGATAGATCGCTTTACGGTGCAGTGCATTTGCAATCAGCCCGCGAATGGTTGGGATATATGAACCTATTGGTAAAATACGCATTATTTCTCCAGAAAATGTACTAATAATCATGCATAAAAAACGGGACGTTGCATGAGCTGCCTTTTTATTAAGAACCAGTGCAGTTTATGAATAAATTACGTTCTGCAATCCACTTTCGCCAAAGAAAGTACTGTAAGGCGGAAACAACACTTAATCTTATTTATCCGGGAATTTGTGATTTTGTTTTTATATATTCATCAATTACCGGAAGATCTGCGGGTGCCCACGTTAAAGAGTGCAGCTCTTTTGAAGATATATAGCAAAGTGCATCATGTTCGTGTGCGATTGGTTCACCGTTTATTATTGTGCAGATAAAAGGAATCAACTCAATGTTTATCCATGGGTAGGAATAAAAAACAGACTGCAGTCTCAGACCACAGCCTATTTCAACTCCAAGCTCCTCCCGGATTTCACGCTTCAACGCATCATCCGGAAGTTCTCCCCTATCCACTTTTCCTCCGGGAAACTCCCACAACCCTGCATTGGTTGTGCCACTCCCCCGTTTTGCTGCTAAAACCTTATCACCCAGTTCGATTATTGCACAAACAACAGGAATACATCTCGTTTCTGTCACCACATTTCCTTAGTATAATTAAATACGTCTCCAGGTGCAGGATAATATACATTCTTATACCCTTTACTCCGCAGACCATCTTTAAGTGGCAACGCCTGATCCGGTTCACCATGAATTAAGAAAATGTGTTTCAACCGCTGCGATGAATTGAGATTAACATAATCAAGCAGATCACGACGATCCGCGTGTGCACTGAATGCATCAACCATTGCAATACGTGCTTTCACTGTATGTTCTTCTCCGAAAATCTTTACCTTATACTCTCCATCCATGATCTTTCTTGCCAGTGTATCTTTGGCAGCATATCCTACAAAAAGAATCAGATTTTTCGGATTCTCAATGTTATTACGCAGATGATGCAGTATACGGCCGCCTTCAGCCATGCCACTACCGCTGATTACAATATGCGGAAATGCCATATTATTGAGTTTCTTTGACCCCTCAACGTCGCGGATATAAACCAGCCGCCTGAATCCGAACGGATCTTCATGATCATGCAGAAAAACACGTTTCGTCTCTCTGTCAAGATCATCCGGATATTTTCTGTAAATCTCCGTTGCTTCACATGCAAGCGGACTGTCGACGAAAACCGGCATGTCCGGAATACGGTTCTGATTAAACAGTTTGTGAAGTACATACACCATGAGCTGGGTACGCCCTACTGCAAATGACGGTATTATCACCTTGCCACCGGCTGCAGCAGTAGTACGAACGATCTCAGCAACCTGCTCCTCAACATCATCATAAGCCTCGTGAAGCCGGTTACCATAGGTTGACTCCATGACAAGAATGTCTAGTTCCCGAAGAACGTTTGGATCTTTAGTAATCGGCATACCTGCCCGTCCGATATCACCTGTCAATCCGAGCTTGTAGGTATGACCAGACTCGGTAATCTCCAGATGTAAACCCGCAGAGCCAAGTATATGACCGCTGTCACGAAACATAACTTCGACATCAGGCGCAATTGTAAACGGTTTATCATAATCTATTCCGACAAAATGATCCATTGTCGCTTCAACATCTTCGATCGTGTAAAGCGGCTGCATTACCTCCTGATGCTGACGCTGGCGGATCTTATTGACCCACTCAAGATCTTTCATCTGAAGATAGGCGCTGTCGCGCAGCATGATTTTACATAAATCAATTGTTGCCGGTGTTGCATAGATTGATCCACGAAAACCGTTCTTGATCAGGTTGGGAAGATTCCCGCTATGGTCGATATGTGCATGACTAAGAATCACGGAATCCAGTGTTGACGGATCAAAAGAGAAGTTGAGGTTTTTATTGTATGCCTCCTGACGACGCCCCTGGAAAAGACCGCAATCAAAAAGGATTTTTTTACCGTTTACGGTGATAACGACCTGTGAACCAGTAACAGTCTGAGCTGCACCGTGAAATTGAAGCTGCATACGACCTCCCTGTGAAAGATCACACAATAGGCCGAAAGTCTCAGTGGCAGGTGTATCTCATGAAAAAGAACGCAGGTGATGATGTATGGTCAAACGTTTTACCTGAAACTGACCTATTTTAATCTTAACTAGTTTAAGCGTTTGAGTCAAGTTTTTTTTTAAAGGACAGGCGGTACCGGAATTTTACTATGGACGCATGCCCCACAGAATCCTTATAATTAAACTAAGACTTCTATTTTTAAAAACTTAGCAGTATTTAGAGGGTGTTTCCAATCAAGTGGAATCCGCTCATAATTACGTACGGAAAAGAGCTATGGCAGATTTAAAAGAAAAAAAAGGCAGTTTAAAGCAATTTGAACCTGCCGCGTTTATCGGTAAAGAGTTTGGAAACATTACACTCATGAGCATGATTGGCAAAGGGGCAATGGGGGCGGTTTTTATCGGATTTCAGAAATCTCTTAAACGTAAAGTAGCTGTCAAACTTTTTCCAAAAGCATTACCGGAAAGTACAACAATGAAACTTCGCTTCAGAGATGAAGCAGAAACAGTTGCAGTACTTAATCACCCTAATATCATTCCTGTTTACGATATGGGTGAGACTGAAGATTTACTGTACATTATCATGCAGCTGATTGAAGGAGAAGATCTCCGAGCATTCATTCATCGCCATCAATTACACCCGGTACCATCAAAGCGTGTTGTCCCTTTGAAAACCGGACTTACACTAATGCTGCCCATACTTGACGCATTGCGATTTGCTCATAATGATGGTGTTATTCATCGTGATATAAAACCGGCCAATGTCATTATTGACACAAAGCAAAACAGACCTTTTCTTGCAGATTTTGGTATCGCAAGCACACAACATTCTGAAAATGATACAACAGACACAATCCTGGGAACTCCGTTGTATATCGCCCCGGAACAGGCATGGGGTCATCACGTGGACAATAGAGCAGATATCTATTCTGCCGGTCTTGTACTCTATGAATTAGCCGCAGGAAAATTACCATTAAGCAAGAAAACACTTGCGGAAGTTATTCGATTAAAAATGTATTCCCCTGAATTACTTTTTTCCTGCTCACCATCAGCAGCCAACCCTCAGATTGACAAAACGCTTGAAGATATCATTCTTCGCGCAATCGAACCGGAAGTTGATAAACGATATCAGAACTGTACTATTTTTATTGATGAGCTTACTGCATACCTAAACGATAATTTTACAGGTGTATCATCATGAGTACAAACGAACTGCCACAAAAAGATGCAGAACAGATTATCCGGATGTTTAATGTCGGATTCAACAGTGCATTACTTTATGGTGGAGCTCATCCCACGACATTAAAAAACATTGAGCCCTTTACAGCTCAGATTATGAAATCGCTCGACCAGACACCAATAATTTCACTTATCATTGACAGGGAAAGCCTCTTCCTTGATGATGTATGTGCAGACAGGATTATTAACCCCAAAAGAATTATCAGTCAATTTACAAAAACAAAGATCGTTTCGGTCAGTTTTGAGCGGGGGATAACACAGCAGAGTATTCAGGAGTTTTTAAAACTTGCCGGTGATATGAATCTGAACTACAATGCCGAGCAGATTGAGTCGCATTTTAAAGCATCTGGATTGCAGGGGTTACGTCTTAATCATGTACGCTATGGTAAAATCACCTCTGATGAAACCCTGATTTCACGTGATGCAGCATCCCGTCTTGATCAATCCCAGCAGGTAAACCGGCAACCCGAGGTTGATCAGCAAACACTTGATGAAATTAAAAAGGTTATTTCTCTTGCGAAAACCCTTGACAGGCCAAAAGAATCTGCTCAGACTCTCGCACAAACCATCATCTATGACAAAACAGGAGACGCATCAGTATCATCAATTGAAGCGATGCGCCGGGAAGTCCACGATGCTGATGCACAATCTGTTGATATGCTGCTTAACGCTGTACTTGAACTGAAAGTTAATTTGTCTGAGGCGCTTGAAGCACATACGCTTACCGGTAAAATTCTGACTGCTGCTGAACCGGCACAAAAAGAAATGGATAAATTAACCTGTGATGTTCTTGCCAGATTAATTCGTGAGGAATACTCAAAAGGTTCGATTTCCACCAAACGCCTCGCACAGATTGTCCGCAGAATGCTGCCGGATCTTTCCGAGTTGAAACGGGTTTTGCCAATGCTGAAAAATATGCTTATTGAGGATGGCATGTCGCTTGCGGATTATCTGCTGCTTGTTCGCTCAATTGACATGGAGGTAGAAAACGATTCCATCTCCGAACTCATCTCCGATGCAGCATCCGGTATTGGTGCTTCAACAGACGATGTTGTAAATGCGATTAAAGCAAATCCAGCTGAAGCAGCGAAGCTTATGTTTCTGGCATCAGAAATACACAACGGCATAAATCAGGATGATGTCCAGTTATCAACAGTACTCTGTGAGTATGTTGAAAAAGTAAGTTCCAGTATCGCCCTTGAATCAAAAGAAATTCAGGGTCATCAGGGAAACAAGGCATTAGGGAAAATCATTACGCATGTCGAGTCTCAGCTTGTTGACAAATTAAAATCATACGGCATTGACGAACCAGTATTATTAAGAATCAAACAAATGCTTGAGCAGCGCTACCAGCAAACCTGCTCAGACGCAACAGCGATGTGGGTGGCAGAAAACATTCCGATTGATAAAGAACATGAGATCCAGAACCTGGCAGAACGGTTAAATGCATTTCTTGGTCAGGAGCAATCGATTCAGAAGATCAGCGAACCCCTTATTGCATCACTGCAGGCAAAAGGCTACAACCAGGAACAAATAGCTGCATTTGTCCAGCAGCTATCAAAATATATTGATTCAAAAAAGAAATTTTCAGTTCCTGCAGAGATCCTCTCTGCAAATAACATGTTATTTATGCTCAACCGGGAAATAAAGCAACACATCCGGTACAACACACCCTTTTCGACACTTTTAATCTCAATTATGACAATCCGCAAACCGTCATCATCAAAACCCGAACGCCCATCACCGGATGCGCTTCAGGAATTAACAACTCAGCTCTTTTCATTCGTTAAAAGTGCCCTTAGAGACATTGACCTTATTGGATCGTTGAACAACAAGGATGGTGTTATACTGGCAATTCTGACCATGACAAATCTGGACGGTGCTAATGTTGTAGTACACCGGATGAAAAGTGCCCTGTGTTCGACAGGTTTTTCATTGCATGGAGAAACGGTTTACATCGACCCGGTAATTTCAATTACAATTCCGGAAAAAGAGGTCACCAAAGATCTTAATTCCTACCTTGATGTCGCAAAAAACAACCATAAAAAACAGTTTGATACATAACGCCAATGAATTCAATACGATATTATGCTATAAAAAGCCATCTTTCTTTGCCCTGTAAAGAGCAAAGAAATATATTTAGCATAAAAACAACTGACGGATTAACCACAAGGAGGAGCGCGCAGTATCTCCTCTGAGCAATAAATAGTAGGTTGCGTTTTTAAAGATTAATTCATTGCGTGTACTCTTTGTAAATTTTAATAACGGCGCACACCGATGGGATCACAAATAAATTCTTATATGGTAACAGAACTTTCAACAGATGCGACGCGGACTGCAGATCTTGAGGGACTTTCGATTGATGAAATAATCGACAAAGCCCTGATATACTGTAACAATCTACCTCATAACTGCAACACCTATATCAATCAGATTAACGATTTAAAAAGCAGACTCGCCCGCGGTCGGCTTCATTTGGCAGTCCTTGGACAATTCAACAGAGGCAAAAGTACATTTCTCAATGCGATTACCGGTCTTGATGTCCTTCCGACATCAGTACTGCCGAGTACTTCGGTGCCAACGATCATTGCTTATGGTAAAGAGCTCTCATGCTGTGTACATTTCCTTGACTCTAAACCTCCCCTTTTCGTGCGCCAGTCAGCAGATGCAATTCGTGAAACGCTGACAAAATATGTTGCCGAGGAGAACAATCCAAACAATCAGCTTTGTGTGAAAGAGGTCGAGGTAACAACACCCAGCCCGCTGCTTGAAAACGGCACCATACTACTTGACACACCAGGTTTCGGTTCAACACACGTTCACAATACAAGAACAGCACTTACGGTTCTCACGGAATGTGATGCAGCCATTTTCCTTCTTAGTGCAGATCCACCTCTGACACAGACAGAGCTCGAATTTCTCAAGCAGGTTAATCTTTACGTACCAAGAATATTCTTTGTCGTAAACAAAATTGATTTACTGTCACGTAATGACCTTGCAGCAATTGATGCATTCATAACCGACATTCTTGTAATGCAGATGAAATATCCGGCCGATCTTAAACTCTTTCATATTTGTGCCCGTAAAGGAGCACTGGCAAAGGGTGATTTTCAGAGCAGCAATTGGATTGAAAGTGGAATCAATGAGATCAAAACTGAAGTACTTGATTTCATGATCCGTGAAAAATACTTCACACTTTCCGAAGCGCTCAATGATAAATTCAAGGAATCGATAAATGCTATCGAACAGAAGATCCTTGAAGAGATCAACGACTACAAAGATCCTCTCAGTAAAATTAAAAGCGAATATTCAGCCATCACAGATCAGAACACGCGACTGAAGAAAGTTACAGAAAAGGAAATTTCACTGATTGCTGTTGAAGAAAATGCCGTATTAAAATATCTTGATGACCATTTGAATGCCGTAAAAGAACCGCTTTCGGCAGAATTGACAAATGAGTTTTCATCTGTTGTAAAAAAATACAAACTTTCAGGGAAAAACATTCAATCGGTTGCTACAATGTTTTCCAATCTTGCATCCGAGAAACTGCGCAGATTGTATGCTACGACGATCAATAATTGTAATAAAACTATTCGTAAAGCTGTACAGATACACCATCACGAGTTTGTAACCATCATCGAAAACAGCAAATCACTGCTCGGCGAAAAGCCATCCGTTTCAGTCATGTCAATTGAAAAAATTGACCAGTGTGAAATGGACCCACAACAGTGGAACCCCACCACAGCACTCGAATTTCAACTTACATCACAATGGATTGATTTCTTTAAAAGTAACACAACGTTGCAATACGATCTTATTCGTCAATTCAACGCTACAATCGAAGCGTATATTCCACAGCAGGTTGAATCACTCAGCCAGAAAATTCGCAAACAGATTCATGATGCATTCACGAAGGTTCGTGCGATGCTTGAACGTGATTATGGTTCACTTGTAAAGATTCTTGATGAATCCCTGAAAAAGAAAAATGCAGCAATGCAGGAACGTCTTAACATTCATGGTTCCAGAACTGTTGAACTTCAGCAGAAAATTGAACAATTCAGTTCCATTAAAAAATATCTTAGCTAATTACGGGTGAAAATTACAGACGCGTTAAAACTTGCTCACTCTGTAAAGAAACGTGTTAACCAGGGGAGAAAAATATCACCTACACCAAAAAGTATCAAAACCAGTTCAAAGATAAGCACAACTGCGGCAATCAGAAAGAGCCATGTAAAAAAATGAACCACACTATTACGGACACGTTTATGCCTGTTGCTGATTAATAATCTGTTGCATACAAGCATGAACCATCTAAATAACCTCAGTTTTTACCTCCACCTTTAAATACTGTTCTTCTAAAAAGAATACCCTTATCACCCGGGCTCAATTTATTATCAGACATTTTGATTATCGTTAGTGATGATGTCGTTGTTTGTACTTTAGCTGTGTAGCCAGTCATGGCAACATCCCTGGACATAACACCGTCTTTCACACGGTACATCGCAAAAACATCACCAACTCTCACTCCATCCTGAGATCCTTTATCGATTATAAGTGTCTGGAAAACATGGGGACTTTCAGTCTCTTCTGCCCTGGTGATCAGTGTCGCCTGAATGGATATATCGGGAGCTACCAGAGTATCAATTTCCTGACTTTTAAGCAGTTCCGCTTTCATAAGATACTCACCGCCAACAACTTTATCATACACTTTGTAGAGCTGCCCGGTTGCCCTGTTCCTCTCGACCGATGTAAGCTTTATAGAGCCAACACACTTGATCAAATTAGCACGGGTTTTGTTGTGCTCAATTACATGAAAATAATTGTAGATATCGACAGAGTCACCAACTTTATATAATTCATTGTTTCTGATCGAAAGCGTGACTTTATCATAGAGCTGATACATCGCATTCTCAGGTGGGGCATTAACAACTGATTCACCCGGCATCAAAACGCCTGAATTATTCCGTGTAAACCACAAAAATGGTACAGCTTTAAAAAAACTGCCGCCCAGATGATCCTTTGACCGGATAATTGACAGCAACATTGAATCGGCATTGGCGCTACTATTGGTTACAGTCTCTTTTTGTGATGATGTCGTATTTAAAAGTTCTGCTGTCTTTGATGTAAACTCGGGATTGATTTGTCCGGACAACTGTGAACCTGATGCCACATTATTAGAGGTACTTGTCGATGTGTAAGGGGAATCTCCACGTCCGGGAATATTTAACAAATCCCCCGGATAAATAAGATCCGGATTTTTTATATAGGTGTTGTTCTGCCAGATAAGTGGCCATTGAAATGGATTCCCTAAAAACGTAAATGCAAGATTCCACAAACAATCACCCTTCTTTATGACATAGTCAGTTGTCTGACCATCATACGATACCGCAGGTGCCTGATCTTCATTTTGAACAGGTTTCGTCTCTGTTTCAAAACCCCAATCGTCCACCGCAGATCCCTGCGCGCAAATAGTTTGCGGCATCCG
>Ga0123334_1007111_pt1 | contig 10108 bp, 6 predicted proteins | sample BiotimSIPDNA_FD_89706 | JGI IMG/M metagenome (GOLD analysis project Ga0123334, IMG submission 89706) | Anaerobic biogas reactor microbial communites from Washington, USA - Biogas_R1 time_0 SIP DNA | ecosystem: Engineered > Bioreactor > Anaerobic > Unclassified | place: Washington, USA | collected... | reverse complement strand
GTAAAGGATATTATCAATAAATCTAAAGAGCTGCAGAATTTCATACGCTCAAAGGAAAATCGCGGTTTTAATGTAAAGGTTATTGATGAAGACAAATGGGGCGGAAATACTGGTGATGCCGCGGCTGAAAATATGCGCACCTGGCTTAAGGGAAATTATCTTAAAGAAAGTATTAATTATGTTCTGCTTATTGGTAATCCCAACCCTGATACAGGTACTGTTCCTATGAAAATGGCTTGTACACAACTTGACACCACCGATACAATCTTTTGTCCAACAGATTGTTACTATTCTGAACTCAGTGGAAATTGGGATCTGGATGGAGACGGACTGTTTGGTGAATATAATGGTGACTATGGTCCCGGTGGAGTTGATAAGGTCAACGAATTGTCGTTGGCAAGAATCCCGTATTATGATAACATCGAAGACCTTGACAAAATACTTGCCAAGATAATTACCTATGAAAACAGTGATGGTACATCGAGTTCCTGGCGTTCAAAGATACTGCTGCCTATGGAACCTTCTGATTACAGCACTCCAGGGTGTGATCTTGGAGAAGCGATCGTAAATGATGTTACAGACCCTGCGGGGTGGAAAAAAACCCGGATATATGAAAAAAACTACGGTGTCAATCCGGAAATAGTACCCACATCCACTGCTACAGTACTTCACAGCTGGAAGACTGATCCGGCAGGGCTTGTTATATGGTGGACCCACGGGTGGTATGAGTCCGCATCTGATATAATGACCAGCAGATATGCTCAATATCTTGATGACCAATATCCGGCATTTACATTCCAGGTAAGCTGTTTGAACGCCCATCCCGAGACTCCGGATAATCTTTGTTATTCCATTCTCAAAAATGGCGGAATTTCTACAATTGGCGCAACAAGGGAATCATGGTACATGCCGGGGCAGGCAAATTTTGAGGCTTCAAATTCAAGAATATCATATGAATTTGCCAGGTCTTTTGTTAAAGATGGATTTAATGTTGGATCGGCTTTGACATCTGCAAAGAGCAACGTAAATATCGAGTCTGGGTGGCAGTTGTCGAACTGGATGATGTTCTGTATTTATGGAGACCCGGCTTTAAGCGTTTATACATCCACGGAAAACACATTACTGCTTGGTAATATACCTGATCAAAAAAAATATGCAGGCGAAAAATTTGAAGATGTTGATCTTAATAGTTATGTTTTCAGTTCTGCATATGCCTCAAACGAGATTAATTGGAGTGTCAACGGCTATAGAGAATTGAGAGCGTCTATAGTAAACGGTGTCCTGTCGGTGATCACTCCGAACACCTTCTGGTCCGGTTCGGAAACACTAACCATTGAAGCAAGAACACCCGATGGTAAAACGCAAACGCATACGTTTAAATATCGTATGGTTGGAAGCGACATGGTTTATCTAAGTGATTTAGAACCGAGTTTCGCAACCGCAGGATGGTCATCTGTCAAAAAAGATATGAGCGTAGGTGGCAATCCGATTCGTATTGCCTCAGAGGAGTATAAAAAAGGTTTAGGGACTCATGCAAACTCGGAAATAGTATACAATATTAATGGTCAGTACGATATTTTTTCGGTTACTATCGGGGCAGATGATGAGACAGACGGTTCGGTTATTTTTGAAGTTCTCGGTGATAATCAGAGGTTATTTAAAAGCGGTACTACAATGCAGAAGGGCTTTGCTGAGAAATGTAATATTGTAGTCAGGGGAGTACACGAACTGAGGCTGCTTGTCACTGATGCATATAATGGCATTAATAGTGATCATGCCGACTGGGCGGATGCAAGACTAATCAAAAATGCAGGTATTAAAACAGTAAATGCGACTATTCATGAATATAGTTTTAATGGTTGCTGGCAGGACGCCTGGTCTTCAACTATATCTTACAAAAAGGGGGATCAGTGTACCTTTGCAGGAAATTCCTGGAGAGCACATGAAGATAATTTTAATAACATTCCGACTGACACACAATCTTCCTGGTATGACCTTGGGCCATGTCCATCTTCCCAGACTCAATATTTCGGTTCTTTATCCCAATATGGAATAATTGCAGTTGAGTCGGGAGATCAATTGACATTGTCCCCCAATCCAGACTATAAATTTGAATTGACACAGCTGCTGATAGATGGACAATCGGGAACATGCAACGTCAATGGAACCATTGATCTTGGTACAATTACTGATAACCGTACACTTGAGGTAACATTTGACAGAGAACAGAAAGGTTATCTTAGATTGTCAAAAAAAGGTCTCAAGTACAATTATGAAGATTGTGTACTCGGTCAGGATAATTACGTACTCTTTGGAAAACCGGCATATGTATATGCTCTTCCGGTTGAAGGTTACCGCTTTGTCCGCTGGGAAAAAACCTCTGGTAATGCCAGAATAGAGCATCCTGAGAGTGAATATACTTGTGTATTTATGGATGGCGGTGCTAATATTGAGGCTGTTTACGAAGTCGATGACAATCCAGTGTACGAACTCTCCGTTGAACCAACGATATTCAAAACGGGGGCATCAGTTACGGTTACAGCACCATCTTCAGCCAACGGAAAAGAAGTAACATTTACGCTATATAGAGTTTCCAAAAATGCAACAGTAGCGGGTGATTTTGTGGAAGAATTTACAAAAACACTGAGAGCCGGCACTCAGACATTTACTTGTCCTTCATGGGATTACCTTCCTGTCGCTGGATATTATAATGTTGAGATGACGCATTCAGGAACACTTCTGGCAAAGGAATATTTCGAGAAATTATCGAATGTTTTTGAACTGAATTTGACAGCGACCTCTGCTCAGGTGACGGATAAAGTAACCTTATCTTTTGATAATCCAAGCCCATATCTGGTTGGAAAGACTGCAGACTTCAAATTGAGCTGTGGTAATTCAAGCTTTAAAATTTCAAAACAGATAGTAGAAGGCGTAAACATTTTTACAGAGACACTCAGTGACAGATATTATCCTTTTGGAAAGTATGAAGTGACCATGTATATCGAAAATACTCAGCGTGGTACAGCATTTTTCGAAAAAATTTCAAAACAGTACAACCTCAACGTATCTGTAAAAAACATTGACTTTGGTACAATCGATGCAGGTACGACAAAAAAGAATATGGTGACATTAACAAATGATGGAAACAGCCCGGCTCTGATTTCAGATATTTTCATGAAGGAACCTTTTAGCGTTGAACAGAAAACGCCGATAACTGTTCCTGCCGGAGAATCAATTACTCTTACAGTTCTGTATAAACCGCTTTCTGCTGGTAATTATAACGCTACCATGACGATAGTGAATGCACCTGATGCTCAGGTACAGACTCTTACGATTGGCCTTTCAGGGAGTGCTGAGAACGAGGTGATCGCAACCGGGTCATCATTTGAAATTATCATGATTCCCGATAGTGATCCAACCGGCAATTCAATTCAACCTCAATTTAAAATTAAAAATACCGGAAAGGATGATGTCGATCTGTCAAACGTTATTGTTGAATATTATACATGTGATCCTTTGGTTTCAGAAAAATCACTTAACGGATTGATCTATTACTGCAGTGTTCCAAACGCTGAAACAGGTATACAATTCACCCGATTAAATCAGACCTTCGGAAATAATGATCTAAAGGCTGATACAAGAATTGAATTCTATTTTAAGGGTGGATCGTTGGGTTCCGGCAAAAGTTTCGAATTAAAGGCAGGAATTAACGAGATCAACTGGGGACACAATTTCATGGAAAACGATGACTGGTCCCATCAGGTGCAGACAGGAAACGTAGCACCAAATGTAGTGATTCGTGATAGGATATCAAATAAGATACTGTATGGTACGTTACCAGATGGACTATGATCCTGAAACGATTTAACAAAATCGGATAGTGCTGGTGGCAGACCCGGGGGTTCTCTTCCCGGGTCTCATTTTCTATGCATCAACCCCTGGTTCCATCATTCTCGTGAAGAAAAGACATGAACGTTTCTGACTTGTCAAATTCAATGAGGAATTCATCCTGAAGCCGCACTATATCAGGTTCATCAATTGGAATATTTTCTTTACTAAAGATATCCCATAACTGTTGATCCAATACCGGCGGTGCAATTCGTCCGCTGTGACCAAGTCCTGACAGATGACAAATATAGTCCGCAAGGGTGATCGTTGCGACAAACACCGGATCAATCCGGGATTCCCAGGGGGCATGATGATATCCAAGCGTATCGGCAATTAATTTAGGTAGATTCCACTTGTCTGCAAGCCATGATCCTATTTGCGAGTGACGTGTTCCGATCACACTGTCCTCTGCATCCTCAAGCAGCTCACCTGCTGATGATCGTTTCATTATCTCAATAAATTCCTTATTGAAATACTGATTAAGGATTACTTTACCAATATCATGAAGCAACCCGGCAACAAACGCCTCCCCTGCATATCGTGACCGATAGGTACGTGCAATCATCCGTGATGCAATGCCACAGGCTATTGAATGCTCCCAGAAGCGTGAGATGTCAAACGATGATGTTACATCCTGATTCTTGAATGCATCAAAGACACTTAGCGATAAGCCCATATCCTTCACCGTATTAAAACCAAGCACAACAATCGCCATATTGACCGTTGAGATCTCTCTCGGAAAACCGTAATATGCAGAATTTGCCAGCTTTAATAACCGTGCAGTCAATGTCTGATCAGTCGATATAAGACGTGAAAGTGACGCTGCGGATGTTCTTGGATTGTCAACAAGCTCAATCATTTTTGAAACCACCGTCGGCAGTGTCGGAAGCCCGATAATGCTCTCAGTAATTCGCTTAATGCGCAGTGTATCCGGATTCATTACCATTATGTTAAACCTGTATAGTATCTATTATCTTATCGTATCAAAAACAGTTTATGCTTCGACATCAACAATCAGCCCGCCACTTCCCCCCGAATTGTTGTGTTTTCGCTTATCCTGATCCTCCCGGCGTTCTCTTTTCTGCTTTTTTTTACGCTCTTCCTCAATCTTTTTCTGATTCGGATCAATTAGCTGGCCCTTGCCCTGCTCAACCTCAACCGGCATATTCAAACGCTGTGCGATCTCGTTATTGGCGATTTTTGCATTCTGATCCTGATTGACAATAGGATTTTTGTGAATATCATTCTGATGTCTGTCGAATTGCGGCAGATTATTTACAGAGATGTTTACATTAACACTGCTCATCAGTTCACCCCTGAAAATCAGGCATTAATTCTTTGCAACAGCTTCGCGCGTAATTTCAGGATTGCTTTGGAATGTATCTGACTCACCCGCGATTCTGTTATATCAAGCACAACACCGATTTCCTTTAATGTCAATTCTTCGTAATGATAGAGCGCAACCACCAGTTTTTCCTTCTCAGGAAGATTCATGATAGCGTCTTTCAGAATTTCCTTTACTTCTGCAAAGCCGAGTTCCTTCAAAGGATTATCACTTCCAGGATCTTCAATTGTGTCAATGATCCGCAATTCCTTCGAATCGCTACCCCTGTCCGGCATCGCTTCCTCAAGTGAGATGATTGTTGTCGGTGTAACCTCTGCAAGCATCTCTTCATACTCCTGAATGGTGATATTCATCGACTCACACACTTCATCATCGTATGGTGCACGTCCCAGCTCATTTTCAAGTTTCGCAAATACCTTCTGAAGTTCCCTGGACTTCTGCCTGACAGAACGCGGCACCCAGTCAAGCGCCCTCAGTTCATCAAGTATAGCACCGCGGATTTTATGACCTGCATAGGTTTCAAATTTAAAACCCCGTTCAGGTTCAAACGTTTCAACCGCTTTAATTAACCCAAGAACACCGGCGCTGGTTAAATCATTTCTGTCTACCGATTTTGGCAGATTGATCGCGAGACGGTTGGTAATATACTTTACAAGATGCGCATACTCAACAAGTAGTTTGTCTTTTGCGATCTTTGAATCCGTCTCTTTGTACTCACGCCACAGATTATCTAATCCAGACATTACCGGTCACTCCCGAAGTTAAAAAAGAAATGTGCCGAATTCATACATTGTATTCTTTGTTGTAACATTTTTAGCAAACGACAAAGCGCTCATTCATCGTTACCTTTACGTTTGAGAACCCTTTGATAGGTCACCTTTTCTTCCACAAACGGTACCGCTTTACCGCCAGGAATATGCTTTTCCTTTTCGGTATATATCCGCTGCACTAAACCGCCTTCCAGGAGATTACTGGTATCTTTTTCATCAATATCTGTCAGTACCGCTTTAAAAATGATATCACCAAGAATAAATCCCGTGAACCAGAACAGCGCACCTCCCAACAGCGCTTTCAGCAGTGCTGGCACAAGATGCTCCGGCCGCATAGGATCAAGTCCGAGCATGCTCAGGAGCAATATTATAAAAAACACTGAAATCCCAAGCAGCATCGCACCTTTTTTAATCCAGTAGTTCATATGCCTACTCTATTAGTCCCTTCGGCTCTTTATTCCAGAAACGTGCGAAAAACCCCCGTTTTTCAATCACCTGAACGCCGCTGATCTTTCGGGCTATATCAAGCACCTTTTTATTAAACGACTCGTGCCCTTTATCCAGTACCATGAGTTTTTGTTTTTTAACACATTGCGAAACATCACGATCCAGCGGCAATGTCCCGAAAAGCTCAAGCGGTCTTTTTAAGAATTTTACCACCAAAGCATTGAGTCTGTCAAATGTTTCATTTCCCTCACGTTCCGATGCACACATGTTAACCACCACAGCAATTTTGGGACACCCTTTATCATACAGCACTTTCACCATCGCGTACGCATCTGCAAGCGAGGTCGGTTCCGGTGTCATTACAATCAGTGACAAATCGGTTCTGGAAGCAAATTGTATTACATTGTTTCCAATCCCCGCACCTGTATCAATAATAATAAAATCATAGTTTGATTCGAGTTTCATAAACTCATTCTGAAGCATCCCAAGCCGGCCCAAATCGATATTTGCAAGTTTCTCAAATCCGGATGCTCCGGGGATAATATCAATGCCTCCCGGTCCACGATAGAGTATTTTATCAAGCGAACATTGTCCATCAATGTAGTGGGATATATTTTTATCGGGAACCATTCCAAGCATTATATGCACATTCGCAAGTCCCAGATCGGCATCAAGCAGCAATACTTTTTTCCTGAATGCCGCCACAAATACCGCAGTGAAAAGTGCAACATTCGTTTTGCCTACCCCACCTTTACCACTGGTTACTGCAATACTTTTGCAACTTCCTGATAGTTTATCAGGTTGATGATACACAGATTCCACACCCCGTTCCATAGCCAACTCACGCAGTTTCTGAGCCTGATCTCTCACACTCGTACCCCTTCCCAGAGATGCTGTACAAACCGTGTAGTCTGAGCAAGCTCAATGTCATCAGGGACACTCTGACCAAAAGTAAAATATGAAACCGGAATCCTGCACTCATTAACTATGTTCAGAATATTACCGGTTCTGACAGTTTCGTCAAGTTTTGTAAAAAGCAGCCTGTTAACATTTACACACTTATAGCGGTTGATGATATCAAGAAGATCACTATCCTTGGTTGTAGCACTCATTACAAGATGGGTCTCATCGGGATGAAGTGCATTGACAAAAGCAACGAGTTCGTCCATATGCTCCTTATTTCGCTGACTTCTTCCCGCTGTGTCAACAAATACGATATCATCCTGGGCACATGCTGTAAGCGCACTTTGAATTTCGTCCGGAGAAAACACTACCTGTAAATTGATTTTAACAATTTCTGCAAACATTTTTATCTGTTCAATTGCTGCAATCCGATAGGTATCCGCAGTGATTATGGAAACACGTTTCTGCTTGTTGACACAACAGTGCGCTGCCAGTTTCGCAAGCGTCGTTGTTTTTCCGGCTCCTGTAGGTCCGACAAATGCGACAATTAGTGGTGCCTTTTTTTTAAGTTTAAGCGGCCCGGCAACAGGAAAAAAGTCTGACAACGCATGAACAAACTTTTTCTCAGCCTGCGTATCAGCCAGTAAAATGTCAGTACCGCTGATCTCTTTTATAAGTTTATATGCTACCTTCTGCTTTACTTCTGACTCAAGCAGTTTCCGGTACAGGATCGACCATTCACCGGTAAAACCATTAACATTTGCAACAGGTGCAGCTGCAGTTGCTTTCTCCTTTTTAAGAATTTCAGCAACGATATCTTTGAGTTCGCGCACATTCTGCTTTAATTCGTCAATCTGCTGATCCTTTGCTGCTGCATCCTGTACGGGTACCGTGTTAAAACGAGGCTGCCTGATCGGTTGCATCTCCTGCGGCTTCCACGGCCGGACGGACGGAGCATTTGCTTTTGTTGTATCAACAATTGCAGATGTTCTGTGTCTGTTATACAGACCAGGATTACTGAGTGTAATCGGCTGAAATGATTGTTTTGGCGTTTTCACGGCATCCTCATCAACCGCAGCAGTCACTTCAATCTCTTCCTGCCCTGCAATGCCGAACACTTTTTTAGGTAATTTGCGTGTTTTGAGGATAATAGCATCCTCACCAAGTTCATCCTTGATCTGCAGCAGCGCTTCACGCATACTGTTTGCTATATACTTTTTAATTCTCATCGCTTAATCCGCCTATCGTATACTGTTGCTGTTATCATCATTCAAAAACAGCATTACGTTAATGATATCATTCCAAGAGACCGTATTTCAATTCCACTGGTTATTTCATTATATGATAAAACAACAAGATCACGATAATTACTTTCTGTCAATTTTTTGAACTGTGACCGGATTGTTGGCGAACACAACACTACCGGCAGTTCTCCTGCCTGTTTCACACTCTCGACAACTTCCCCTGTTGCATCAAGTATCTTCGCAACATCCGCAGGTGAAATTGCAAGTCTGAATCCGCCCTCACTCTCCTGTACCGACCCCTCAAGCTTCGCCTCAAGGTTCGGATCGATGGTTATAACCGGTATAATGTTTTCATCTGTCTTGTATGCATCGCAGATTTGTGATGCCAGTGCATTTCTTACATATTCGGTCAATATTTCAGGATTTTTATTACGCGGAGCAATATTTGCCAGTGTTTCAAGAATCAGCAACAGATCACGGATCGATACCTTTTCCCTGAGCAGATTCTGAAGAATTTTATGTACATCACCAATAGACATCATACCCGGTATCAACTCATCAACCACAACGCTGCCGCTTGACTCCTTGATATTATCAAGTAAGCCCTTTACATCCTGACGCGTAAGGATTTCATGTGCATGGTGTTTAATAATCTCGGTCAAGTGAGTCGCGAGCACTGCCGGCTGTTCAACAACGGTATACCCCGCAACCTCAGCATCATCCTTCTGACTTTCAGTGATCCATAATGCAGGAAGATTGAACGCAGGTTCAACGGTCGGTATACCCCTGATCTTTTTTGTTACCGTCCCCGGATCCATCGCAAGATACGCTCCGCTCATAAGTTCACCTTTTCCAACCTCAATCGTGCGTATTTTAATACGATATTCATTGGGTTTAAGCTGAATATTATCACGGATACGTATTGGCGGAATGATAATACCGAGATCCGTTGCAAGCTGACGGCGTATCATAGTAATTCTATCAAGAAGATCACCGCCCTGTTTTACATCCACAAGCGGGATCAGCCCGTACCCTATCTCAAGCTCCATCGGATCAACATGAAGATAATCCTCAACGCGTTCCTCCTTTGGTTTACCTGCCGCTGCAGCAGCAGGAAGCTCTTTCGCCTTTGCTTCCTCAATAATACGTCTGTTGCCTAAATACGCAGCCGCAAGACATGATACACCAAGAAAAATAAACGGTATCTTTGGAAAACCCGGCATCAATGCAAAAAACAGCATCATACCTCCAGCCACCCCAAGTACCTTCGGACGGGAAAACAACTGTGTCGTGATTTCGCTGCCAAGATCACTCTGTGACGCAGCACGACTGACAAGAATACCTGCTCCTACCGAGATCATCAAAGCCGGTACCTGGGTTACCAGTCCATCACCAATGGTCAGAATGGTATACGTCTGCAGCGCTTCACCCCAGTCCATACCCATCTGGGCTATACCGATGATAAATCCGCCAATAACGTTAATAATTGTTATCAGTATCCCGGCGATGGC
>Ga0123334_1007110_pt1 | contig 10108 bp, 9 predicted proteins | sample BiotimSIPDNA_FD_89706 | JGI IMG/M metagenome (GOLD analysis project Ga0123334, IMG submission 89706) | Anaerobic biogas reactor microbial communites from Washington, USA - Biogas_R1 time_0 SIP DNA | ecosystem: Engineered > Bioreactor > Anaerobic > Unclassified | place: Washington, USA | collected... | reverse complement strand
TATTCGTCTGAGTGTTGAAAACATGAGCCTCTACAAGACGCTTGGCGTTATCACAGAAATGGCGGATCTTCGGTTTGAAGTGGATGAAGACGCTGTTTACATCATGCCCTATGACTATGAGCGGCCGGCTAATATGGAAGATGAGATCATTAAGGTCAGCAAGGCTGTCGGACTGAAACTGGCGGAATATGCCGCTCCTTCCGACGATGATGGCATGGAGGATGAGGATTACGACATTTTCAGCGCTTTTGGAAATGGCGGTGGTTCGGCAAGCCTTCCTTCCGGTCCGGTTGATCTGACCGATTATATTAGGAGCCTCAGTATCAACTCTCCGCGGCGCAGCGTTGCGACGTATACGCCCGCCAGCAGCGAAGTTATGGTCAGAAATACACCAGCTAATATCAAGAAGATCAAACAGCGCCTTGAAGCGATTCAGCAACAGATCTTTTTTGAAGCGGAGCAGCAAGTTAAGATCGAAGCCAAATTTGTTGAGTTCAGCGAAGGCGCTCTTAAAGAGGTGGGTCTGGACTGGATTGTCAACGGAACCGGCTCTGCGGCAGGGTTTAAATTGAACAACAACTCCTCGTGGGGACCGACATTTGTTGATAATGTCTCTATTATTAATGGTAAAAAAGCAGACACCACCCAAGTCGCCCCGTATAGCTTCCTCTATACGGATCAACCCACGAAGACTGGCCAAGGTGTTTTCACTGGCGGAAGCCGTACCGCTTCCTCTGCGTTTGAAGCCGTAACTTCCGGGATTCTTGCCAGTATGGGTAACGGAGGCGTTATTCCTTCGATGGTTTTTGATCGCGGTGATGTCGCGACCAAATTGTCGGCGCTTGAGCAGGAAGGGACCGCCGATGTTCTGTCTTGTCCTTCTGTAACCACCATAAACGGGGAGCTGGCTACTATACGCGTGGTGGAACTCCATCGTTTCCCGCAGGATTTCGACGTGGAAACCGGTCAGCGTACGGCTCCGGTTGTGAAGCCGCAAGACTGGGAAGACTTTGACCTTGGTGTTTCTCTGAGTGTTACGCCCGAGATTAAAGACAATGGGACCATAACCATGGAACTGGAGCCGAAAATTGTAAAATTTAAAGGTTTCGATAGGTACGCTGTGGCCTTTAACTCGTATGTTGATGAGAATTCCACTACTGACAGCGTAGGGGATGGAGGAGCATTGTATGCTGAGGTGCCCTATTTCGAAATCCGTTCGGTGGCGACGAGGGTAACCGTTGCAGACAGCCACACGGTGGTTATGGGTGGTTTGATTGACGAGCGTACAGAAACCTACCGGGATCAGGTTCCGATTCTCGGCGACATTCCCTACCTCGGTAAGTTGTTCCGCCATGAAGGTACCCGCTCCGAAAAGAAAAATCTGGTCATCTATATTAAGCCGACGCAGGTTGACGTTCGTGGCTTGACCTTGGCAGAGAGCGAACGAGCCCTCCAGGCCAGCAGATAATTCTCGCCATTCATTCAGAGAAAACCCGCTCCGATTTATCCGAGCGGGTTTTTTTATGAAAAATAGATAGCCCTTCCGAAAAATAATCCTATATTGGTGCTATATGAAATTTGTTGCATTTGATTTGGAAACGACCGGAATTCGTCCTTCCGCAGATAGGATTGTAGAGATCGGTGCGGTTAAATTTGAGGGCTCGTGTCCGCTGGAAGGATATGGAACGTTAGTCAATCCAAGGTGTCCGATTCCGGCGGGGGCCTCTGCGGTGAATGGAATTACCGATGAGATGGTCTGTGGAAAACCATGGATAGCTGATGTGCTTTCCGATTTTGCGGATTTTTGCGGAGACCTTCCTTTGGTGGCACATAACGCGCCGTTTGATTATAAATTTCTGCTTTGCGACATTGAACTGCACCGCGCAAGGGCTCCGAAGGGGCCGGTGCTGGATACCCTTCCGCTGGCCCGCAGAATTTTTCCCGGCCTGCCGAACTATAAGCTTGGGACGTTGGTTCACCACTTTAGGTTTCCGAGTGGAACCTTTCATCGGGCAGAAGAGGACAGCGCCTATTGCGGGATGCTGTTTGCGAAAATTGTAGAAACGCTGGAGCTTCGCGGTGAAGAGACTTCAGTCGAAAAGATGGCTGCACTATCGGGAACGGTGAGGATGCGTTTCCCGCAGTATGTAATCCCTACGGATCAGTTGGACCTGTTTTAAGGAGCACTAAAATGAAGATAGCATTTTTCAGCACTAAACCGTACGACCGCGTTTTCTTTGATAAAGCCAATGCGGATTTTGGACATGAGATCACCTATTTTGAAACGCGTCTGACGCGTCAAACGGTGAAGCTGGCCGAGGGCTATGAATGTGCTTGCGCATTTGTGAATGACCAGCTCGATGCCTCTGCCCTGATTGCGCTGGCGGCTCAGGGCACTCGTTTGATTGCGTTGCGCTATGCGGGTTTTAATAATGTGGATGTCAGCAGTGCAGGCAAGCTGGGCGTCAGCGTAGTGCGCGTCCCGGCCTATTCTCCATATGCCGTGGCGGAGCATACGGTCGGACTGATGCTGGCGCTGAACCGAAAAATTTATTGGGCCAATTCGCGCGTTAAGGAGGGCAACTTTGCGCTGGATGGGTTGCTGGGTTTTGATATGCGCAGTGCCACGGTGGGCCTTATTGGAACCGGAAAGATCGGCGAGTGCGTGGCAAGCGCGCTGCACGGCTTCGGCTGCCGGATTTTGGCACACGATAAACAGGAAAACAAAATCTGCAAAACGGAATATGGCGTCGAGTATGTTTCGTTTGAGGAGCTGGTCGCGCAGTCGGACGTTATTTCGCTGCACTGCCCGTTGCTGCCGGATACCTATCATCTGATCAATATGGAGGCCATTGCGCGCATGAAAAAGGGCGTGATGATCATTAACACCAGCCGCGGAGCACTGATCGATGCGCGCGCCGCCATTGAGGGATTGAAGTCGCAGAAGATCGGTTATCTGGGGATTGATGTTTACGAGGAAGAGGAGGAACTCTTCTTTGAGGATAAAACGTTCCAGATTTTGACGGACGATGTTTTTGCCCGTCTCACCACCTTCCCCAACGTAATGATTACGGGGCATCAGGCCTATTTTACCAAAGAGGCGGTTGCGCGGATTGCACAAACCACGCTGGAAAATATTACGGCGTACGAAAACGGCAGCGAACTGATCAATGCCGTGAAGGCGGAGTAACGCAAGCATTCCGGCGGTGTCTGGAAGGGGATAATAACCCGTAAAAATTGATTTTCCAAGGGTTTGGTTTTCCGGCATGGTTCGACCCACATGAAAACGGATGTTCCTGAGGCGTTAATTATTATTGCCGGGCGCGATGCCTATCCGCTGCTGCTGGCGCGGGCGGTGCGTGCTGCGGGTGTGAAGCGTATTGTGGTCCTGGGCTTCAAGGGCGAAACGCGCAAGGAGATTGCTGCGCTGGCGGACGAAGTGCACTGGATGCACCTAGGCAGCATGCGTTCGTTTCTGGATCAGTTGGCCGCCACCGGGATTCGTCAGGCAGTGATGGTGGGTCAGATTGCACCTTCGAACCTGTTTTATCTGCGGCTGGATAAGCTGGCGCGCGAGATGATGAGTGCGCTGGAAACGAAGAATGCGCATACCATTTTCGGTGCGGTGGCGGATAAGATTGAGTCGCTGGGTATTACGGTACTTCCGGGAAATGTGTTTATGGAGTGCTATACACCGACCGCTGGACAGCTCAGCCGCCGAGCGCCGACCGCGCGTGAGCAGGCGGATATCGAGCTGGGCCTGCGCTTGGTGAAGGGAACAAGTGCGTTTGAAATCGGGCAGACCGTGGCGATTAAGGATGGAATCATTATTGCCGTTGAAGCATTTGAAGGAACCAATCAGACGATTCGCCGGGCGGGCAGGGTTGGCAAGGCGGGGACGGTGATTGTGAAGGTGCCGAAAGAAGGCCACGACATGCGCTTTGATATTCCGGTGGTTGGAACCAAAACCTTTAAGATGATGAAAAAGGCGAAGGTCTCGTGTCTGGCTGTGGAGGCCGGAAAGACCATTTTATTGGAGAAGGAAAAACTGATTGCATTGGCAGACGCGCTGGATATGGCATTTGTTGCGGTGGAAACGGAGAAATGACTACGTACTGCGTATTACGTATTGCTTGAATCTGCCAGAGGAGCGAAACACCATCATACGCAATACGCAATACGCAATACGCAATACGCAATACGCAATACGCAATACGCAATACGCATTAACTAAATCATGAAAGAATCAATTTTAGTGGTTGCAGGAGAGGTTTCGGGCGATCTGCACGCGGCGCGTGTGGTGCGTGCGCTGAAGAGACGGCAGCCCGATATAGAATTCTGGGGCCTCGGGGGCGATGATCTGCGCGCAGCGGGCATGGAGCTGCTGCAGCATACGGACCAAATGTCGGTGATGGGATTGATCGAAGTGCTCAAACAGTACCGTTTTCTCAAAGGTGTTTTTGATCAGGTGCTCGCAGAGGTGGATCGTCGGAAACCGAAAGCGGCGCTGCTCGTGGATTATCCCGGCTTTAATCTGCGGCTGGCGGCGGAGCTGAAGAAGCGCGGCGTGAAGGTTTTCTATTATATCTGCCCGAAGGTGTGGGCCTGGAATAAGAAACGAATTCCTCAGATTGCGCAGCGGGTGGATCGGCTCCTCGTGATTTTCCCGTTTGAAGCGGCGCTGTTTGACGGAACGGGTCTGCAGGTGGACTTTGTCGGCAACCCGCTCGTGGCGCAGATGGATGAATTTTTGGCGCAAAAACCGGCAGCGCTGCCGTGGAAATCGCAGCGGCGCGTGGCACTGCTGCCGGGCAGTCGAAAACAGGAAATTTTGCGAATTCTTCCGACCATTCTTGAATCGGCAAAGTTACTGGAGGCGAGGTTTCCAGATAGTTCATTCATCATTGCTTCGCCCAATGAGCGGATTGAGCGCTTGGTGCAGGAGGTGATAGACGCCTCGGCGAAGGTGCCGACGCGGATTGCGGTGGTGCGGGGGCAAGCACGCGAGCTGATGCGGCAGGCGGATGCGGCGATTGTGACTTCGGGCACAGCGACGCTGGAGACGGCGCTGAGCGGTACCCCGCAGGTCATTACCTATAAAACCAGCGCGGCGACCTATTGGTTTGCGCACGCAGTGTTGACGATTCGTCATATCGGACTGGTCAATATTGTCGCGGACCGCACGGTTTGTCCGGAGCTGATTCAGCGGGCGGCAACGCCGTCGGTGTTGGCGGAGGCTCTGGGGCCGCTGTTGGAGGCATCGCCTGAACGGAGTGCCATGTTGTCGGGATACGAAGAAGTTCGACAGTTGCTCGGATCGCGGGATGCAGCGGAAAATGTTGCAGAAGCGCTGTTGGAGGCGTAGCGGCCTTCTTCATAGAAAAGCGTGATTTATGCTAGAGGAATAAATAGATGATGCCTTATCCCAACCTCCATACGGTTATTCTCGCCAGTGCCTCGCCGCGTCGACGAGAACTGCTGAAAACATTAAACATTGATTTTTTAACTCAGGTTGCCGAAATCGACGAGACGCCGCAGGTCGACGAAGCGCCGAAAGTGTTTGCGGAGCGGATGGCCGTAGAAAAAGCGGCGGCCGTGGATGCTGATCCGGAGACCACGGTCATTGCAGCAGACACGATTGTGGTGGCGGATAATCTGATTTTGGGGAAACCCGCTGATGAGGCCCACGCGGTTGAAATGCTCACGAGTCTTTCGGGTAAAACGCACGAAGTCATCACGGCCGTATGTGTTAAAAGGGGCTCCAAATGTCGGGTTATATCCGTCTCAACGGAGGTTGTTTTCCGAACACTTACGCAGGATGAGATGCATGCGTATGTCGCGTCCGGCTGTCCGATGGATAAGGCGGGGGCCTATGCCATTCAAGGCGGTGCAGCCCATATGGTTCGAGCAATTAACGGATCATATACCAACGTGGTTGGGCTTCCGCTTTGTGAACTGCACGAAATTCTTCTTTCGTTTTGATTTCAAAATCGTTTTCTGGGAAAAGCAGTCGTCATTCCAGCAGAGGGCTGCGTTTCGCACCCAATGGTTTTAGGGAATGAGCGCCATATTGGGAAAAAAGTTGGAGCATCAAGGAGGGCGATCATAGCGGCGGGAAATCAAAGTGGGTTTCGAAGAGATGGACCAGCCTTTTTGCTTCGGTCTCTTCATCGGGACCGCTGACTGTAATGGTTACCTCGGTGCCTTTTTCGAGTCCAAGCATAATAAGCTCCAGCGCCGATTTCAGACTACATGTCCCCGTTTGGGCCTCGACGTGGATTTCGCCCTCATAGGCGCAACCTTCTGTCACCAACACCGCTGAAGGGCGACAGTGAATTCCGGCTTCATTTTGCACTACAGCTTTTGTCTTAACCATGTCTCCCCTCAAAAACGCATTAAAACCGGCCCCTGATTAGGAATCCCGGATATTACAGTCGAGCAACGAAGCAATAAAAATGCCACTTCCTGAAAAACTTTTCCAACCCAACGAGTGTCGGCGTATTCTCCTGTTGCGGCAGTAACGATACCCCTCTGCACCTCCACACGGAACCCCGATTGTTCGAGAACAAACTGCGGTGTTGCGCCCCAGATCCAATCCGCCGAATTCTGCCTCCGAAGCATCGGCTCCAGTGCCGCCGGCTCCAGATCAGCGTCACTATTGTGAATCAGATGGTCACCACCATACTCCGCACGGAACTCCTCTTCCAATGCTAAAATGAGTTCGCCTCGATCCAGCTGAAGATTCATCACCTGCGCAGGAACCGACGCAACGGCATGCGTTTCAATGCCTTCCAACATGGAGCCGAGATAACGGTTGAGTCGATTCAGATCGGTTTGGAGCAGCAATGTCCCGTGATGCAGTGCGTGGTCTTTTCGAAAACAAAAGGCGTTTCCCGAAAACTTCAGTCCGTCCACACTCAGATTGCTCTTTCCCGTCTTCTCTGCACGGATGCCGAAACGCTCCAACGCCCGCAAAACAATGCGATAGACCTGCTCCTCGCGATACGAGCGCCGATCCACAATCACGCAGTAGTTTAGATTTCCCGCGTCATGATACACCGCTCCGCCGCCGGAAATGCGTCGCGCTGCCGGAACCCCCTCGGCGCGCATCAAATCCAGCCGACACTCCCGCCACGGATTCTGATTCTTTCCCATCACCACCGCGCAGTCACTCTGCCAAAAAAACAGGACGGGCCCCGAGCTCCGTTCCATCAAATATTCTTCAATGGCGAGGTTCCGATAGACATCCATAGAATCAGAGTTAACAATCAGCACAACACGTCTCCAAACCGTTGCCCTCGAAATATGCCGGAAATCCGCAGCAAATCCATTCAGAACTCCAACCTTTTGTACAATCCAAAATTATGGGTTCACACTGTTGAGAATGCATTTTGATGAAGGAATGGAGGCGGAATCGCCGAAGCACTTCAGAACGAAACGGCTGGCTTCTGGAGCGAGCCGTATCCAACCATGCTGGAGAAATGAGAGGCCAACAACTGCCCGCATTTTTGGTCGATCCGCCCCGAAAATGAGGATGGGCGTTCATTTTAACGCTCAAGCTCCGCGCAGGAGAATTTCATCGGCACAGCCGGCCATGCGGTCTTTGAGCTGATGAAGGCGGGCGGAGGTGGTGCGTGGCAGCGTGCGGAAGCGTACGCCGGGCAGGTCATCGCGGGGGATAAAGGCCTGAAGGACATAGCGTTTGGAGCCGCGAATGGATTCGGCGGCTTCGTCCATCAGCGCATCCGTGTGCACCGATTCAATAACCGTAGTGCGGAATTCATATTCCTTGGCCTGCGTGCGGATCAGATCGATGGAGCGCTGGATTTTGTCGGTGTCGGCGAAGCCGACGAGGTCGGAATAGCCGGAGAGGCCGGTTTTGATGTCCATGGCTACATAGTCGACGAGCGGGATGCATTCGGCGAGGCGATCGGGATTGGCCCCATTAGTGTCGAGCTTGACGGCAAAGCCGAAGCGCTCTTTAAAGAAGCGGATGAGGTCGACCAGATCGTCGGAGCAGGTGGGCTCACCGCCGGTAATGACGACGCCGTTCACCCAGTTATTTTTAAAGCGCGTGGCCGCCTCCGCCAACTGTTCCCACGAGAGCGCGGCTTGTTGTCGTCCCATGAGCGTCGCGTTATGACAGAAACCGCAGCGGAAGTTGCATCCACTGGTGAAAAACACGGCGGCAAAGCGGCCGGGATAGTCCACCATCGACGGCTTTTCCAGATAGGCATAAACGCTCATGGTTAAACGGAGGGTTAAAGCGGCCCGCCTGAGCGGGCCGAAGTTATTTAGGCGACAGATTCTGTCGCTTCGTCGAGGATGTTCTTAATCATCTTCGGCGAAATAACGCCCTTTCCGACGTCTGAATAGTCGGTCTGGAGTCCAAGGAACTGATAAAGTTTGGACTTTTTCAGCACCGGATCTACAGCACCGGGTTCCTTGTTGGTGAGCGGAATATAGGATTCGAGCATTTCATTCCACACGGTAACGAGAACGGCGGGAATCCGCGAAGGGTTAATGCATCCAGCCTCTGCAAAAGCAACCAGTCCATCGATGGTTTCGACGTCGCAGTACAGCTTTTCAAAGTCCGCATATTCCTCCTTGGTGAGGAGCTTATCGATTCGTTGGTTGAGGGTATGACATTTATCGCAGCCCTCTTTCCCGAACACCCTGATCTGATATTTAGTCGTCATGGTTAAGCCTCCGCAGTTGCAAGGGTGGGTTCTGCGTCAGCGGTGGTAATGTTATAACGTCCGGCATGACGGGCGAGCAATTCACCGTAGCGTTTGGATTTGTTCCAGTTCTGAATTTTACTGAAGTATCCAACCACGCGGGTTTCCCCGACTACGTCGGTCGATCCGCACTCGGGGCACTGTTCAAGCAGGCCGCGGGTCTGGTGGTGGCAGTTGTCGCAGAAGGTGAATTCCGGAGAAACACAAACCTGTGCGGACTGCGTGCGGTGGAAGACTTCGGTCATCAGATGCGCGATGGCGTCGGCATCGGGCCGCTCCTCGCCGATAAAGCAGTGGGTAATCGCGCCGGATTCAATCAGGCTGTGATACTTGGACTGCTCGGTAATACGCTCAACCAGCGAAACGTCGGCCTCAGCGGCCAGATGGATCGAGTTGGTGTAATATTCCGCGTCGGCGGGGCCTTTAACGATCTCTTTCGACTCTTCGGGGAAATAGATCATATCGGACTTGGCCAGGCGGCGTGCGGCGGATTCCGCAGGCGATTCTTCCAAGGTAAACTTGAGATGATACTTTTTCGCCAACTTCTTCGCTTTAAGATACATATGGGCAACCACCTTGATGCCGAAACGCCGGGCTTCTTCGCTCTCATGCAGTTCCTGGCCAATGAGGAATTTGACGGCATCGTTCACGCCGATCAGCCCCAGAATGTAGGTGCAGTTTTCGAGGTCAACATATGGTTTTCCATCGTTGGCGATCTTGCCGATCTGCCAGAGTGGATGGCCGGGGCCGCTGAGCATTTCTGCGGTTTTGGCTTTTTTCTGCAGGTGAGCATCCACGGCCAGCTCCATGGTTTTATCGAGTTCATTGAAGAAGTTCTTCAGAATGTCGCCGCCACTGCGCGCTGCGCGGTATGAGGCTTGTGGAATGTTGATCGTCACGTTCTGGAATCCGCAGAAGCGCATACTTTCCGGGTGCTTGAGCATTCGGTTGTCGCTGATCGTGGTGCGCAGGCGGCAGCAGGCGGAGAGCGTGACTTCGTCGCGGTCAAAGATGAAGTAGGTAGAGCCGTTTTTACTGGCGAGATCGCAGGCTTCTCTGTAGATCTCGAACTGAACCGGATCTTGGAAGGTTTCATCGGAAACGTGGAAGTCGCACTTGGGGAACTCAAAGATACGTCCGTGGGCATCCCCTTCAGCAAAAACCTGGAGAAGTGCGCGGCAGAACTGCTGCGCTTCCTGGGTGTAGTCGCCGTAGGTCACAATGGCTTCGCCGTTTTCTTCGAGCATGGCCTGTACTTCAGGATCGTAAATGGTGCCGTCGTTTTCGTCCGACAATTCACGCAGAACCAGCCGTTTGCCCAGCACAGGATCGTTGTAAAGCAGGTCCATCAACTTGTATCCGGCGGCGTC
>Ga0123334_1007109_pt1 | contig 10109 bp, 11 predicted proteins | sample BiotimSIPDNA_FD_89706 | JGI IMG/M metagenome (GOLD analysis project Ga0123334, IMG submission 89706) | Anaerobic biogas reactor microbial communites from Washington, USA - Biogas_R1 time_0 SIP DNA | ecosystem: Engineered > Bioreactor > Anaerobic > Unclassified | place: Washington, USA... | reverse complement strand
TTTACAGGCACAATATCTATGGGGGTAAGGCCTGCATCATTGAGGAGCCTCAATGCATTAAGCCCCTCCATAAGAGGGAATTCTATGACAAGGTCGCAACCCTTTCTGATTTCAGGGGGCGGACCCATAACCCTGATCCGCCACCCGTTTTGTTTCAGAATCTTTTCAGCGCGTATGACCTCACTGGTATTATCAAACAGAAAGAATCCGCTATCTTTACCGGAAGCAGGGTCTTTACCTGAAAATATCCTTTTAATGGAATCAAAAACAGTCAACTCTAATCTTTTGTTATCACTATCCTGTAGGCATCGTCTTCCTCTTTTATATCCTTTGCCTGCCAGCCCTTGCTGCCTGCGGCCCTGATAACATTCTCCTTTGCTGTGTCAGTATCAACCAGTATTTGCAGCTCGCCCTTATCCAGATTCTTTATGGTGTCAAGTGTCAAAATTACCGGCTGGGGGCAGCTCAGCCCTCTTGCATCAATAACTTTTTCCATAATGCCTCCCTCTTTTTTACCTATTTTGTCCTCATTGTAAAGCCAATAAACAGGCATACTAATAATCCAGTGATCACTGCTGCGGCGCCATATGTGCCGATGCCAGTAGCAGAGCTAGCCAGAGTGAAATTGTGGCTAAACGCCGCACCTGTGATCATACCCATTACAAAGACAGCCGCATCACCATCACCCTCACCGGACAGGAAAACCTGCCTGCCAGGGCAGCCGCCAGCAAGGGCAAATGCCAGCCCTGAGAGTGTCATGCCTGCAAAGTTCCAGAAATACATTGTGTGAGCTACAGGTTGTCCCTCAAACCCTGGCTTAAACTGGCCCACAATAAGGTTAATAATAAATGCGGCTACAAAGAGGGATATGACTCCCAGTAAAAGATGCACCTCTTTGAAAAGTATTAAATCCCTGAATGCCCCCATTGTGCAAAACCTGCTCCTCTGGGCAAGAAACCCGACCGCAAGGCCGATTATAAGAGCGATAAGAAGGGGTGCATGCATGGAGCCCGGCCCCTTTACGCTGTAAAAGAGCACCCCGCTTTTGGCCTCTCCCTCCACCTGAGGGAAGAGGAGCATGAGTACCAGAAAGCCAATCATAAGTATGGGCATAAGCAGACCAACTGATGTATGTGTCTTCTGGCTTTTGCCAAGGTTAAAACCCTTTTTGAGAAAAAGTGTGCCGATCCATATGCCCAATACAAGCCCGCATATGCCCAGGATAGCATTCCAGTCACCACCCGCAAGTCTCAGGATTGCCCTCCAGGGGCAGCCCAGGAAGACAAGCGCGCCTATCATGGCAAATGCCCCCAGGAAAAATCTTACAATAGGGGCAGAGCCTGCCCTTGCCTTGAATTCGCCAAAGGCAAGGGCAGCAATAAATGAACCTATAACAAACCCTATGATCTCAGGCCTCATGTACTGTACAACATCTGCCCTGTGAAGGCCGACAGCGCCGGCAATATCACGGTTAAAACAGGCAACGCATATACCCATGTTGCCGGGGTTTCCCCATTTTGTGAGGAGCGCCGCAAATACACCAATAAAGGCACCGACGCCAATGATCCCCCATCTTGTTGAAAAGAAATTTTTTAACTGTGTCATGATTATCCCTCTCCTGTTATAGGTTGATAACCTCTGTATTATTAGAACTTATAGCTCGCCCATACCCTGAAGGTATTCAGATCATCCGAGGGTGTGGCCCCCTTCCAGCCGCCTACACCATTATGATCCGAGTTTACAATGGCGGCAAACAGGGTGATATTTTCAAAGCCTGTATATTTTGCAGTGAGCTCTATTGATTTAGATTCATTGCCGGGGCTGGCTGATGATGAGTTTCCATGATCATAGTATCCGTATGAGAGGCTTAATGTAAGCTTTTCAACAGGGGTAATACCGGCTGTAAGTTTAATAGAATCAGTATCTGTTGCCCCTGCGATATCACCATCACCGCTGATTGTCTGGGTAAAGAGAGGTGTCTTGCAGCCGTTATCTGAAAATCTTGCTGCCATCATTGTACCCTTGCCAACGCTGGTGAATGCGCCTGAGAGGTCAAACATGCCTATCTTTGATGAAACTAAAAATCCAAAGGCATTTGTCTCATCAGAGCCGGGCGCATCAGGGTTAAAATAGAGATACTGACCCGCAATATTTACTGCCTTTATCTTACCTGCGGCCTCAAAATAGAGGGAGTCAATATCTGATGCACTCCTGATATGATAATAATAGCCGCTCAATGTGAGGCCCGGGATGGTCTTGTTTTCTGCGCCTATCATAAGGCTGCCATTATCACCTGCAAAGTCTTCAAATGAATCGCTCTTAATTTTCCTCTCTTTTGTAACATATGCGGCGGTTATTCTGGTGTCTTTAATGTCCTTGTTCTGAAACCACAGGGCCTCAAAGCTGTTAGGAAACACGGCCCAGTCATCACTGTTAATAAGGGGTGACTTTATATTCTGCCTGCCTGCCTTTACCGTGCTTTTCCCTTTATTATAGGAGATATATGCCTCCCCAAGCCATGCCACAGATTCGCTCGCGTCTATCCTGTGGGCGCTGTTGTTGGCTATATCGCCGTTTGCCCCAAGGTCATCAACCGCATAAAAATTGACAGCCGCAGCAAACCCGTACCATGGTGATGTTGTATAGCCAATATTAAGGCCTGCATCAAATATGCTGTTTTCCTTGTCAAAAAGGTCGTGGCCACCTGTTGATTTATCATTGGTCTGATACCATACCTTTAATTCGCCATTGGCCTTGCCATTTTTTATTGAATCCCGGAATGAACCTTCCGCATAAGCATTACAGCATACTGCTAATAATAGAAAAAATAGTAACCCTTTTACCAAACTTAAATATCTGATCATTTTTCCCCTCCAGCCTGATCAATTAAATATTTATTGTGATTTTTATGCAAATTAACAACAACTGAAAATGTGCATAAGATGCATATAGCCTTGAATTCCTGAAGTCAAACTGGTTTACACTATAATATATTCGATTATAATCGGATATTCCGATAATCATTTGAAAAAACGCTGAAAATGACAGTTATATGACCATTATAGGCATTTCCTAATATAAAGCTGCATTTAATAGGTTTTTCCAGTTTGACTTACAGAACAAGGCAACATAATGTCCCGCCGGAAAGGAGATAGTCTATGGAGCTGACTGTTAAAGAAAAGATTGAAGAGGTTAAGACCGATTTTGCCATGCAGCTTGAGATGACAAAGGATGAGGGTAAAAAGGTTGTGGGTTCCCTCTGTTCATATTTTCCCAGAGAGATTGTATGGGCAGCAGGGGCAATAACCGTTGGCTTATGCGGGACAACCGAAGGCCCCATAGAGGCAGCAGAACAGGTATTGCCTGCTGACCAATGCCCTATGGTAAAGGCAACCTTTGGTCGTGCCATTAATAACTCCTGCCCGATTTTTCCGCTTGCTGATTGCCTTGTTGGAGAAACCACCTGTGACGGCAGGAAAAAGATGTATGAGCTGCTTGGAAGATACAAGCCGATGCATATCATGGACCTTCCGCAAAAACCGGATGACCCGGAAGCAAAGGCACACTGGCGTGATGAGGTCAGGAAGATGAAGGAATTCATTGAATATCAGCTTGATACAAAGATAACAGATGATGCCCTCTCTGCGGCCATTGAACAGGGAAACCGGGAGCGTGAAGTTTTAAGAGAGATCCATGAATGCAGAAAAGCCTCGCCGCCTCCCATAATGGGGCTCGATCTTGTCTCTCTCTCAACAAAGATGAGCTACTCTGTTGACAGGGGATCATACCTGAAACAGATGGAGTCTGTTCTTAACGCACTTAAACAAAGGGTAGAGAACAAGGAATATGCCTGTGGAAAGGAGCGGCCAAGGATCCTCTGGACAGGCCTGGGTAACAGCCTTGGATGCGACAAGGTATTAAGGCTTGTGGAGGAGTTGGGGGGTGTTGTTGTGTGCCAGGAGGGTTGCGGCGGTTATACAAGGCTCATGGACCCTATAGATACCGATCAACACCCGCTTGATGCGATCGCAGACAGGTATTTAAGGGTAACCTGCTCATGCATGACCCCGAACAATCAGAGATTTGACGACATCGAATATCTTATAAAGGAATTCAACATAGATGGTGTAATTGACCTCACTTGGCAGTCATGCCACACATTCAATATAGAGTCATACCGTGTGGGTGAAATCGTAAAGGGAAAATACGGCCTTCCTTTCTTACATATTGTTACCGATTACTCCCAGTCTGATGTGGGGCAGTTGAGGCTTCGTATAGAGAGTTTTATTGAGCAGATAATGGCAGGGAGATAGTTTAGCGTTGATAGAAGCAAGAGGGGCATCAAAGGTATTCAATAAGAGAAAAAGGGTTGTTGCACTTGAAAACTTTGATCTTCATGTGGCTGACAATGAATTTGTATCCATTATCGGCCCGAGCGGGTGCGGAAAATCCACATTCCTTCTTCTTGTTGCAGGGCTTGAAAACCTCACATCCGGAAAAATCACATGCGATAGTGAAGCGGTAAAAGGGCCAGACCCCAAAAGGGCAATTGTCTTTCAGGAATATCTGCTGTTTCCGTGGCAGACAGTGCGAAAAAATATCGAATTCGGGCCAAAGGTAAATGGCGTTACAGCGGAAGAACGTAAAAAGATAAGCGATAAATATATAAGCCTTATAGGGCTTGAAGGCTTTGAAAACCAGTATCCCCATGAACTGAGCGGGGGGATGAAGCAGAGGGTAGCTATTGCAAGGGCGCTTGCAAACAGACCTGATGTGTTGCTCATGGATGAGCCCTTTGGCGCGCTTGATGCGCTGACAAGGGAGATGCTCCAGGCAGAGCTTTTACGTGTGTGGCAGACAACAGAATGCACAGTACTGTTTGTTACACACAGTATTTCAGAGGCGGTGTTTCTGTCAGACCGTGTAGTGATAATGAGCAACAGGCCAGGGAGGATAATATCTGATATCAGGATAGATCTACCCAGGCCAAGGTCAAGGGAGACTATTTTTCTGCCTGAGTTCAAAGAGTATGAAAAGGCGATGAGGAAAATTATCTGGAGCGAAGTGAATTTAGAAAACAGTTGATGGAGGCCTTATAAAAATCGGTTCAAGGTATACGGTTTTTGGTTTCAGGTTTTTTCACCTCAGACCGCATACCTCAAACCTTAGACCATTATTTTATTATGCGTAAATATTACATATTCATATCTCCCATTAGCCTGTTTGTGATCCTGGAGATCATAGGCAGGAGCGGATATATTGACCCCTTTTTTTTCCCGGCCCCGAGCATTATGCTTAAATCTTTATGGGGAATGATCATATCGGGAGAGATATTCCCCCACATCGGGATAAGCGTTCTCCGTGCAATCTCCGGGTACATTATAGCCGCGATTTTAGGGCTTGCCATCGGTCTTCTTGTGGCATGGTCAAGGGTATGTGAAGTGATCTTTGATCCCCTCATAGAGCTGATAAGACCAATATCAACATTTGCCCTTGTGCCCATCATGTTTGTCTGGTTCGGGATAGGAAACGGCTCAAAGACCGTAATCATTGTTAAGGCATGCTTTTTCCCGATTGTTCTCAATACTATAGCAGGCATTAGGGGTGTTGATTCAAGGCTTATACAGGCAGCCAGATCCCTTGGCGCAAAGGGGAGCCAGATATGGACAATGGTGCTCATACCATCAGCGCTTCCCATGATTATCACAGGAATGAGGGTATCAACGGCCATGTCCATGCTTGCAATAGTGGGCGTGGAGATGCTTGCAGCAGATTCGGGAATAGGTTTTCTTGTAATAGATGCACAGAGGGTTTTTGCAACAGACAGGATGTTTGCCGGGATCATAGTGATATCCCTTATGGGTGTCGGGCTGGACAGGGTAGCAAGATATTTTCAGAAAAAACTGCTCTCCTGGCATTCGGACTCATCCTTTGCGGAGACATCGGCATAAAAACAAGGTTTAAGGTTCAGGGTTCAAGGTGCAAGGTTCAAAGAGGATTAAGAAATGAAAATGCAAAAACTAACAAGATTAATAATTACGATTATTTCGGCAGCGCTGATTTTTTCATCAGGCATATCAATCGCCAGCGAGACCATGAAGATAACTTACAGCCGCGGAATTGATGACCTTCCACTCTATGTTGCGCTGGAAGAGGGGCTCTGGGAAAAGGAAGGCATCAAGGTGGAGCTCGTTAGACTTGTGGGTGAGCATAATATAATTGCAGCAGCCCTTCATGGTGATATTGATGCAGGCCATCTTGATCTTGGCGGGGCCTTTCATGCAGGGTTACAGAACATACCGGTCAAGGTAGTAGCATGGCTCGGGCATGCTCACAAGGGCACGAGGTGCGGCCTTCATGTTGATCAAAAAAGCAACATAAACAGCATTGCAGACCTTAAAGGGAAGAGGATTGCAGAGTCAGGCACGATTACAACGGCAATGATTCTTTCAGAGACATTGAAGACTGTCGGCATGGATAAGAACGATATCAAAGCGATCAAGGGTATCAAGCTTGATGATGCCATGAAACATGAGGCAGCATTAAGGTCTAAGGGGGTGGATGTAATAGTCGCCTGAGACCCCACAGCGACCATGCTGGAGATGCATGGTGCGAGTAGGTTGTTGACATCATTTAATGATGCAATACCGGGATATGTTTTCAGCGGCCTCTTTTTTACTGAAAAATACCTGAAGAAAAGCCCTGAAAAGGTGAGGGCCTTTTTAAAGGGTCTGATAAAGGCGTTTGAGTATATTCAGGCTAATGAGGAAAAGGCCAGAAAATGGCTGCCCAAATATACTGGTGTTGAGTTAGAGGTAGCAATGAAATCGGCTCTCAGGGAATACAGTAATGGCAGAGAGCCCGAGGAGAGCCTGTACAGGCAGCAGGCAATAATGATGAAGATAGGTTATTTACCGGAAAAGGTGCCGGTTGAAAAGATAACTGATTACAGTTTTTTACCTGAATAGGATTAAGAAGAAAGGAGATTTTTATTGATGTGCAGGATTAGAAAACCGGTCTTCTTTTTTTGTATTATGTTATCCCTGATATGCCCATTTACATATGGACAGTTCGACGATGATGAATGCAAAAAAAGAGGAGATTGCCCAAAAAAGGAAGATGAATTTGAACTGGACGAGGTAATTGTTACTGCCTTTCATGGAGGCGCAGTCAATATTACCCCTACAAAGACTATTATCGATATAGAGGCATTTGATAAGAGTGGCGCTGTTGAACGTGTTGAAGATATACTCACACATTTAACCGGTATTGATGTGCTTAGAGGCACATCAGGGGCAGACCCTCAGCAGCTTGTGATGATGAGGGGTTTTGATGACAGCCGGTTTACAATAGCAATTGATGGCAGGACTATTACCGGCCCGACAGCCGGGGCAGATACCTATGTGGACTGGTCAAGTCTGACCAGCGCCGACATAGATAAAATAGAGGTAATAAGGGGCGCCGCATCCGCACAGTATGAAAATTCACAGGGTGGCATCATCAATATTATTACCAGAAAGGGTAGCACCAGGGAGACCTTAAAACCCAAGATAACCTTTACCAATGATTACTCAAGGTATAACACCTTTACCTCAAGGGTAGCTGTTGATGGCGGGTTTAAGGACCTAACCTATTTTTTTAATTATGGATATAAAACCTCTGACGGGTTTCTTTTAAATAATGATTATGAGGGGTATGATTATTCTGCCAGGGTTTCATATCTTTTTCCGTTTGAAGGGTACCTTACCCTTGGGGTGAAGTATTCCCAGTTAAAGGCAGGATATGCGGTTGTGAACGATCCAAACAGCACTTATACGAATGCTTATAACCCGAACTATCCTATTGTGCCTCAGGATGCTGACACAATCAGAAGATACCGTGCAGTATCATTCCCCGGTGGAGACAACTATAAGGATAAAGATGCCCAGCACCTTGATCTATCCTTTGATCAGCCCTTTAACAGATCAAAACTGAAGGTCCAGATATATGAGTCATCTGGCGGTGAGGACAGTTATTACTACACTGTAAGCGCTGGCAGGCTCCAGCAGCTTTACAGCGGAGGGGATGCCAGAGCAGAAAAACAGATAGGGGGCAGGCTTCAGTGGCAGATGGATTACTGGGAAAACAACTCTCTTCTCTTAGGCTATGACCAGAGAAGGATGGAGGTAAAATCAACCCCTGATGTATGGCGCATGAATGCCCTGTATGCTGAGGACACCCTTGCTATTACCAACAGGCTAACCGCATTCCTGGGTCTCAGGTACGCACATGTAAGAGAGTTTACATATGCATATAGTGATGTAAGAGGAACACCTGCCTACAGACATAAGCTCTATACAAGGGTTTTACTGCCAAAGTCTACATTAACATACAAGTTTACAGATGACACCCAGGTATATGTGTCGGTTAACAGGGACTACCATGTCCCAGGGTGTTGAGACCGCCCTGCATGGGCCAGTTTAGGCTCAGAGGAACAGCCAGAGGGGATACAGGAAGAAACAAGCTGGCATTATGATCTTGGCATATTTCATCGACCCATGAGTAATGTGGATACGAAACTTGTGTTTTACTATATTGATATTGATAACTATATTGTCGGGAATTCAGGTGATGTTTTCCATAATGCAAGCGCCTATGGCTTTAATATTGATAACATGTCCTTTTATGGTACAGAGGTGGAATTTAATGCCAGCCTGTTTGATAACCTGACATTGTTTGGAAACTATACATACAGAAAAAGTGACTATGACCGCTCAAAACTGATTGCAGAGGCAATCCTTCTGAAGATTACACCTGAGCATAAGGCAAATCTGGGTATAAGGTACAGCCTGTTTAATAACACGCTTCTTACATCTGATATCAGGTATATAGGTGAAAGAAAGAGTGAAGGAAACGTTATGAATCTTGACTCTTTTATAACTGTTGATGTGGGATTACAGCATAGCTATACAAAAAATATAGTTTTGAGGGTGTACGCCACCAATATTCTTGATAAGAAATATCAGGAGGTCTATGGTTTTCCCATGCCTGGTGTAGGTTGTGGTGTGAATTTAAAGCTGGTTTTTTAGGCCATCTACCGCATTTCAGGGCTCCGGTAAATGTAGCAATTTATCGGAGGCCTGAAATCAAAAAAAACATCAACTCTTTAAAAAATAAAGCGGCTTGACATTAACCTTTCCTGGTGGTAAAAAACCAACCGCTTTGAAGGAAAGGTAATGTTTTTTTAATGAAGTCAGTTTGTAAAAAGTATTATGTGTTTTTTCGGAGGATCAAGACAGTGCTTAATGGCATTGTGCTTCCCGTGTCTTATCGGGAAGAGTAACTAAAAATAATTTAAGGGCTGTTCACTAATAAAATGAACAGCCCTTTTTTATTGCCTTTTATAAGGCGAAAGGAAAAGAAAAATGAATGCAAAGAGATGTAAACATGGGATGATAGAAGAACAGTGTGGCGTATGTAAAAAATGGGAGCAGAACTGCTGGGAAAAGAAGGAAGAAAAGGAGCCTGCTCATTACAATATGGAAAGCAAAAAGGACGCACAGTCTTAAGGCTACTGTTTTTTCTGCATTATCATAATATAAAAAGGGGAGCATTTGCTCCTCTTTTTTTATTTAATGAACTACAAATATATGATAATTAGACAATAATTTCTTTTCCAATTTCAAACGCTAAAAATGAAAATATATCTAATAAAAAGCATCAAAGAGCACTTCAGCATCAAACTGTTTGTCGTGTTCGGTTTAATAGCATTTATTATTTCCTGTTTTTTCACAGGCATCTTCCTTTTCCATCAAAGTAACCAGCTCAATGATGCCAACCTGAAAAAAGGGCTCTTTCAGGTAAAGGCGCTTGCCCATAATGCCAGGATTGGTGTTTTTGCAGAGAATAAAGAGCTGCTGGATGCCCCGGTTGAGGCTATCTCCCATGAGGATGAGGTATTGGAGATTTTGGTTTTTAACATAGATGGTAAGCTGTTAAAAGAATACAGAAAACAGGAAAGAGATACAGGCAATAGAGTTAAAAGACAGGGGGATATTATTGAAAAAGATGTATTAACAAAAATAAGGGATGCAATGGGACCTGTTTATTTTGAAGACAGGAATGGATTT
>Ga0123334_1007103_pt1 | contig 10111 bp, 9 predicted proteins | sample BiotimSIPDNA_FD_89706 | JGI IMG/M metagenome (GOLD analysis project Ga0123334, IMG submission 89706) | Anaerobic biogas reactor microbial communites from Washington, USA - Biogas_R1 time_0 SIP DNA | ecosystem: Engineered > Bioreactor > Anaerobic > Unclassified | place: Washington, USA | collected... | reverse complement strand
CTCCTGTGCAAGCCAGTCGATGATGCGATGGTCGAAATCGTCACCTCCCAGGTGGGTGTCGCCGTTGGTCGATTTCACTTCGAAGACTCCATCACCAAGTTCCAGAATGGAGATATCGAATGTGCCGCCACCCAGGTCAAAAACGGCAATCTTGGAGTCCTTGTTCTGTTTGTCGAGTCCATAGGCAAGTGCGGCTGCAGTTGGTTCGTTCACGATGCGGCGCACGGTAAGTCCGGCTATCTCACCAGCCTCCTTGGTGGCCTGACGCTGTGCGTCACTAAAGTAGGCCGGTACTGTGATTACCGCCTCTTTGACCTCCTGCCCAAGATGATCTTCGGCAGTTTTTTTCATCTTTTGCAGCACGATTGCTGAGATCTCCTGAGGTGAGTAGAGGTGTCCGTTGATGTCTACACGGGGGGTGTTGTTGTCGCCGCGTGCCACCTTGTAGGGTACACGACCGATCTCTTTCTGTACACGGTCGAAGGATTCACCCATGAAGGTCTTAATTGAGGAAATGGTGTTATTGGGGTTGGTGATAGCCTGACGTTTCGCCGGGTCACCTACTTTGCGTTCACCGTTGTCCATGAAGGCTACAACCGAAGGTGTAGTGCGTTTCCCTTCGTTGTTGGGGATCACAACAGGTTCGCTCCCTTCCATTACAGAAACGCACGAATTGGTTGTTCCCAGGTCAATTCCGATAATTTTTCCCATAATTGTTATTCTATTGGTTTAATGTTTGTATCCAGTTTTTTTCGTTGCTCATCTCCATGAGGTTATTCTCATGTTATCACACACTTTTCTTTTCAAAACCTGTGCCAAAGATTTGGTCGTGATGTAGACTGACATTCTGTCGGATTAATTGTCTTTCTATATTTTGTTTTTTAGGGCGATGGTGCTTAGTTGTCAGAAGATTTTTCTATCTTTGGTGGTACGGACACTGGAGTGACTGAACAACGGAAACAACAGGTCTGAAGCGCTATCAATTTTCTAACCTATTAATGCGGACAGATATGTTTACACAACAGGACCTAGAACAGCTGAGGGAAAAAGGAATCTCGCCTGATCAGCTAAACAGGCAATTGAATTTCTTTAAATCCGGATTTCCTTTTTTACAGATTGTCGCACCTGCCTCCTATTTTAAGGGGATTATGAAGGTGGAGAAGCAGCAAGAAAAGGATTTTCTGAAGTGTTGGCAGGTTTATCTTGAAGATGAAAAGAGCATCACCAAGTTTGTGCCGGCCTCCGGTGCCGCCAGTCGCATGTTCAAGGATCTGTTTGCTTTTCTGGATGCAGATTATGATGTGCCAACCACTGAGTTTGAGAAGGCATTCTTTTCTCATCTCCCAAAGTTTGCCTTTGTAGTCTCACTCGATGAGGCTTGTCGCGACCTGTACGGGAAGGATAGCTCGATGCTCTGTAGTGAAGGTCAATACAAGCAGGTTGTAGAAGCACTCTTGTATACTGACGGACTCGATTACGGTAATATGCCCAAGGGATTGCTTTTATTTCACACCTATCCAGAGGGTAACAGGACAGCAGTAGGTGAGCATTTGCACGAAGGTGCTCTATATGCCCGCCGTGCAGATGGTTTGGTGAAAGTGCATTTTACCGTTTCGGAAGAACACAAGGAGTTGTTTGAGTTGCTGGTAGCTGCCCGCAAGCTCAGTTATGAAATTAAGCTGGGGGTTCGTTTCTCTGTTTCATTCAGTGTTCAGAAGCCGGCAACCGACACGCTGGCAGTAGATCTGGAAAACCAACCTTTCCGCGAGGAGGATGGAAGCCTTCTGTTCCGTCCTGGAGGTCATGGGGCATTGATTGAGAACCTGAACGATATCGACTCTGACATCATATTCATCAAGAACATCGACAATGTGGTGCCTGACAGGCTAAAAGAGGAGGAAGCACATTACAAGAAACTGCTGGCAGGAATCCTGGTTGCCATGCAAAAACGTGCATTTACCTATCTCGGGATGTTGGAGTCGGAGAAGGTGACCTCCGACGAACTTGAGGAGATGCTCGCTTTTACCGAGAATGAGTTGTGCATCACCCACAATGAGATATTTGAAACAGATGATCAGCTTAAAGCCTATCTCAAACGGAAGCTCGATCGTCCATTCCGTGTGTGTGGAATGGTGAAGAACCAGGGCGAACCGGGTGGTGGCCCCTTCATTGTGGTCAATCCCGATGGTACAGCCTCACTCCAGATACTGGAAAGCACACAGATCAACCGCAATGATTCCCGTGCCATGGATGCCTTCCGCAATGGTTCACACTTTAATCCGGTGGATTTGGTCTGTGGTGTGAAATGCTACCAGGGAAACAAGTTCGATCTGATAAAATTTGTTGATCCCAATACCGGTTTCATCTCTCACAAATCTAAAAACGGTAAGGAGTTGAAGGCAATTGAACTGCCCGGGCTGTGGAACGGAGCAATGAGCGATTGGAACACCCTTTTTGTGGAGGTGCCTATTTCCACGTTCAATCCGGTGAAGACAGTGAATGACCTGCTGCGTCCTGAACACCAACAGAAGTGATGAATGGGGAGGGGGCCAGATGGTTGTGTGGTTGTTAAAACAGAACTGACATACAATATTGGTCCACGAAATCCGTTCACGATTCAAATCGGATTTTTTGTTTTTTTTGAAACGAAACCTTCCATATCTTCCTTTGCTGTTGACAGTATTGCTTTCTCTTGCCTGTAGCAGGGTCCGACTGAGTGATGCCAGGGAGCACTATGTGCGGGGTGAATATCATGAAGCTATCACTGCCTATCGAAAGCTATATCGGCACACCTCCCGTGAGGAGTCAGTCCTGCGAGGAGTGATTGCATTTGAGATGGCAGAAAACTACCGCCTGTTGAACAGGTCTGCACATGCTGTCACTGCATACAGAAACGCCATCCGGTATGGATATCCCGATACGCTTGCACAACTACACCTGGCACAGATGCTGCACAGGGAGGGTGACTACCCGAATGCTGTTGATGCTTACCAACTTTATCTTACCAAAGTGCCGGGTGATGCGATTGCAATCGCGGGACTGAGGGGTGCTCAAGAGGCAATGGAGGCCATCAGGCAACAGGAGAATCTATCGGGCCGTTATCTTGTCCAGCGCTTCGATCTCCTCAATTCATCCCGCAGCGATTTCTCACCATTCTTCGCGCATGACGATGAGATGCTCTATTTCACCTCTTCCAGGGAATCTATACCCAGTGATGTGAGGAGCCCCGTGAATGGTACAAAATATCACGATCTTTTTTTTTCAGTAAAGAACAACGGGGGCGAATGGCAGAAACCTAAAAGAATTGAATTTGCAGCTGATACCGATTCTGATGAGGGAGTTGCCTCTTTCACCTCGGATGGTATGATGATGTTTTTCACTGCTGTTGATGCTACAACCAATCGGTCGGCTCTGCCTGGCATCTTTTTTTCCCGGCGGTTCAATGGAAGCTGGTCGCCAGGAACCAGACTCATCTTGAACGGGAGTGATTCCCTTTCTCTTTTTGCCCATCCAACGGTCTCTGCTTCAGGGAGCATCCTCTATTTCGTCTCTGACATGCCGGGTGGTATGGGAGGAAAGGATATTTGGAAGGCTCATCTTGACAATCGGCAGCAGGTGATAAGACTGGAGAATGCAGGTGCTGCGATCAACACACCCGGGAATGAGATGTTCCCTCACTTGCGTAATGACACAACCCTCTATTTCTCTTCTGACGGACACCCCGGTCGGGGAGGTCTTGATCTCTTCCAGGCAGTCAAAATTACGAGCGGTGGAGGATGGCACCTCACCCATCTGCCACCACCATTGAACTCATCAGCCGATGATTTTGGAATCACTTTTGAAGAAGGTGAGGAGAGGGGCTTCTTCAGCTCCAACAGGGATGATGTCAATGGGTATGACCACATCTACTCCTTTGCGTTTAAGAAACCATTGATTCAAGTGGAAGGATTTGTTGTGGGGAGAGATGACAATCCCATACCTGGTGCGTTTGTCGATCTAGTTGGCAGTGACGGCTCTCACCGGCAATTGGTCACAAACCGGGAAGGAGTATATCACTTCACTGCAATAGAGGGAGTCTCTTATCTCTTTCTTGCACAGGCAGAGGGATTTTTAAACCAGAATGCATCGCTTGCACCCGTCATTGCAAATAAGGATACAATCTGTTATCTGGATTTTGAGCTGACACCCTACAACCGACCGGTTGTCATGGAGAATATCTTTTATGATTTTGACCGTGCAGTGTTGCGTAGTGAGTCGAAAGTGGAACTTGACAAGCTCCTGCAGCTCATGCTTGAACATCCGGAGATCAGTGTGGAGCTCTCGGCCCATACCGACCGCAGGGGTACAGATAGTTACAATGATGAATTGTCGCTTCGTCGTGCCCGCTCGGTGGTCGATTATCTTATCTCGTCGGGCATTGCTCCGGAGCGACTGATATCGGTCGGTGAGGGGAAGATGAAACCAAAAAGGGTGGATAGCACTCTTGTCCGGCAGTATCCATTTCTCCGGGAAGGGGAGTATCTTACTGATGAGTACATTGAAACACTGCTCCCGGCACAGCAAACTACTGCCGATCAGTTAAACCGACGTACCGAGTTCAGGGTGCTGCCTTTCTCATTGATCACCCCTCTGGAAAAAGAGTGATTCTCCGGAATTATATGTATTTTTGTAGTTGATTACCGGTTGATTGAAATGATTTTGGGATAATCAATAAGAATGTGATGAGAGGAGTTGTAACAGTTTTTCTCTTGTTGTGGAGTTGTACAACGGGTTTGTTCACACTTACAGCTCAGGAGCTCCGGGCATCTGTGACCGTGAACGGGGCAGCTCTTCACGGAAGTAGTCCGGAGCTGATTCACTCCATGGAAGAGTCATTGCATACTTTTCTCAACGGTCAGCTTTGGGGCGAAAGCTTTATGCAATCAGACCAGAAAGTGAGCTGCTCCTTTACCTTGATACTGACCGATCATGTTCCTGATGGATCATTTCGAGGTGAGCTCTATGTACAGTCAAGAAAGCGTGGTGAGGCTGTCGGTATGGGAGCTACTATGCTGGTTTTACGTGACAGGGAACTTGAATTCAACTATAGTCCTTATCAGCCGCTGAGATTCGATCTTCATGCCATCCGTGACAACCTGACCGCTGTAACTGCCTACTACTCCTGTTTGATCCTCGCGCTTGAACAGGATGCCGTTGAGTCGCTCGGTGGTACCCGTTTCTTTCGGATGATGGAACAAATTGCCTCCGGAGCAGCGTCCAACAGATGGAGAGGGTGGGAGATGAACCGCCGGCAGGGCAGCCGATCATCCCTAGCCGCTGCCTTCAATGATGGTTCACTGGAATCTTTTCGCTTGATGTGGCATCGGTTACATGCCGATCCACAGCTTACGACGGCAGCACAGGCGGTAGAAGTGCTCTACACGCTTTACAAGGAACAACCCGGTAATCCGATGCTCACCCTCTTTGCTGATGGCAGATTGCATGAGTTGGTCTCCATCCTCGCAGGGGGTGATCGTATTGATAGAGAGCAATGGCTGCGACAGTTGCGTGAAATTTATCCCACGAGGAACGATGCACTCGAAAAGCTGAGACAATAGCAATTTATGTTAAAGAGACTATCCATAGAAAATTATGCACTGATTGATTCACTGCAAATCAACTTCGACAGGGGGTTTACGGTGATTACAGGTGAAACGGGTGCCGGCAAGTCGATCATCCTGGGTGCCCTCTCGCTGATCCTCGGTCAAAGGGCCGATCTGCGACAGGTGAAACCGGATGAACCTAAATGTGTGATTGAAGGTCTGTTCGATATATCTGCATACCGGTTGAGATCACTGTTCGAAGAGCATGAATGGAATTATGAAGGTGATGAATGCATCCTAAGGCGTGAGATATGGTCTACCGGAAGGTCAAGGGCTTTCATCAATGACTCACCGGTATATTTGAACGACCTGAAGTTGCTTGGAGAACGTCTGATCGACATACATTCCCAGCATCAGAACCTTTCCCTGAATGACAACCAGTTTCAGCTCAACGTGGTAGACCTGCTCGCAGGCACCGGAAAGGAGCTGGCGAGCTATAGAGAAGCATACACTGCTTATCGTGCCGCTGAGAAAGGCTTGTTGAAACTGCGTGAACAGTATCGCCGTAACAGGGAGGAGGAGGATTACCTCCGCTTTCAGTATCACACCCTGACGGAGGCTTCGCTGGAGTTGGGAGAACAGGAGCGGTTGGAAGAGGAGCTTGAAACATTGACGCACTCAGAGGAAATCAAGTCGGGACTCTTCGAAGTCTCCAACCTGCTTTCGGGAGAACAGCAGAACGTTGAGGCGTTATTACGCATGGTGAGAGATAGACTGCAATCGTTGAAGATTGTATACGCCAGGGTGGGTGCTTTATCAGAAAGGGTAGAGTCAGCCTATCTCGACCTGAAAGATGTGGGTGAGGAGGCTTCACGCCTGTTTGAGCAGGTGGAGTTCGATTCGGGACGTCAGCAGGTCGTGGAAGAACGACTCAGTATACTCTATGACCTGGAGAAGAAGTATGGTGTTGCCGATCTGGATGGACTCTTGGCCTTGCGTGATGAGATAGGCAATAAGTTGCAGCAGATCGAATCACTTGATGAACATCTGGAAGAGAAGGAGAAAGAGGTTGCTGAAAAGAGGAGTGTCATGTTGGAGAAAGCAACCCGGTTGAGTGAAAAACGACGCTCTGCAACGGCTGACATTGAGCAGCAACTTATTGCAAGGCTGGAGTGCCTGAAGATGCCACATGCCCGTTTTAATTGTCAGATTGCAACCGGCAGAGAGCCTGAAGCCACAGGTATCGACGATGTGGAGTTTCTCTTTTCAGCCAATAAGAACAGGGTACCCCAGCCGGTTTCACAAATAGCATCAGGTGGTGAGATTTCTCGTCTTATGCTGTCGCTGAAAGCGATGATTGGAGGTGCTACCGCCTTGCCGACAATCATTTTTGACGAGATCGATACCGGTACGTCTGGAGAAATTGCCGACCGTGTGGGAGCGGTAATGAAGAATATGAGCAGGGAAATGCAGGTTATAGGTATCACCCATCTACCGCAGATAGCCTCAAAGGGGGAAATTCACTTTGCAGTCTACAAGAAAGAACGGGACAACAGTGTAGTCACGGAAATCGGTCGACTGAGCAGTGAGGAGCGGGTGGGCGAAATTGCCCGCATGCTGAGTGGTGCCGAAGTAACGGAGCAGGCTGTGGCGAATGCCAGAGTGATGCTCGAAACAAATTGAAAAGATGAAAGAAAAAGAGATGATCTTTGGCATTCGTGCCGTGATTGAGGCGATTGAAGCCGGGAAAGAGATTGACAAGGTGCTGGTGAAGCGTGAACTTTCCGGTGAGTTGTATATGGAGCTTCAACAGCTGTTGCACGATCGTGAGATTCCGATGCAACGGGTACCAGTGGAGCGCATCGATCGTGTCACACGCAAGAACCATCAAGGGGTGATTGCTTTCACTTCGGCGGTTGCCTACCAGAAGCTGGAGCATATCATCCCGTTGCTATATGAACAAGGTAAAAGCCCATTGATTCTGCTGCTTGACGGAGTCACCGATGTGCGTAACTTCGGAGCGATTGCCCGCACATGTGAAGTTGCAGGTGTCGATGCCATTGTGATCCCGGCAAGAGGCAGTGTGACTGTCAATGCCGATGCGGTAAAGACATCTGCCGGGGCGTTGCATACCATTCCTGTATGCCGTGAACAGAGCCTGAAAGAGGCGATCATCTTCTTGAAGAACAGCGGAGTGAAGGTCGTCGCTGCTACCGAGAAGGCGGCTGCCTTTTATACAGAGAGCGATCTTGCGGTGCCGGTGGCCATCGTGATGGGGGCTGAAGATACCGGGGTGGCCACAGAACATCTGCGCGTGAGCGATGAACTGGTGAAGATTCCACAATTCGGCACCATCCAATCGCTCAATGTCTCTGTAGCCGCCGGCGTTTTAATCTACGAAGTTGTAAGACAGCGAGGGATTTCGTTGAAATAATATTGAATGTATTAAAAATGAGCTGACAGCTGAAAGTTGACGGCTGAATCTGTTGAAAATCATGAATAAGAAAGTTGTTTTCACTGAAAGTGCTCCGGCTGCCGTTGGGCCTTATAGCCAAGGAGTAGAGATGAACGGGATGTTATTCCTCTCAGGTATGTTGCCCATCGATCCGGCTACCGGGGATCTTGTCACCGGTGGTGCTCGGGAACAGACCACACAGATATTCGCAAACATCCGGCAGGTGCTGGCCGCTGCTGGACTCAATCCGGAGCATATTGTGAAGACTACCGTCTTCCTGCAGGATATGGCACTCTTCGGTGAAATGAACGAGGTATATGCTGCACAGTTCAGTGGCAGCTACCCTGCCCGTTCGGCAATTGCGGTGAAGGGACTGCCAAAGAACGCACTGGTGGAAATTGAGGTGATTGCAATGAGATGAAGACTCTTGGAAACATTATCTGGGTGCTCTTCGGCGGTATCTTCATTGCCATCGAGTATCTGCTGGGCAGTGTGGCACTGATGATCACCATCATTGGCATCCCCTTCGGTTTGCAGTCGCTGAAGCTGGCAGAGTTAGCACTCTGGCCTTTTGGGAGAAAGGTGAAACAGCGAGAATCGGCATCAGGCTGCCTCTCTGTGCTGATGAATGTGATCTGGTTTTTCGTGGGAGGAATACCCATCATATTGACACATCTCCTTTTCGGCATCCTCTTTTACATCACCATCATTGGCATCCCTTTTGGGAACCAGCACTTCAAGCTGATGAAGCTGGCACTTACTCCTTTCGGCAAAGAGATTGTGAAGCGTTGAGCATGAGTCTTAATAGAGTCATTCAGTAGTTGCAGGTAAATCCTGTTCGTCTTCCACTGCCGGTGGTTCCTTCTTGACCATGAAAGCGCTGATCTCCCAGAGCATGTAGATGGGAATGGTGACTACAATGAGTGAGAAGGGGTCACCCGAGGGGGTGATCAGTGCTGCTGCCAGGAGTGCTCCCACCACTGCATGGCGACGATATTTCCGGAAGAAGGGCCTGTAAACCAGTCCCAGGTTAGACAACAACCAGAAAACAAGTGGCATTTCAAAGACCAGTCCCATGATTAGGATCAGGGTGTAGAAGTTGCTCATGTAGGAGTCGAGGGAGATCATGTTCTCAATGGAGTCACTGAGTTCAAAGGTGATCAGAAAGCGGAATATAAGGGGAAACACCACGAAGTAACCTACCATGGAGCCAATTACAAACATAAATCCACCTAACCCAAATGCGGTCTTCACCCCTTTGGCCTCGTTCTCATAGAGTGCGGGGCTTACAAACTTCCACAGTTCATAGAGTATGTAAGGAATGGTGCAGAGCACACCAAAAGCAAGAGAGGTGGAAATATAGGTCATGAACTGAGTGGTCATGCTGATGTTGAGAATCTCCACTTCGAATGCTTGTGCCGAAAAATCGGGCAGAAAGGGGATATATTCACCTGCTTTTTCCAGGAAACGGTAGGTGACAAAGTCGGAGGAGCGAGCAGCCAGGATGACATTGTCGAAGATCCTGGGTATCAGGATAAACCCTGCAATGGAGAAGGTGACCACTGCGATGATGATACGAATCAGCGTCCACCTGAACTCTTCCAGATGATCCCAAAAGGACATTTCTTTCTCTGTCATGTAAGCCTGCGAGATATCGTTTCAACTTATCGGGTATAACCCGCAAACGCGAAGTCATACCCGATAAAATAGGGGTATAATATAAAAAGAGTGGGTGTTGCTGGTTAAAGCACCCCTCCCGGTGTCTACTTCTTGTCGGTGGTTGAGTTGCTGTTGGTAGAGTCTGTCTTGATATCCTCTTCAATATCGTTCAATCCCTTTTTGAAGCTGTTGATGCCTTTCCCCAATCCTTTCATGAATTCAGGAATTTTTCTTCCCCCGAAAAGAATGAGAATTACCAGTACAATGATGGGTATCTCCCATCCGTTTAAGTTAATCAGCAGTGGATTCATAGATCTCGATTGTTTATTGGTTGTATGATTTGATGGTTTTGTGATGCAAATGTATAACTTATTTGCGTGAGTATGTCGGTTTTTAAGATAAAGTTTGATAACCG
>Ga0123334_1007102_pt1 | contig 10111 bp, 7 predicted proteins | sample BiotimSIPDNA_FD_89706 | JGI IMG/M metagenome (GOLD analysis project Ga0123334, IMG submission 89706) | Anaerobic biogas reactor microbial communites from Washington, USA - Biogas_R1 time_0 SIP DNA | ecosystem: Engineered > Bioreactor > Anaerobic > Unclassified | place: Washington, USA | collected... | reverse complement strand
GCGTTGCTTCGAATTAAACCACATGCTCCGCTGCTTGTGCGGGCCCCCGTCAATTCCTTTGAGTTTTAATCTTGCGACCGTACTCCCCAGGCGGAATGCTTATTGTGTTTACTACGGCACAGATGGGGTCGATACCACCTACACCTAGCATTCATCGTTTACGGTGTGGACTACCAGGGTATCTAATCCTGTTTGCTCCCCACACTTTCGCGCCTCAGCGTCAGTTGCAGTCCAGTTACCCGCCTTCGCCACTGATGTTCCTCCCGATCTCTACGCATTTCACCGCTACACCGGGAATTCCGATAACCTCTCCTGCACTCCAGCCACACAGTTTCCAAAGCAATTCCACCCTTGAAAGATGGACTTCCACTCCAGACTTGCATGGCCGCCTACGCGCCCTTTACGCCCAATCATTCCGGACAACGCTCGCCCCCTACGTATTACCGCGGCTGCTGGCACGTAGTTAGCCGGGGCTTCCTCCTTGGCTACCGTCTTCTTCTCTTCACCAAGGACAGAGGTTTACAATCCGAAAACCTTCTTCCCTCACGCGGCGTCGCTGGGTCAGGGTTCCCCCCATTGCCCAATATTCCCCACTGCTGCCTCCCGTAGGAGTTTGGACCGTGTCTCAGTTCCAATGTGGCCGATCACCCTCTCAGGTCGGCTACCGATCGTTGACTTGGTGAGCCGTTACCCCACCAACTATCTAATCGGACGCGAGTCCCTCCTTCACCGGATTACTCCTTTGACCCCTGCACCATGCGGTGCTGTGGTCTCATGCGGTATTAGTGCACCTTTCGGTGCGTTATCCCCCTGTAAAGGGCAGGTTCCTCACGCGTTACTCACCCGTCCGCCGCTAAAATATATAAATTCCATCCGAAAACTTCCTCCATATATCTCCGCTCGACTTGCATGTGTTAGGCACGCCGCCAGCGTTCGTCCTGAGCCAGGATCAAACTCTTGTGTTTAATCCTTAACATAAAAGCCGCTAAGCTCTTATGCCAAAACTCTCAGAATTCACTGTCGTTCTTCGCTTCGTCTTCTCTGTATCGTTTTCAAGGTTCGCCGCTTCCCATCAGCCTTTCGGCTTTTTTGGGGCGCTTGAGTAGGTTACCACCAATACGAAACCCTGTCAAGCACTTTTTTAAAAAGTATTTTGGCCCCCGAGTTGTAGAATGAAGTGAAACAGCAAAAGTCTACTAGAATAAAGTGATAAGCATACAAGGAAGAGGACTGTCTTCAGTAAGCTTACTCTTCCTCTATATCAAAATCCAGTATGCAAACCAAAACCGTCTCAACACGATGGGAGTTTATGGCCAACACTTTCACATACAGATTCTCGATTCGGAAAGCATCGCCCACCTCGGGCAGGCCTTTGTATCTCTCAATCAACCAGCCGCCAACAGTGTTATACTCGCTTTCCACCAGCTTGCGATCAATATCAAGCTCCTGAGCAAATTCTCTCAGGCTAATATCCCCGCTTACTTCGTAAGTGCCGTCACCAATCTTTTTGATGCTATCTTCAACTATATCATACTCGTCCCATATATCTCCAACCAATTCTTCTACGATATCTTCTACGGTTACGCAGCCCGTGATACCGCCATATTCATCTACAACGATGGCCATAGGCATTTGCTTGGCATTAAGCACGTTAAATACTTCAAACAGCTTTTTGGTTTCAAAGATAAATACGGGTTTTTGAATTATCGCCCTAATAATCTCATGGATATCTTCAGGGTTGTCATTGTCGCGGTCAATTAATCTCTCAAACAGATGCCCTACATGGAGTATGCCAATGATATTGTCTATATCGTCCTCATATACAGGAAGCCTAGAGAATGTCGTGCTGAGTATCGTCTCCATAATCTCTGCTTCGTCTTCATCAATATCGATAGCGACCATATCGCGCCTCGGAGTAATTACCTCGGACACGAATATATCGGAGAACTCCAGGGTTAGTTGCAGAAGTTCCGACTTGTCTTTGTCAATAATGCCGTCATCTTCTATATGTTCTATGATCGTGGTCAATTCTTCCACGGTCATTTTTTTATGGTCTTCTTTTTCCCATTTGGAAGCAAAAACCCCGACAATCGCTACTACAACCTTAATAACCGGAGAAAGGGCAATCATTAGAATCCGAACCGGTAACGACGCAAACAACGCAAATTCAAAAGGAATCTTTTTTGCAATAATTTTAGGTGTTATCTCGCCAAATATCAGGATGATTACTGTAATTACAAGGGTGGCTAGCACTGTTCCTTTCTCGCCTACCAAACCTATCACAATTACCGTAGAGATAGATGTCGCCACAATATTGACCAGATTATTTCCTATTAAAATGGTGGACAGGGTATCATCAAAATGCTCAACGATATATACAGCAAGGCGAGCGGGTAGATTGCCTTCTTCCGCTTTGTTCTTAAGCCTTCTTTGATTTACAGAAGAAAAAGCAGTTTCCGAGGCAGAGAAAAAGGCAGAAAATAAAATACAGACCACAATACCAATAAAGTGAGCGGCGCTTATATCTGTCATATGCTATTTTCCTTTTGGCTTGAACCTTCTCGGGCATCATCTTTTATTTCGCCGATAAGTTCTTCCAGGATGTCGTTGAGTGTTACGATGCCGATGTTGGTGCCGTCATCATCCACAACCATAGACAGATGTATTTTGTTGAGGCTCAACTCGTTCATCAAATCATCAATGGCTATTTGAGGTTTTGCAAAATATGGTTTTAACAGGATACTGCGTATATTGAACTCAGGATTTTTAAAATAATTTTTATAAAACTCCTTTGTCTGCAAAACCCCAATAATATGATTCTTGTCCCCCTCATAAACAGGGTGTCTGGTAAACCCTGTGCTTTTTAGGGTATCCAGAATTTCTTCTTTGGAGGCGTTTACATCCAATAGCGCCACTTCTTCAATAGGCGTATAAATATCGATTGCTTGTTTGTTGTCAAAGTTAAGCGCAGAAAACATCAACTGATGGTCTTTTTTGCTGAGAACACCTTCTTCGCCCACGCTTTGGATAATCTGAATAAATTCTTCTTCGTTGATTTCCGGTTCGCCTGAGCCAGGAAAAAGCTTGGATACAATGGTCGAAATACCCATAAAAAACAGGCTGAACGGCTTTAAAATCTTCATCATGGCTCGTAAAGGAGCAGCCACACGCAGAGCATAGTTGAAGTTGGACTTGCCGAAACTTTTGGGTATCATCTCGCTGAACAAAAACACAACAATTGTGGATATCAACGTGGTAAGCGCCAAATACTTCGGGCTGAAATATCGAGCGGACAGCACAGTGGCTATCGCTGCAAATCCGTTGTGCGTAAGGTTGTTTCCTATCAACAAGGTAACCAAAGCCTCGTCGAAATTATCTATAATATAAGTCGCTATTAAGGCTTTTTTGTCCTCGTTGTCCGCATGGTTTTTTAGTTTGATTTTATTGATGGATGAATAGCTAATCTCCGTCGCTGCACAAAAAGATGCCCCTAGCAGCAACAACAGCAAGGATAAAATCAGTATCCAACTGTCCCCTTCCACCTACAACCTCCCCTTCGTAAATAACCTTGATACGTTATAATTTATATTAATAATACAACACTTTGTCAAGAAATCAGCGACACATAGCTCTTTCTCGGGAACATGCGCATATACTTCAATCATCCAGCGCCGCAACCGGAGAAGGCTTCGCGCCCGGATGACCCGGGGCCATCAGCGTACCGCTGACGTCCACATGAGCGATGCCATCGCGCTGACAACGCAGGGAGAATGTATCGCTCCCGCGCCTGAAAGAAAAGTCCACCGGCTCCTCGCCGCGGATTTCACGATTGTAGTTAAGCACCAGCGTTTGGATGGGCTGATGCCGCAGCGTTTGCACGCCCAGTAGGTTACACGCCCAGTCGGCTCCCTTGGTGTTGTTGACATGGCCGTTTAAATCCAGATCGCTGTATAAAGGCTGGTAGCTTGACAGTTGTTCCTCGCCCTCGGCCAGCCGGGCCGCGCCAGGGTAACCGATGGGACGCTGCAAATCTTCGTTTTGGGGCATGCGCTCGTTAATCCAGGGCAGCGATGTCATGTGTTGCTCTTTTAGGTCCATAACAGCCCAGTAGCTGGATGCACTGGCCACCGGCTGCCCCTGCGCATCCTCAAACACATAGAAGCGCGGGTACAGCGTGCGCCGCGGCGCGGTGGGGAAAGTGTGTGAACGCACGGTATCCAGAAACACGGGATACCGATGAATGTGCAATTCGCTGCGCGTCAGTACCCAGATGGCGCCGGACGCCAGCACCTGTTCGCGCCCTACCTCTAAGCGTTCGGAATGCTCGCCCGCCAATTCCTGCATGGCCACCAGCATATGACTGGGTTTCCAGCGGCCATACCGGTCACAAAAATCGCTTACAAGCAGAAAGTCTTTGGTTAATACATTCATTTTCTCACCTTCTTGCATTAAAATCAGCCACCATGTCTCGCACGATGCAGACACGCTCCAGCAAACCATCGGACGGCAGTTCATCCGAAATGCCTAAAATCAACCTGCCTTCCAGCCGGTTAAGCAGTTGATTTACCTGATCTTTCAACATAGATACCGGGTACAAATCGGAGAACAGCAGCGCCGCCACACCATCCACCAAGTACAGATCAGGGCCCAAAGCCTCTATCATTTCATCCACGGTTACATCGCCCTGCGGCTGCGGCGTAAGCGCCTCAAAGCCATCCAGCGCACAATCCTTGAGCAGCGGCAAATAATCCCGGAAATCCCCGTCAAAGTGCGAATACAGGAAAACATCCCGCTCCTTTTTGACAATATCACGCCGCTTTTCATACTCTGGTATGACATATTTTTTAAGCAGCGAGGGCGGCAATATTTTGCAATGGATGTTATCGCCGTAGTTAAGCCACTGAAGCGGGGAAGCCAGCACCGCCGCCAGATACCCCTCCTGGGATTTGGACAGCGCGTCAAAATAGGCTTCCACGGTATCGGGGCAGTCCGCCAGCAAATAGTAAGTATTTTCCACCCCAGCCAGCGATACAATCAGGTGTTGTATATTGGTGCGGCAAAGGTATGCGGCCGGCAATCCCAAATGCCCCAGGTCACGAAACAGGCGATCATAGGTGTCCTGATCAAAACGCCAGGTGGTGTGTTCTTCGATATAAATGTATGTTTCCAAATCCTCCTCGGTTTCCACAAACCACTTGACGGGCATGCGTCCGGGGTTGGACAAATTGCCGCGCACGACCTGATTTACCGCACCCACTGGCGTGGTCATGATAATTTCTTCGGTCAGATCGTCTATTTTCTTACGTGTAACGCGGATGGAATCATCCAGCAACGCCTTGAAGCAGGCATTAAACTGGTATAGCCTGTCGGACACACCCAGTTTTTCGTACAGCCCTTTTCGATCAAGCCCGGTATAGCCTGGAGGCAAAGGCTGGTTGGTGTATTCACGATCTTCATACCAGCAGTTGATGCGCGGCTGCCAGATGGTTTTGCCATTGGCCGCGCCCTTAAGAATTTGATGCTGCAAATCATAAAAGTTCATGTATACCTCCTGCACTTACCCTCTATAATGCTGATATTTTGTTAGCGCATCCAGTACGGCCGCCATATTCTGTAAAGGGATTTCAAAATTGAATTCCACAGAAAGCCCCAGTCCTCCTTCTTTCAGGTACAGCGCCTCCACACATTCCTGCACGTGCGCTGCCAATTGCTGCGGCGTGGCCCAGGGAAACAATTGCCGGTCCAAGTCTAGATTGATTGGGATTATTCGTTCTTTGCGGCACACCCGCACTAAGTTATCAAGCCCATTGGCACGATACTGCGGGTTGATCATATCCGCCCCGCAATCCTGCAAATCCCCCATGATTTCGTGGATACAGCCATCGCTATGCAGATAGACCAATGCGCCTGGCTTATGCTGCTTAATCAACGCAAACATACGCTCATAGCAAGGCTGCAGATACTTGCGCCATTTGTGCGGCCCAATGGCTAACCCCGTTTGCATACCCAAGTCATCACCCAGGTAAACGACTGGGCTCATACGCGACAACGCAGCTTCCAGTTGAATCAGGTTATACTGCAACACCTTGTCAATCAGTGTGCACAGGGCTTCGCCTTCCTCGGCAAAAAGCTCCATGGCCAGTTCAAACCCGCACAGATCCAGCAATCGCAGGTACATAAACCCATGCGGTAACCTGCCATCACGGTTGTCGGGAATCTGAAGGGCAAAAACATCCGCTTCACTCTGGACCGGGTGATGCGTAACGATGGCTTCCATTCCCTCCTGAATATTTTCCCACACGCAGCCCCACTCATCCACATGCCGTCCCGCATGATACCGTTCCGGGATGCACTGCGCAATCTGTTCTAAATCCATCATATCCTTCGAGAAAAACTGCGGGTACTGGCTAGCCAACCGCACAAGCTCCTGCCCGTAATGCAGGAAAGCTGCCGGCAGGATGCTGACGGATACAGGGATTTTATCGGGTGATTGCATCAGAATAGCAGGTATCAGCGGATCCATTAAAAACTCCTTTCATGATACACAACGGGCCGACCCAGTACGGATCGGCCCGCTGCAGCAACTGCATTTATTTCGCCAACTCTACACTGCGTGTTTCTCGGATAACGTTGACCCGAATTTGTCCCGGGAACTCCATTTCGTTTTCGATGCGGCGGGCAATTTCCTTAGCCAGCACACGGGTACCTTCATCGTTAACATCCTCAGGCTTGACCATGATGCGCACCTCGCGCCCGGATTGAACGGCAAAGCATTTCTCGACCCCGGCGAAGCTGTTTGCAATTTCCTCCAGCTTGGTCAGGCGCTTGATGTAATTCTCCAGCGATTCACGGCGGGCACCGGGGCGCGCTGCACTGATGGCATCCGCAGCCTGCACCAGAATGGCTTCCACCGTCTGCGGGTCAACATCGTTATGGTGGGCCACGATGGCGTTGATGACCTCCGGGCTTTCACGATACCGGCGCGCCAAATCACCGCCCAGTTGGATATGGGTGCCCTCCTGCTCATGGTCCACGGCCTTGCCAATGTCATGCAGCAGCCCTGCGCGCTTTGCCAGCTGCACATCGGCACCCAGTTCAGCCGCCATTACGCCGGCCAGATGGGATACCTCAATGGAGTGGCGCAGCACATTCTGACCATAGCTGGTGCGATAGCGCATGCGGCCCAGCAATTTCACCAGTTCGGGATGCAGGCCATGCTGCTGTGTTTCAAAGACAGCCTGCTCGCCAGCTTCCTTGATCTTTTCGTCTACTTCCTTGCGCGCTTTTTCTACCGATTCTTCAATGCGCGCAGGATGGATGCGGCCATCTGCCAGCAACTTTTCAATGGCGATGCGCGCAATCTCACGGCGGATGGGGTCAAACGCCGATACAATAACGGCCTCCGGCGTGTCATCGATGATCAGATCCACGCCGGTTGCAGTTTCCAGCGCGCGGATGTTGCGGCCCTCACGGCCAATGATGCGGCCTTTCATGTCATCGTTGGGCAAAGCAATAACCGATACCGTGGTTTCGGCCACATGATCCGCCGCGCACTTTTGAATGGCCAGCGCAATAATATTCCGGGCTTTTTTCTCCCCTTCCTCACGCGCCTTGGCTTCAATTTCGCGCACCGAGGCAGCGGCATCATGATACGCATCTCTTTGTACCCGTGCCACGATTTCCTGGGTGGCCTCATCCTTGGTCAGGCCGGCAACGCGCTCCAATTCCGACGCCTGCTTGTCACGCAGCTCCTCAGCTTCGTCCAGGCGCGTCTGGATTTCCTCGCTGCGCTGGTTCATGCGCTCCTCGCGCTTTTCCAGATTGTCCAGTTTTTTGTCCAGCGTTTCTTCACGCTGCGCCACACGGCGTTCGGCACGTTTTTGCTCCTCACGGCGGTCCAGAATTTCTTTGTCCAGCTCGCTTTTCAGGCGCAGCACTTCTTCCTTAGCTTCTAAGATTTTCTCTTTCTTCTGATCTTCGGCCTTGCGGGTAGCATCGTCCAACAATTCCTTAGCATACTGTTCTGTTCGGCCGATTTTGGTTTCTGTCACCTGCTTGCGGTATGCAAAACCGATGCCTGCACCGGCCACAGCCGTTGCCAACGCAATCAGGATGGTCACATAAATGGGCATGCACGCTCTCCTTCTTTGGTGTTTCTCATTTTCATTTTCTCCGGCGTCCCATAAAAAAGCCGCCCGGAATATGTCCGTACGGCTCAACAGTTTATACACGGATAAAGTTATCCTGAAACGGGGTACACCCTGACGCAGGTCAAACAGTCATGTGCTTGCGTTATATACCAGCAACGCGGCGGAAGTTCCGAACGCGTGGCAGGGGCTTGTAACTGTATGAGGCAAAGAGTGCATCCGCAGAATGCGGTTCCCTTCAAATCAGTACTCGGCGTATATCCAAACCGGTGCGCCTCTGCCCACGCAGCGACGCTTGAGCACCGGACACTCTTATTTTACGGTGAATCCGGACGCATTGTCAAGGGGATATTGTTAGATGCACGCAAGCATAGATATGCAAAGAACCGCATTTCTCCACCCAGGCAAAGGATACCTAGCCTGCCTGACCAACGCAACACACCAAATCAGGCCCTTTCCCTCTGGTAAAGGAATCACTCGTTCTTTGCCGAGGGGTATAAATCAGCCTGGACAATGCTTGTCGAAGTACATCATGTATTGCTGCCAGTCATATCTGCTCATAAAATGCTTGCCGGAGCGCATATGGTAGCCGACATTTCCTTCGTGTAAATGTTCGTTTGCGCCGATCATTTCACCTGTCGGGTTCACCAGGCCAGTCATACCCAGCAGATCATAGGCATCCGAGGCCAGCTTGGCTGCCATAAATTCGCTGTACGGATCAGCCCATGTATCCTCCTCTGCACTTGCCACATACAACTTCCGGGGAGCCATGAGCGCCAGCAACTGGTGCTGATCAAAGGGCATCTCATGCTCGCGGTCAATATACTTCTGATAATTGCCGCAAAACCAGTACGGAAATCTCTTGGTAATTTCCTTAATATGCTCGCCTTGCTTGCCGCGGGTAACAGCCGCACCGGAGCAGCCGGAGTTGTTGGAGCAGCCTGCAGCAAAACGTTCATCCTGCACAGCAGTCCAGATTGCCGTTTTGCCCAGGCGGGAATGGCCGATGGCATAGATGCGGCTTTTATCGACCTGCGGCAAGGTCTGCACATAGTCCATCACACGGCTTGCAGCAAACGCCCACATGCCAATCTTGCCCCAGTCCGTGGCAGGATCGTTGCGAGGATACATCGCCGCCAGGCCGCTTTCAAAATTATCATTCTTGTCCAACGTTACATCATCGTAGCAGAAGGTAGCCATGGCATAGCCGCCATCCACAATCTCCTCAATGGGGCCGTAACGGCCATTGGGATACGGCAGAAAGGAGATATACAGGAACATGGGCAGCGGATGATCCGCATAGGGCAACACAATGTTTGCAGTAAAAGAGAATTCACCACGCGGCGTATCAAAGCTCAACTTCACAGGATAGCTGTCCGCCTTGCCGGCCCAGGCGTTACTCTCGTACGGGCCTTTTTCGGCATGCGCGCTGGCCGGGGCAGACGGTGTAATGCCATATTCCTCACGCATGAACAGTTGAATGGTCTCATTGCGGTACGCTTCCCAGTCTTCCTTTTTCAACTCAGGGGGAATCGTCGGGGGAAGCTTGCGTGCCAGTACATCATCTAAAAACATATTCTTACCTCCAATATTTGATTCACAAATCAGCTTTTCACACCACCAATCATAACACCTTTGATAACCTATTTCTTCCCAAAAGTTTTGACAACCTGGGCGATGCGGTGATAGTCGTCCGTCAGGATGGTATCAATGCCCATAGCAAGAAACCGGTCTGTTTCCTCAGGATCATTTGACCCGCACACATTGCAGCGGATGCCGTGCGCGTGGGCTTTGTCAATCATTTCCTGATTGGAATAGGGCTTGAACAGCTGCACCTTTTTGATGCCCAGTTCAATGGCCCGATCCACAAGGTCCCAGGGGTCATCGCCAATCAGCACACAGCAGGCGATATCCGGCGCAACTTCCTGAATGCGCTTGAGCAGCGGCACGTTGCCGGTGCTCAG
>Ga0123334_1007101_pt1 | contig 10113 bp, 12 predicted proteins | sample BiotimSIPDNA_FD_89706 | JGI IMG/M metagenome (GOLD analysis project Ga0123334, IMG submission 89706) | Anaerobic biogas reactor microbial communites from Washington, USA - Biogas_R1 time_0 SIP DNA | ecosystem: Engineered > Bioreactor > Anaerobic > Unclassified | place: Washington, USA... | reverse complement strand
AGGCAGAATGCCGTAAGGTCGGTGGTGGATGAAAGGTCAAGTCCGCCATAGCAGACACGGCCCTCAAGCGCATCAGGGTTGACCGGAAAGGCACAGGCATCCCACTTATCCATAGGCATCCAGCGAACAGCCTGCTTTACCCATTGATTTAAACGAAGCTGCCGGAAGGCATTCTCCTCAGCGGGGTTCTGCTTTGCCTGTTCGCAGGCGGTCTTGACCTTGTCCATGCCTATTGTGATGCCGAGGGAGGGGTTGGCTTTCTTCCAAACTTTCGGATCAGTCCAGTCCTCGTCTTCGGCCGCACCGAAGATAACAGGATAAAAGGTCGCATCGTGTTTTCTGCCTTCGAGGATATCCTTTGCCTTCTGATGCTGTTCATAACAAATGGAGTTCACATTGTCTCCTGCTGTGGTGATGAGGAAGTACAAAGGCTGTGTCCTCGCATCGCCGGAACCCTTCGTCATGACATCAAAAAGCTTTCGGTTAGGCTGTGTGTGAAGTTCGTCGAAGATGACTCCGTGAATATTGAAGCCGTGCTTGTTGGCGACATCGGCTGACAGCGCCTTGTACTTGCTGCCGGTTGGATTGTACTCCATTTCTTTCTGTGATTGCCGTATGGTCATCCTGCTTAAGAGAAGCGGACTTCGCTTGACCATTTCAAGTGCCACATCAAATACGATTTTTGCCTGGTCACGGTCGGCAGCACAACCGTAAACCTGGGCTCCGGGTTCAAAGTCAGCACAGAGAAGATACAGAGCAACGGCAGCCGCAAGTTCGGACTTGCCGTTCTTTTTCGGAATCTCTATATAAGCAGTATTAAATTGCCGGTATCCATTCGGTTTTATGATGCCGAATACATCGCGGATGATCTGTTCCTGCCAGTCGATGAGTTCAAAAGGCTCACCGTCCCATTGTCCCTGGGTGTGACAGCAGAACTTCTCGATAAAGCACACTGCATGGTCGGCGGCATCCTTATCGTAGTGACTGTCCTTTGCCATGAAGCGTGTCGGCTTATAGTTTTTCAGTTTTCTTATCGTAAAGCCTCACCTCCGGGCATAAAAATAACAGCCGAATGGCTGCCTTCTGTGCGAGAGAAAGAGCCTCTCGGCTCAATCTCTTTATTGAATTTGCAATTTACTCTTCGCCGGTCAGTATGAATCGGATATACTTTGCCTTGTCTTCATCAAGGAAAGTCACCAGTTCGTAGAAGTCCATCTCGTCGGCGATCCGCTGAACGGCACTCAAGTCAAACATATTCGTAAGTCCTGTGTCCCGGATTGTGAAAATCTGATTCTTGATTTTCTCATCCATCAGTCGCACCTCCTGCATGAATCCTCTCCGTAGGCTACCGAAAGCCCGGAGCCGTTGTCCCAACGGACCATTATTGAGCCGATGTCATCAACTCCGATAACCGTGCCTTTTGTTCCGACGGGCGGTGCCTGAATATCGTCCATATGAAGAAGTTCTACACGACAGCCCGCGGGGTACTGCTTTTTCAGTCTCTCAACAACTTCTCTCGGAATACCGAACATTTACTCCGCCTCCTTTTCTTCTTTGCTCTTGAAAGCTGAGTTCCCGGAAAGGCGAGAAAGAAGAATCTTTCTTGCCCCTTTGAAATCATCGCCGATGAATCCGAGGCGGAGCAGCAAACATCTGAATGCGTACTTTTCGTTGTCGGTTTCCTTTTCTTTCGCGGTGACTCTCGTTGCGGTTTTTGCAAACTCCATTAGCTTATTGAGGAAGAGGATGCAGGCGAGTTTCTCGTCTTCCTTTACGGAAAGGTTGAGTTTGAACCAGGGGAACTGAATAGTCTTTTCTTCCTTGTTCCAAATAACCTCAGTGGAGATAGCATCAAATGCCTTCGTTATCAGGTTGGCTTTTGCTTCGCAGAGTGCCTTGAGTCTTTCAAATGCAGCCTCATCAAATCCGGTGTCAGGAAAGGAAAGCGTAATGCTGTCGATGTCCTCTATAGAGTCGATGGAAGGCGCTTCGGCAAGCATCTCGGCAGCCGCTGAAATATCGCTTTCAAAGCCTTCATCATAAAGATGCTCCAGAAGCCTTTCGATTGTGTCTTCGCTTGCCCCCTCTGCAGAAAGGCTGCCGTCCTTGTCGAGGGTGAAGTTTCCGATCAGATATGCGAAGGTAGGTGCTCCCGCGTACTTCACATCCTCCTCAAGCCAGGTGCCAATAGCCTTTGCAAGACTCTTTCGTTCCTTGCCGGGTACGTTGTAATGAACTGTCATGGTGTAAATCCTCCTTTTATTTTGGTAGTACATACATCACTCTAAACGGCTGTAATAGCAAGTCATATGTGAGAAATATACTGCACAAACATCAGGAGTTTTTACTGTCCGCCCAGACTATACCGGACAGAACAAAATATACGCACGGCAGAGCCACACCGTTGCCCCACATCTTATACTCCGCAGAGTCCGAATGGGGATTCTGAAGGAAGGCGCGGATCTGTTTTTCCGTCTTCGGTTTAGTTGAAGAGCCGGTGATCTTCCTGTGCGTTTCAAATATCTTATACCACTCATAGACATCCTCGCTTGTCGGATGTTCCGTGCCGAGGTCATCGCACCACCAGTCAGGGAAACCCTGGAGTCTTGCACATTCGGTCGGTGTAAGACGGCGGACGATGTAGTCGGCTTCAATCACACCGTTCTGATATCCGGGGTTCGTCCCGTTTACAAGACTGCTGGATTTGTCTTTAGTCACACAGACGCATTCCGCTTTCATCTGGGGATAGAATCCGTGAGGCTTGTCATTGATAAGCGGAGGATCCTTCCAGTCCGTCGCCACCAGGCAGTTAGCCGTTTCTTCCGATGCTTCGGTAAAGAATGATGCCTTGGAAGATGAGAATGTCGGCTGTGCAACGGCACCCGGGCCTTTCGCCACCATCGTGGGTTCAAGTTCCTCTTCGACAGCAAAATCGTAGAGAGCGTTTCTCCCCTGGTTGAAAGACGCACGGTCGAGTCCGTATGCTACAGCGTGATGCTCGGTAGCATTCAATGTATAGGAAACATCCTCCTCCGAGTACCCGTCACCGTGATGGGACGGACGGGAGCCGTTTCCTTCAAGAGCCACAACCGCCATACCGCCCTGGTTGCAGGAGGGATTGCCTCCGTTGCCGTCAATGCATCTTGTGGCCTTTGCCTCATAGAATCCGCTGTTCGGATTGTCCGACTTCATGGAGTTGGAATCCTTCGCGCAGATGCCGTAGACCTTCGGCTGGAAAAGCGTCTGGTCATTGCTGCACGAAAGCGTTGCTGATTTATTGTCCTGAATGAGAGGCCCCTTTCCGCCGCCTTCTTTACCGCAGCGAATCTTCACGGTCTTCGGTGTTTCCACCACAAACGGCTGATTGTTGCCTCCCGTTCCAAAAGTGGAAAGCACAGTCTGCGCGATATCATCCGGACCCCGGTATCTGCAGTCCTGGCTATGGTTCTCAAACACAAGCGGAGGATGATGGCTTTCGGCACGGAGCGTGGATGTCTTTTCTTCTGTCACATCCATGCGGCTGCCACCCTGATCATTCAGAACGAGAAGTCCGTTTCTGCCGGTTGATTCTCCGCAGTTCACTCCGAGCGTTGCAGCCTTATCCGATATTGCGGAGTTGCATCCGTCTATGCTGAAGCAGCCTGCCTCTCCAGAGCAATCCAGAGAATCTTCGGTAATGTTTTCCCACGAGCGGAAGCCCTGCGGAGTATACCCAGACAGGCCTTCTGACTTAAATAGTATTTCTCCGGCACTCCCGCCATTAAAATCTGCGACAAGGTAGATACGTTTTCTTCTCTGGGGCACTCCCCAAAATTGAGCATCGAACTGTCTCCAGGCAACGGATAATCCGTCACCCATGATACATCCTGCATACGGCCACTTCTTAGGTCGAGGGACAGAAAGCTTATCGTCTTTGATGCGGCAGATGCTTTCGAGGACGCACCGGAAGTCTTCGCCCTTGTTCGAGGAGAAGGCGCCGGGGACGTTTTCCCAGACGATGTACCTCGGATATTTTCCATCGGTTTTACACCTCATTTCCTTTACGATTCGGACAGCCTCATAAAAAAGACCTGACCGTTCACCGTCAAGTCCGTCTCTTTTCCCGGCAACGCTCATGTCCTGGCATGGGCTGCCGAATGTGATGATATCGACCGGTTCGACCTCGCCGCCGTCCATCTGCGAGATGTCACCGTAATGTTTCATGAACGGAAGTCTCTTCTTCGTCACCATGATCGGAAACGGCTCGATTTCCGAAGCCCACACGGGAGTGATTCCAGTTAATAGTCCTCCGAGGGGGAAACCGCCCGATCCGTCAAAGAGACTTCCGAGGGTCAGTTTACTCATCGGACACCTCCACATCTTCGTACTTCAGTTGCGCTTCGTCACGAAGAACGGTTACACCTTCGGAACTGCCTCTAAACTCGATGTATCTCCTTACGATGACATCGCAGTACTTTTCATCGAGTTCGATGGTGTAACAGCTTCTGTCCATCTGCTCACAGGCAATGAGCGTTGAACCGCTGCCGCCGAACGGGTCGAGCACAATCGTGTTTGACATCGAGGAGTTCGCAATCGGATACGAGAGAAGGGGGATCGGCTTCATCGTGGGATGATCCGTGTTCTTCTTTGACTTCTCAAACTCCCATACCGTTGTCTGCTTGCGGTCGGAATACCACTGATGCTTGCCGGACTTTTTCCATCCGAAAAGACACGGTTCGTGAATCCATTGATACGGACTCCTTCCGAGAACCAGGCTCGGCTTTTTCCAGATGCAGCACCCGGAAAGGTAGAAGCCCGCTGCCTCAAATGCCTTTCGGAAGTTCAGTCCTTCCGTGTCCGCATGGAACACATAGATGGACGCATCGTCCGCCATGACTTTTTCCATATTAGAAAAGGCATCGAAGAGGAAGTCGAAAAACTTCTCCGATGCCATGTTGTCGTTCTGTATCTTTCCGGCGGTTCCTTCGTAGTTCACGTTGTACGGAGGATCCGTCACCACCAGATTTGCCTTCTTTCCCTCCATGAGGGTTTCGTAGGTTTCTGCCTTGGTGGAGTCACCGCAGACGAGTCTGTGCCGTCCGAGCCTCCACACATCACCGACTTTACTGAATACCGGTTTTTTTAGTTCTTCATCTGCATCAAAGTTGTCATCCTCTATATCATTGCCGCCATCAAAAAGTTTCGAAAGTTCCTTCTCATCAAATCCGGTAAGTGCCAGATCGAAGGCTTCAGCCTGCAGTGCTTCGATTTCGACACGAAGGAGTTCCTCGTCCCATCCGGCATCGAGAGCCATACGATTGTCGGCAATGATATATGCTTTTTTCTGTGCCTCGGTGAGATGGTCGGCAAACACGCACGGTACCTCCGTCATGCCTTCCTCCTTGGCGGCGAGAAGTCTGCCGTGACCTGCGATAATGCCGTAGTCCTTATCTATGATGATGGGGTTGATGAAGCCGAACTCACGAAGCGAGGAACGCAGCTTGTTTATCTGCTCAGGGGAATGGGTTCTGGCATTGTTCTGATAAGGCACAAGCTTGTCTACACTGACAAGCTTGAATTCCGTAGTGGTTTTCATCATACAAGCCCCCATTCCGCGAAATGCTCAAAGCCCCCGATACTGCGGATATGGTCTCCCGCAATTTTTACAATCTCGCTGTACGGCTTTCCGTCAATGACGGTGTCACCGATTGCACAGGAGATCTCCACCGGTTCACCTGTTTCCTGTGCTTTGAGGAAACAGTAGATATTGATAGAAACATCCGCCTTGGATAAGTCCTTGCCGTGAAGCCCGCCGCCAGTAACGGAGTCCGCCATATCGGACCCAAGCTTTCTGTTGGTTGCTCCGGTATCCACATCGGTGCCGCCGGTCCAGTCTCCGATTGGGTTGATTACAGCATCCGGGAAGAAGTCACGAAGCTCTGCTGTCGGAACATTGCTCTGGCAGATGACAAGTTTTCCGCCATCGAGAATGAATTTACCGTCATAAGGATATCTGCTGTAGAGTTCCCGCACGGTATCCGAAAGCTTATGCTGTTCATCTGTTACCGGTACACCCTTGAAGATGCCGTTATCACCGCAACGGATCTCGTCAGCCTGGTTTTCGGCAAGATGAGTATCCTGCGGAACTCCCACATAATTAACTTCAACAACACCGGCAATTCTTTGAACCGCGTTACGGACATCGTCCGGGTTCAGAGTTTCGGAAGTTTCGCAGATAATGTGGCACACTCCGTGACCGATAAGCACCTCGACGGCAGCCTTTGGATTCTCATTTTTCTGATAGCAGAGGTCTATTACAGCCCCGGCTATTCTATCCGCCACCTTGTCCGGATGGCTCGGATTCACTTTTTCGTACATAGTTAAAAACCCTTTCTCTGATGAAGAATTTTCTCCAGATCATCGTTTGGGTTTGCTCCGGAAAAGTCTACGGAACAATTCTCCTTGATGGTCTGCATGATGGCATCCCATTGCCGGGTTGCCTGGTTTAAGTAGTTGATTCCGATATTTATGAAGGGTGAGGTTATTGGCTTGTTTGTAGTCGGATGGCGGGAAAGAAAACCGAGTTCATTCGTCATTTCTTCGCACTGCAGCCATCTCGCTTTGCACATGGCATACTGCTCAATCATCTGCGGAGAGACATAGGCTGTGGCTTTTATCCTGTCGAGCCATTTCCACACTCTTTCATAAATCTCGGCAGCCTTTAAGGTCGTACCGTCCTTCTGCTTGGCGGACAGTATCTCATCGGGCTTCGGCATTTCCATACCTTCCACTTCCGGGATATCCAGTACGGTGAGCTTTCTGCCTCCGGGGTTGCCGTTCGCCGCCTTTTCCGCTACACCTTTCGGCTTACGGCCTGCACCCGGTCTTTTGCCTCCGCGTCCGCCCGTGTTATTCGATTTTGTCGGCACTTTCTCACCGCCTTTCTCAGTCGTTTCATTACCGGGACCTAAATTACCCTTCTGAATATGCTTTTTTTGCACACGTGACCCCGGCACCGTTGACCGGCAACGACTACGCAGAGATTTGACCACCCCCTGCGGTCAGTCCTTCGATTCACTCTGCCGATGGTTATGCCATCGGTCACCTCGCTCCGCATGGATGCGGGAGTGGCACGAAGTACATAGTGATATGAGATTGCTCCTTGAGTGGTCACCGCCTTCAGCCAGGGGTTTGATGTGATGAACCTGCTTTATGGGAACAAACCGTCCGTTCTTAAGGCACTCCTCACACAGAGGATGCTCATTGGCATAGGAGTCACGGATGCGTTTCCATGCTCTGCCGTACCGGTTTCTTGTGCCAGGATCTCTGCCGTAGCGTTCGTACTGCTTTGCTGTAAGTTTCTCGTGCTCTTCGCAGTATCTTTTATCAGTCAGCCTTGCACATCCAGGGTAGGCACAGGGATGCTTTGGTTTCTTCGGCACCTTTGTCCTCCTTTCTTTGGGCATAAGAAAAGCCCTCAGGGATTGCTCCCCGAAGGCTCGTCTGATTATGCTTTTCGCTGATTATACTATAACAAAAGTTGTGGGTGCTTATCTCTGCTCAAAAGCGCTTAAAGCTGTTCAACATTGAATCTTTATCGGATTTTCCGGTAAAGTTACATGAGAGAGAGCCGAACCGTGCCATCTCCTGACCGTGGACTTGTCAGCATTGAGTTCGTCACCGATCTCCTCCCAGGTCATGTTATGAATGTATCTGTAGCGAAGCACCATCTGCTCATCCGTGTTCTCTACCTTTTCAATGACCGTGCGGATTTCCTTTTTCAGATCCACGAAGAGGTCGATCTCCGCGTTAATCTTTTCTTCCATCTCTTGAATCTTGTAAATACACTTCACGAAGGGAGCTTCTGTATTTCTTGAAGTCTGGACTCTGTCGCCAAACTGCGGAGATGAGATGGAGCAGGACATCTCACGCAATCTCTGCAGCTCCTCGATGTCGCTGTTTATCTTATGGTCAAGGCGGTAAGCCTGGTGCAGATATTCTCTTGCCGTCATCTGTCATCCTCCTGTTTCAATTTCTTGAGTATCGTTTTGCCGTCCACATTGGTAAGGGTTTCAAACCACTCAGAGAGAAAGAAACCTTCGCAGTCTTCAATCATAGCTTTCGCCTCAGCATTCTTTGGACGCTTGTGAAGCTTATGCCGGGCCTGCCGGTAATCTTTTACCGCCTGCATCACGATTGCGTTTGCGAGGTTCTCACAGGGGCCGGTCATTTTCTTGCCCTCAGATTTACTTTTACGGCATCGATCAATGCGGACTGCGTCTTTTCCTTTCGATTGAGGGCATCCATGACATCCTCATCAATGCTGCCCCTGCAGATGATGTGGTGAAGGACAACTGTCTCGCTCTGACCCTGTCTCCACAGCCTTGCGTTCATCTGCTGATACAGTTCAAGACTCCAGGTCAGCCCAAACCATACAAGTGTTGAACCGCCTGCCTGGAGATTTAATCCATGACCTGCACTGGCGGGATGAGCAAGCAGCACGGGAATATCGCCGCTGTTCCATTTTTCAATGCTGGAGGAGGAGTCAAGCTTTGCGTACGGAATCTTCATTTCCTTCAGCCTCTGTTCGATACGGACGAGGTCGTGCTTGAACCAGTAGGCAACGAGAACCGGCTTTCCGTTTGCGCCCTCAATCAAATCCTCCAAAGCATCCAATTTTCTGTCATGGATAAGATGAGCATGGCCGGTTTCGTCATACACGGCACCGTTTGCCATCTGGAGAAGTTTGCCTGAAAGTACAGCAGCATTGGCGGCATCTATTTCCTCGTTCTTAAGTTTTATGACCATATCCTCACGGAAGTCATCATAGACGCTTTGCTCCGACGGATTCATGAAGACCGGTACTTCGTTTATGATGCATTCAGGCATATCCAGGTAGTCCACACTCTTCATGGAGATGGTGATGTCGGATATCTTTTCATATATCGCATCCTCCGCTCCGGGGAGAGGCTTGTAGCTGAACACCATCTGTGCGTTGCGTTTGTCCGGCTCGAAATACGAAAGGCGGTAGCGGGTTATGTATCTGCCGAGCCTTTTACCGAAATCCAGGATCCTGAACTCCGCCCATAAATCCATCAATCCGTTTGAAGAAGGCGTACCGGTAAGTCCCACGATTCTTTTGATGAAGGGTCTTACTTTGATGAGTGCCTTGAACCTTTTTGCTCCGTAGGATTTAAATGAGGACAGTTCATCTATGACCACCATGTCGAAGTCAAAGGGAAGCCCGGACTTGTTGATGAGCCAGTCCACATTCTCGCGGTTGATAATGGTGACCGGTTCATTGCGGAGTATTGCTGCTTTTCTTTCAGCCTCTGTTCCAACGGCAACAGCATAGCCGATGCCCTTTAAGTGATCCCATTTCGTTATTTCCATTGGCCAGGTGTCCCTTGCCACACGCAAAGGTGCAATGACCAGCACCTTGCAGACGGTTTCCGATTCAAGAAGACTCTTGATTGCGGTTAGAGAAATGACACTCTTTCCGAGTCCCATTTCAAGGAATACCGCCGCTATGGGTTTTTTTATTATGAAGTCAGTCGCATAGGACTGATATTTATGAGGATTGTATTTCATCAATGATTCCTCCGATCTGTTCCGGTCTGTCCAGGATGAAAACGGAAAAGCCAAGCTTCTCAAACTGCCTTTTTCGTCTCATCTGGAGCGGCCGGGGTTTAAGTCCTGTTGTTTTTATTTCAGCGAAACCGATGTGACCGCCGGGAAGAAGAATGATTCTGTCAGGCACCCCATCTAAACCGGGTGATACAAACTTTATGCAGAAACCGCCCATCTTTCTTACGGCACTCACCAGTTTTCGTTCCAGTATCTTTTCATTCATTATTTTGCACTCCGTCATTTTCAATTGCTTGGGACAAGCTGCTGACAACCTTGAAAATTTCCCTATACGCGCGTACATACACAGATGCGTGCGCAATTTGGCTTTGTTTTTTATTCACATACTTAATAGATAAAAGTTGTCACCCTGTCCCAAGCACCAAGGAAGACTGCCTATTTACAAGGCATCCGCCGGGGGACAATCGTGAGACGGCTTCACGGACAACCTGTCATTTTGTCCTGCGGTACACACGCTGTTGTCCGTAGATGGCAAGACGTACTCGT